>Ga0256407_10005873_pt1 | contig 19326 bp, 20 predicted proteins | sample RumenRJG_04DNA_FD_193489 | JGI IMG/M metagenome (GOLD analysis project Ga0256407, IMG submission 193489) | Bovine rumen microbial communities from Lethbridge, Alberta, Canada - RJG_04 | ecosystem: Host-associated > Mammals > Digestive system > Stomach > Rumen | place: Canada: Alberta... | reverse complement strand
CTCACTTAATCGGAAGATTGGCAGAGTGACCGAATGCGCTGGACTCGAAATCCGGTATACCCTTTCCGGGTATCGGGGGTTTGAATCCCTCATCTTCCGCAAAATAAAACAGGGAGCCGTAATGGTTCCCTGTTTTTGTATATACACATTAACTTGAGGATATGGAAATGATCATTCAGTAGAAATAACGTCTTCAATCTGATCGATGATCTCCTGATAGTTCTCCTGGTTCCGATCATGAATCTTCAGTCCGATGAAACCGCCCAAGATGGCACACACGCACATCGTAACGGCAAAGAACAGGAAGTTGTTATCGGGATTCTTCATGTAGGTGTCGAAGATGAAATAGCCGAACCACAGAATACCTGCCGGAATACCGAACATCAGCCAGTCCTTATCCAGCTTCTTGGCCTTGGCCACTTTCTGCGAAGCATCAACCAGGTTCCTGTTATACATGTTCTTGTTACGGATAAACCTTCCGGTATAAAGCGTGTATCCGAACACCACCAGCATCAAGATGCTTAACGAGATCCATACGCCTAATGAAGAGCCGTTGAGTTTCACGAAAGCCCAGTAGCCGTAGGGGATTAACAGCAGACTGACGATGCTGCACACGGTGTATCGACGGTTGATACTGTTTGTGTTGCGCTTGAGCGACTGACGGATCAGGTTGTCGTTGATGATCTCCTGCTTGTCCAGCTTCTTCTTCAAGGTATTCATCTGCTCGCGCATATTCTCTAATTCAATTTCGTTGTTCATAATGGGTAATTTTTTAATCGTTAGACATGTTTTTTAACTGCTCTCTGATTCTGAACAGACGCACACTGACGTTCTTAGTAGTGATTCCGACAATCTGTCCGATTTCCTCGTAAGAGAGATTCTCGAGCCAGAGTAGAACAATCGCCCTGTCGAAGGGTTGCAACTTGGCGATACGTTTGTGGAGCATGTCCACCTGACGTGTGTCCTCGTCGCGGTCTTCAAAAAGGTTGATGTCCATGGTCAGACGGGCGGTAGCCATGCGTCGCTTCTTCCTGTCTATGGTGATACAGGTGTTGAGGGCGACACGGTAGATCCACGTCCTGATGTCACTGCGATGCTCGAAGCTCTCGAATCCTTTCCACAGATTCACTAGTACCTCCTGGAACAGATCGTTCACCTCGTCGGCATCTTGCGAGAACATGTAGCACACGGTATAGATGGTGCTCTTATGTTCCGTTACGGTTTGCGCAAACTTTTTTTCTAATGTTGTCATTGTCTTCTGTTCTTTTCAATGATTTGATTTTTTGCCCATTAGACGCTGCAAAGATACGAAAAACTACACGATACTTCCAAAAAAAATCATTTTTGCCGAAGATAAACGAAAAAAAACCTTAATAACTAAGATTATTTAAAGAAATGTTTTGTGATTTCATAAAAAGTTCGTAATTTTGCACCCTGTTTGGAATAAGTATCAAAAAACGATCGTAAAAAACGTAGATAGCAATGTCGAAGATTTGTCAGATTACAGGGAAGAAAGCCATGATCGGCAACAATGTTTCCCACTCGAAGCACCGCACAAAGCGCAGCTTTGACGTAAACTTGTTCAGCAAGAAGTTCTACTATGTAGAGGAGCAGTGCTGGATCAGACTTAAGATTAGTGCTGCCGGTTTGCGTATTATTAATAAAGTAGGTCTTGATGCAGCCCTGAAGCAGGCTGTAAGCAAAGGCTATGTTGACTGGAAGGACATTAAAGTGATTTAAGGAGGATAAAAAATGGCATCAAAGAAAGCTAAAGGTAATAGAGTACAGGTTATCCTGGAGTGCACTGAGATGAAGAGCAGTGGTCTTCCTGGAACAAGTCGTTATGTCACGACCAAGAACCGTAAGAACACTCCGGAGAGACTGGAGATGAAGAAGTATAATCCCATTCTGAAGAGAATGACTGTTCATAAGGAAATCAAATAATAAGATAGACTATGGCAAAGAAAACAGTGGCAACCCTCCACGAAGGTTCGAAGGACGGTCGCGCATATACTAAGGTTATCAAGATGGTGAAGAGCCCCAAGACTGGTGCTTACATCTTCAATGAGCAGATGGTTCCCAATGAGGACGTGAAAGATTTCTTCAAGAACTAATTGATAGAATCCATATATGAAAGAGCTGCAACGACGTTGCGGCTCTTTTTTTTGTTTTTTCCTTCGCATCCGATGGTTGTTTGGGAAATAATTATTAACTTTGCCGTCAAATATTGCAATATGGGATTATTTGGATTATTCAATAAGGAGAAAAAGGAAACGCTAGACAAGGGACTGGAAAAAACCAAGCAAAGCGTATTCTCGAAGCTTACCCGAGCTGTGGCAGGTAAATCCAAGGTGGATGATGATGTCTTGGACGACCTGGAAGAGATCTTGATTACCAGTGATGTGGGTGTTGATACGACATTGAAGATCATCCACCGCATTGAGGACCGTGTGGCTCGCGATAAGTATGTATCCACCTCGGAACTCAACGGTATTCTGCGTGATGAAATCGCCAGTCTGTTGTCAGAGAACCACTCTGACGATAATGATAACTGGGACCTTCCCTCCGACCACAAGCCCTACGTGATTCTTGTAGTAGGTGTGAATGGAGTAGGTAAGACCACCACCATCGGTAAGCTGGCCTATCAGTTCAAGAAGGCCGGTAAGAAGGTCTATCTGGGTGCCGCCGATACCTTCCGCGCCGCTGCCGTAGAGCAGTTGTGCATCTGGGGAGAGCGTGTGGGTGTACCTGTTGTCAAGCAGCAGATGGGTGCCGATCCCGCCAGTGTGGCCTTTGACACACTGAGTTCGGCCAAGGCCAATGATGCTGATGTGGTACTGATTGATACTGCCGGTCGTCTGCATAACAAGGTGGGCTTGATGAACGAGCTGAAAAAGATCAAGGACGTGATGAAGAAAGTGCTGCCCGAAGCACCCGATGAGGTGATGCTCGTGCTCGATGGCAGTACCGGACAGAACGCCTTTGAACAGGCCAAGCAGTTCTCGGCCGTTACACAGATCACCTCATTGGCTATCACCAAGCTTGACGGAACGGCCAAAGGTGGTGTGGTTATCGGTATCTCCGATCAGCTGAAGGTACCCGTCAAGTACATCGGCTTGGGTGAAGGCATGGAAGATCTTCAGTTGTTCAATAAGAAACAGTTCGTGAATTCCTTATTCAATGATTAAGAATCAGGTTGATATCATCACAATGGGTTGTTCCAAGAATCTTGTTGACAGCGAGATTCTCATGAAGCTGTTCGAAGAGAACGGCTACCATTGCGTGCACGACAGTCGGAATCCCCGTGGGGAGATCGTTGTCGTGAACACCTGTGGGTTCATAGCTGATGCCAAAGAAGAGAGTATCAACACCATTCTGGAGATGATTCAACGGAAGAAGGAAGGAAAGCTCAGAAAACTGTTCGTGATGGGTTGCCTGTCGCAGCGCTATCCCAAGGAGCTGCAGCAGGAACTGCCCGAAGTGGATAAGCTCTATGGGAAGTTCAACTACAGGGAACTCATAGCCGACCTCTGTCATGAGCGTGTAGATGATAATACCTACCAGCGCCATCTCACCACGCCGCACCACTATGCCTACCTGAAGATCAGTGAGGGGTGCGACCGCCATTGTGCCTATTGCGCCATTCCTATTATTACAGGTAAGCATGTGAGTCGTCCGCAGGAGGAAATCCTGCAGGAAGTGCGCGAACTGGTGGCCAAGGGCGTGAAGGAATTCCAGGTCATTGCCCAGGAACTTACCTTCTACGGACTTGATATCGACGGTAAGCATCACATTGCGGAACTGATCTCCGCCATGGCCGACATACCCGGTGTGAAGTGGATCCGGCTGCATTACGCCTATCCAACCCGCTTCCCTGTGGAACTGCTGGATGTGATCAGGGAGAAAGACAATGTGTGCAAGTATCTCGACATTGCCTTGCAGCACATCTCCGACCATATGCTCGACGCCATGAAACGACAGGTTACCAAGGACGAAACCATCCGTCTCATCCAGCTCATCCGCGAGCGTGTACCTGGCATCCATCTCAGAACCACACTCATGGTGGGCTTCCCCGGCGAGACCGAAGAGGATTTTAACGAACTCATGGAATTCGTGCGCTGGGCACGTTTCGAGTGCATGGGCGCCTTTGCTTATTCAGAAGAAGAAGGTACTTATAGCGCTGAGCACTATACAGATGATGTTCCTGAGGAAGTGAAGCAGGAACGACTCAGTAGGCTGATGGCTTTGCAGCAGGAGATCAGTGCCGAGATCCAGGCAGCCAAGGTTGGAACCACCATGCGCGTGATCATCGACCGGAAGGAAGGCGATTACTATATCGGGCGCACGGAGTTCTCTTCACCCGAGGTGGATCCTGAGGTGCTCATACCAGCTGCCGAACGCACGCTCCGCATCGGTACGTTTTACGATACTACAATCACAGGTGCAGAAGAGTTTGATCTCTATGCATCGGTAAATACAAATAAGAGATGACGAACAAGAATTTCATCAAAGAACTGTCTCAACGCCTGGAATGCACCAACGCTGAAGCGCAACGAATGGTGAAATCCCTGATTGAAGTCATGAACGAGGAGTTTCAGTCGGGTGAACCTTTCATGATTCCCGGGTTTGGTACCTTTGAGGTCAAGAAGCGGATGGAGCGCATCATCATCAATCCATCCACGCATAAGCGCATGCTTGTTCCTCCCAAACTGGTACTTGGCTTTAAACCGATTCCTTCCATCAAGGAAAAACTAAAGAACGGAGGGGAAGAGAATGGTTAAGACAAAACAAGACTTGGTCAATCTGCTCGCCCAGAAGAACGGTCTGTCGCGAAAGAAGAACGTCCAGTTCGTCAACGAATTGGTGGATCTTATCAATGAGGTACTGAAAGACGAGAAGCTGCTGAAGATCAGTGGCTTGGGTACGTTCAAGGTTATTGACACCAAGGACCGTGAGAGCGTGAATGTGCAGACGGGCGACCGTTTCGTGATTGAAGGTAGGAACAAGATCACCTTCACGCCCGATGCTACCATGCGGGAACTCGTGAACCGCCCCTTCTCGCAGTTCGAAACCGTTGTTCTCAACGACGGTGTGGATTTCAGTGACATCCCCGAAGAGCCCGCTGATGAAGAGCCCATCATTGAAGAACCTGTTGCCGAAGAGCCTGCCGTCTATGGGCTCACTGAGCCCATAAACGAAAAACCGGCCCCCGAAGAACCTATCATCGAAACGCCCATTGAGCCCATTAAGCCCATTAAGCCCATTGAGCCCATCGTTGAACAACCCATCGTTGAACAACCCATCATCGAAGCCCCCATCATCGAACAACCCATCAATGATGAACCCCCCATCACCCCTCTCTTAGACCCCGAAAACACTGAAACTGAAGAAAACAACAATAACGAAACAACAGAAGATACCATTATGGAAGAAGAAAAATCAAACGTTTGGAAATGGCTGGCAGCGCTGATCATCTGCACAGCTATTGGATTTGCGGGCGGTTACTATGTCGGTAAACGATTCGCACCTATGAAATTCATTCCTGTTGAAAAGACAGAGATGATCCAAGGAGAGTTTGTTGACAGCACCATGATCGATTCGATCTATGCAGAAGACTCGATGGAAAGAGCCCGTGACGCCAAGATCAAGGCAAGAGTCGATTCCATCACCCGTGCTCATGAAGCAAGAAACGAGTCTATCCGTGTGGCCAAGCTGAAGAAAGCCAGCGAGAACACCGCTAAGCTCGACGCTGCCATGGCCGCCAAGCAGGCAGCACAGCAATCAGCCGCTCCTGCCGCACCTGCCGCTCCATTACCCAAGGGCGACAATTCCCAGACACTCAACAACGCCAAGGCGATGGTGAGCAACGGTGCCTACACCATTGTGGGTACCCAGGAAACCATTACGGTGAAGCCCGGACAGAACTTGAAGAAGATTTCCAAATTCTACCTGGGCGACGGCATGGAGTGCTACATCCAGGCCTATAACGGTATATCGGAAGTAACAGAAGGGATGAAGCTGAAAATCCCCAAGCTACAGGTGAAGAAAAGGAAGTGAGGCCACAAATCATATAAAGTTTCTTAAAAGTAAGTTTTAAGAAACTTTTTTAATATTATTTAGTCACTAATTTTCGACTATCATTACCGAATGTATTACTTTTGCGCTGGATTTATAAAAAGAGACACAAAATAAATAGATAAAGGAATATGGCAGAAGCAATTGATATCCGCGAATTGAACATCCGGATTGAACAGCAAAGTGCATTTGTAACGAATCTGATTCATGGTATGGATCAGGTCATCGTCGGTCAGAAACACCTCATCGACTCCCTCCTCATCGGTCTGCTTAGCGATGGACACATCCTGCTTGAAGGTGTTCCAGGACTTGCCAAGACGTTAGCCATCAAGACGCTGGCTCAGTTGATTGATGCAGGCTACAGTCGTATCCAGTTCACGCCCGACCTCCTTCCTGCCGACGTCATCGGTACGATGATCTACTCGCAGAAGGAAGAGAAGTTCCAGGTGAAGAAAGGACCGGTGTTCGCCAACTTCGTACTGGCAGACGAGATCAACCGTGCCCCGGCGAAGGTGCAGAGTGCCTTGCTCGAGGCTATGCAGGAGCATCAGGTAACCATTGGTAGCGATACCTTCCAGTTGCCCAACCCGTTCCTGGTCATGGCTACCCAGAACCCCATCGAGCAGGAAGGTACCTATCCGCTGCCCGAAGCACAGGTCGACCGATTCATGCTGAAGGTGGTCATCGACTATCCTACCATTGAGGAAGAGAAGATGATTATCCGTGAGAATATCCTTGGCGGACTGCCCGAGGTGAAGCCCGTGACAACCGCTCAGGAGATCATCAACGCCCGTCAGGTGGTTCAGCAGGTATATATCGACGAGAAGATCGAACAGTATATTGCCGATATCGTCTTTGCCACCCGTTATCCCGACCGTTATCAGTTGGGCGAGCTCAAGGAGCTCATCACCTTCGGCGGCTCTCCCCGTGCCTCCATCAACCTGGCCAAGGCAGCCCGTGCATACGCCTTCATCAAGCGTCGCGGCTATGTCGTACCAGAAGATGTCCGTGCCGTTGCTCACGACGTACTTCGTCACCGCATCGGTCTGTCGTACGAGGCAGAGGCCACCAACGTGACCAGCGAGGAGATCGTCAGCAAGATCATCAATAAGGTTGAAGTACCCTGATCACCTGTCAGAACGAGAAGAAGGATTTAACTGATGGAAACGTCTGAGATACTGAAGAAGGTTCGCAAGATCGAGATCAAGACACGCCGACTGAGTAACAACATCTTCGCCGGACAGTACCATTCTGCCTTCAAGGGTAGGGGAATGGCGTTCAGCGAAGTACGTGAGTATCAGTATGGTGATGATGTGCGCGATATCGACTGGAACGTAACCGCACGCTTCCATCGTCCTTATGTCAAGGTGTTCGAGGAAGAGCGCGAGCTTACCGTGATGTTGCTCATCGACGTCAGCGGATCCTTGGAGTTCGGTACGCAGCACCAGATGAAGAAGGAGATGGTGACGGAGATTGCGGCTACCTTGGCGTTCAGTGCCATCCAGAACAACGACAAGATCGGTGTGGTCTTCTTCTCCGACAAGATCGAGAAGTACATCCCGCCGAAGAAAGGTCGTAAGCACATTCTCTATATCATCCGCGAGATGCTCGACTTCCAGCCTGAGAGCAGGAAGACCGATGTCAAGAAGGGTGTTGAGTTCCTCACAGGTATCATGAAGCGCCGCTGTACGGCCTTCCTGTTGAGCGACTTCTACACCCGTGATGATTTCGAGCAGGCACTCACCATCTGCAACCGTAAGCACGATGTGGTGGCCATACAGGTATATGATCAGCGTGCCAAGACCTTACCCGATGTAGGACTGATGAAGGTGCGCGATGCGGAAACGGGTCATGAGATGATCATCGACACGAGCAGTAAGAAGCTCCGTCGAGCCCATACACAATACTGGCTGAGTCGTCAGCAGGCACTCATCAACACATTCAACAAGAGTAACGTGGACCATGTGAGCATGGCAACCGACGAGGATTTCGTCAAGCAGCTGCTGCTCCTGTTCAAGATGCGCGGGTAGCCGTCGCGGTTCATGCTATTTACAATGAAACAATGAAACTGGGAACAAGACATATAGACCAATTATTTGTAAGGCTCCTCGTGTTCTGTGGAGCTGTGATTACCGCTGTATCGTCGTTAGCGCAGGTACAGGTGGAGTCGTCTATCGACCCTATCCAGATCCTCATTGGCGAACAGGCGCAGCTCAAGCTGCAGGTGTCGTACAAGAAAGGACAGTCGTTGATCCTGCCTCAGTTCAAGCAGTCGCAGTATATCACCCCCGGTGTGGAGGTGCTGGATATGTCGGAGGCCGACACGGCACAGTTAGACAACGGGATGATCTGCGTGAGCAGGACCTACACCCTCACTTCTTTCGACGAACAGCTCTATTACTTACCGCCATTACCTGTTAAAGTAGATGGTAAGCAATACCAGAGTAAGAATTTGGCACTGAAGGTATTAACAGTACCTGTTGACACCCTCCATCCTGAGAATTTCTATCCGCCGAAGGATGTGCAGAACAATCCCTTCCTCTGGAGCGAGTGGCGTGATGTGTTCTGGCTCAGTCTGCTCTTACTCTTCCTCACCGTTCTCACCTTCTACCTGTGTATCTGTCTGAAGGGGAACAAACCCATCATCGCCCGCGTACGCATCATCAAGAAGGTGCTCCCGCACCAGCGTGCCATGGACGAGATCGAGAAGATCAAGGCCGACAGGATGGTGGCTTCCGAGAACCAGAAGGAATACTACACCCGTCTTACCGACACCCTGCGTAAATACATGGAGGAACGCTTCGGCTTCAACGCCATGGAGATGACGTCAGGCGAGATCATCTCCCGTCTGCAGGAGGTAGAGGACAAGAAGATGATTGACGAGCTGCGCGACCTGTTCACCACCGCCGACCTGGTGAAGTTCGCGAAGTATAAGTCGCTCATCAACGAGAATGATGCAAACCTGGTGAATGCCATCGAGTTCATCAATACCACCAAGCAGGAGAACCAGCCCACCACCGAGCGCATCGAGCCGCAGCTCACCGAGAAGGACAAGCGCAGTATGCGTTCAAGAACGGTGCTGAAGATAGCGGTGTCTGTCCTGATCATCGCGATGGTTGTCCTGTTAGGCTATGTTTTCTATAGGTTATACCTGCTGATATAGTATGAGATATGGAATTCGTTAACAAAGAATACCTGTTACTGCTGCTGTTGCTGATACCGTATATCATCTGGTATCTGCTATACCGCAAGAAGAGCGAGCCCACGATGCAGATGAGCGACACGTTCGCTTATCGCTATGCACCGAAGAGTCTGCGCCAGCGACTGGTATGGCTGCCTGCCTTACTGCGCATGATCACCTTTGTGCTGGTGGTGCTGGTACTGGCCCGTCCGCAGACTCACGACAGCTGGGGCAAGCGCACATCAGAAGGTATCGACATCATGTTGGCCATGGACGTGTCAACCAGTATGCTGGCACAAGACCTGAAGCCGAACCGTATCGAAGCAGCCAAATCCGTTGCTGCAGAGTTTATCTCCGGTCGCCCCGACGATAATATCGGTCTGAGCATCTTTGCCGGTGAAGCCTTCACCCAGTGCCCCATGACCACCGATCACATGTCGTTGCTCACCCTGCTGAAGGATGTGCGTACCGACATTGCCGAGCGAGGACTCATTGAAGACGGTACCGCCATCGGTATGGGACTGGCCAACGCGGTTTCCCGTTTGAAGGACAGTAAGACCAAGAGTAAGGTGGTGATCCTGCTCACCGACGGTAGTAATAACATGGGTGATATTTCCCCGCTCACGGCTGCGCAGATTGCCAAGAGCATGGGCATCCGTGTATATACCATTGCCGTGGGTTCCAAGGAGGTGGCCCCGTATCCCATGCAGGTGGGAGGTACCATACAGTATGTGAATGTCCGCGTGGATGTGGACGTGAACACCTTGAAGGAGATTGCCAACACCGCCGACGGACAGTTCTACCGCGCCACCAACACGGCGGAGCTGAAGAAGATCTATCAGGACATCGACAAACTGGAGAAGACCAAGATGGAGGTGAAGAAGTTCTCCAAGCACTACGAGGCCTATCAGCCGTTCGCCATCGCTGCGGTGCTGTGCCTGCTGCTCGAGATTCTCCTCCGCATCACCTGGTTCCGTCGTATTCCATAACTGGTAAAAGCGTACATTATGTTCAGATTTGAAAACCCCATATTCCTCTACCTGCTGGTGCTGATACCGATCTTGGCACTGGTCAGACTCGTGCTGATGCATCAGCGTAAGGGAAAACTCAAGCGGTTCGGCGATCTAGCCCTGCTGAAACAGCTCATGCCCGACGTGTCGAAATACCGTCCGGGTGTGAAGTTCTGGCTGCTCATGACCGCCTTGGCCTTACTCATCATCATGCTGGCGCGTCCGCAGATGGGAACGAAGATCAGTCATGAGAAACGCAACGGCATCGAGACCATGATTGCCCTCGACATCAGTAACTCGATGAAGGCCGAGGATGTGGTTCCCTCCCGTCTCGACAAGAGTAAGATGCTCATCGAGAACATGGTGGAGAACTTCACGAACGATAAGGTAGGACTCATTGTCTTTGCCGGCGATGCGTTCATCCAGCTGCCTATCACCAGCGACTATGTATCGGCCAAGATGTTCCTCCAGAGCATCGATCCGCATTTGATTGCCACACAGGGAACGAACATCGCAGAGGCCATCCGCCTGGCCATGAATGCGTTCACCCAGCAGGAGAAGATAGGAAGGGCCATCATCGTGATTACCGACGGTGAGGACCATGAGGGTGGAGCCATCGAGATGGCCAAGGCAGCCAGGAAGAAGGGCATGCGCGTGTTTGTCCTCGGTATCGGTTCCGCCAAGGGTTCACCCATTCCCGACGGCGAGGGCGGTTATATGGTTGACAATACGGGTAACGAGGTGATGTCGGCCCTGAACGAACAGATGTGCCAGCAGGTGGCCGAAGCCGGTGGTGGCGCCTATATCCATGTTGACAACACCAATGTGGCACAAACGAAACTGAACAACGAACTCATCAAGCTCCAGACGGGACAGATCTCCAGTACCATCTACAGCGAGTACGACGAGCAGTTCCAGGCCTTCGGCATCCTGGCATTACTGCTGCTCATCATCGAGGTCTGCATCTTCGAAAGCAAGAACCCGCTCACGAAGCGCATAAGTATATTCAAAAAGAAATGAGACACTATATATTGGTCATCATGCTGGCTGTCTGCGCCGCCGTTTCTGCACAAAACGACCGACAGCTCATCCGCGAGGGCAACCGCCTGTATCGCCAGAAGCAGTATGCGCAGGCCGAGGTGCTCTACCGCAAGGCTATTGCCAAGAAGGCCGACAACCCGCAGGCAGTCTATAACCTGGGCTGTGCCTTGATGATGCAGCAGAAAGACTCCGCTGCCATCGTGCAGTACGAGAACGCCACCAAGCTCGAAAAGAACAAGCTGCGCCAATCGAAGTCGTGGCACAACATCGGTGTCATGTGCCAGAGTCATAAAATGTACGGCGAGGCCGTCAGGGCCTACGAGCAGTCGCTCCGCCTCAATCCTTCCGACGATGAGACGCGTTATAACCTGGCCCTCTGCAAACAGCTGAACAAGAACAATCCGCAGCAGGATAAGAACCAGCAGGACAAGAAGAACGAAGAGAAGGAAGATGATAAGGGTCAGCAACAGAAGAAGGACAAGAAGGACCAGCAGAAAGAGGAGCAGCCTAAGGAACAGATGAGTAAGGACAATGCCGAACGATTGCTGGATGCTGCCGTACAGAACGAGAAGGCCACGCAGCAGCGACTGAAGAAAGCCCTGCAGCAGCCCCGAAAGAAACAGTTACAAAAGAATTGGTAAGGAGATTCGCTTATGAAGAGATATTTACTTATTGTATCTTTAATGATGATCACCTGGGCGGTCAGTGCGCAGACGCTGACGGCCAATGCACCCTCGCAGGTGCAGAACGGTGAGAATTTCCGTCTCACCTACACGGTGAACACATCCAATGCCAGTGATTTCCGCATCGGCGAGATTCCCGAGGCGCTGGAAATCATCACGGGTCCCTATACCTCCGAACAGTCGAACTTCCAGATGGTGAACGGTCATACCAGCAGTTCATCATCCATCACCTATACCTATATCCTCTGTGCCAACAAGAACGGTTCCTTTACCATTCCTGCGGCGCGTGTGCATGCCAATGGCAAGACCATCACCTCGAACCCGCTCAAGGTAACCGTATCGGGCAAGGCCGCGGGAACGGGTAATGCACCGAAGATGCACGACGACTACGATGACCGTCCTCAGATGCGGGCGGCAGGAACGCCTATCTCCGGTAGCGACCTCTTCATCAAGGTGAGTGCCAATAAGCAGCGTGTGCACGAGCAGGAGCCCATCCTGCTTACGTATAAAGTCTATACGCTGGTCGATCTGACGCAGCTCGAAGGTAAGATGCCTGACCTGACGGGCTTCCACTCGCAGGAGGTGAAGATGCCGCAGCAGAAATCGTTCCACATCGAGAGCGTCAACGGTCGTAACTACCGCTGTGTCACCTGGAGTCAGTATGTGATGTATCCGCAAATGACCGGTGATCTCGAGATTCCGAGCATCACCTTCAACGGAACGGTCATCCAGCAGAACCGTAACGTCGATCCCTTCGAGGCCTTCCTCAATGGCGGCAGCGGTTATGTGGAGGTGAAGCGCAGCATCAAGGCCCCGGGACTGAAGATCCATGTCGATCCGTTACCCAAGCGTCCGGATAACTTCTCAGGCGGTGTGGGTAAGTTCAATATCTCGGGTCAGCTCAACAAGACCGAGGTGAAGGCCAACGATCCTATCACCGTGCGTGTCGTGGTTGGTGGTACTGGTAACCTCAAGCTTATCAAACAGCCGGTAGTGAACTTCCCCAAGGACTTCGACAAATACGATCCGAAGGTAACCGACAAGACCAAGCTCACCGCCAATGGGGTAGAGGGAAACATGATTTACGACTTCCTCGCCGTACCACGCAACCAGGGTAAATACACCATTCCTCCCGTGGAGTTCACCTATTATGATGTGGCGGCCAATGCCTACAAAACCATCAAGACACAGGCGTTCGAGCTGGAGGTGGAGAAGGGCGACGGTAATGGTGGAACAGCTGTTGATTTCACCGACGAGAAGAACCAGGATATCCATGCCATCAAGACCGGTAAGGTGGTGCGTCAGGATGCTGCCTCGCTGTTCTTCGGCAGCGCTTCCTACTGGATTGTACTGGCTTTGCTGCTCGCTGCCTTCATTGCCCTGATGATCATCTTCCGCCGTCGTGCCATCGAGAATGCCGACATCGTGAAGATGCGCGGTAAGAAAGCCAATAAGGTAGCTAACAAACGACTCCGTGCTGCGCACAAGCTCATGGTGGCCGGTAAGCAGGGAGAGTTCTACGACGAGGTACTGCGCGCACTCTGGGGCTACATGGGCGATAAGCTGAATATCCCCGTCTCCGAGCTGTCGCACGACAATATCGCTGATAAGCTGGCTGAGCATCATGTGGATGAGCAGACCGTCAACACGTTCATCGAGGCACTCGACGAGTGTGAGTTCGAACGCTATGCACCGGGCGATGCAGCAGGAAACATGAATAAGACCTACGAGTCGGCTGCTACAGCCATTGAAAAGATTGAAGAGGTGATGAAGAAAAAGAATACCAGAACACGTGGCACGCTGGTGCTGCTCACCCTGCTGTTCCTGTTCCCGACAACCATCCAGGCCGTCACCAAGCAGGATGCCGATGCTGAATACAGTAAGGGTAACTACCAGCAGGCCATCAAGGACTATGAAGAGCTGCTGAAGGCAGGCGAGAGTGCAGAGATCTATTATAACTTAGGTAATGCGTATTACCGCACCGAGAACATCACCCGTGCCGTGCTCAGCTACGAGCGTGCGCTCTTGCTGAACCCCGCCGACGACGATATCCGCTTCAACCTGCAGATGGCACGGTCGAAGACCATTGATAAGATCACACCCGAGAGCGAGATGTTCTTCTTCACCTGGTACCGTTCCTTGGTGAACCTCATGACCATCGACGGTTGGGCCCATCTGGCCATTGCCAGCATCATCCTCACGCTCATCCTCGCCTTGGTGTACCTCTTCGCCGGTCATCTCATCCTGCGCAAGATCGGTTTCTATGGTGGTGTCCTCTTCCTCATCATCTTCCTGCTGAGCAACCTCTTTGCCTTCCAGCAGAAACAGATGCTGATGAAACGCAATGGTGCCATCGTCACCGCCCCGTCGGTCACCATCAAGAAGACACCCGTGGCGAACAGTGCCGATCAAGGTGTGATTCATGAGGGAACCCGCGTGGACATTATTGATGATACCATGCGCGACTGGAAGGAAATCCATCTGGCCGACGGTCGTGAGGGATGGATTCCGGCTACACAGATAGAAAAGATCTGATAGAATGAGTGTATTGACAGGGATAGACCAGGCGTTACTGTTCTGGCTGAACGGCAGTAACTCGTTGTTCACCGATGGTGTGATGAGCACACTGACGGCGGGTGTTACGTGGATTCCCCTTTACATCGCCTTGTTCTATGTGGTGCTCAAGAACAACGAGACCATGGCACAGGTACTGCTCACCGTGGGTTGTGCGGCTGCCTGCGTACTCATCACGGCAGGAATCACCAACCTGGTGGTGAAACCCCTTGTGGCCCGTCCGCGGCCCTGCGACGATCCCGTCATCAAGTATGCCATCGATGTGGTGAGTGGCGTGTCGGCCGGTAACTACAGCTTCTTCTCAGCCCATGCGGCCAATACCAGTGCGTTGGTCATGTTCATGGCCCTGCTCATCCGTAACAGGTTGTTCATCGTGGCTATGGCACTATGGTCTGCCCTGAACTGCTACACCCGTCTGTATTTAGGTATGCACTATCCGTCGGACATCCTCTGCGGTCTGCTCTTCGGCTGTCTCATGGGATTCATTGCCTATGTGGTATATCTGAAGATCTACCTGAAGATCTCGCCGCAGTTCCATTACGTATCGTCGCATTATTCCAGTACAGGCTACGCCCTGAATGATATAGACACCGTTGTCTGTGTCATGGTGATGACCGTGCTCTATGCCATGATCCGTGCATTGTTTATTTGACTGTTATGATAGATACAAAACATATACGCATCAGCGACTATAACTATCCGCTGCCCGATGAGCGCATCGCCAAGTTTCCCATCGCGCAGCGCGATCACAGTAAGCTACTCATTTATCAACATGGAAAGGTGCAGGAGGACATCTTCTACAACCTACCATCATACTTGCCTGAGGGAGCCCTCATGGTGTTTAACAACACCAAGGTGATCCAGGCACGCATGCATTTCCGCAAAGCCACAGGTGCCCTCATCGAGGTGTTCCTGTTGGAACCTTATGTGCCGGCCGACTACGAGCAGATGTTCCAGACCACCGCGCGGTGTGAATGGATCTGTCTGGTGGGAAACCTGAAGAAATGGAAAGAGGGAGCCCTCGTCAGAACGGTCGTGCTGCATGGTCAGGAGGTGGAGATCACCGCCACGCGCATGGGCGAGCAGGGAACGGGTCATCGGGTAGTGTTCGAATGGCACTACACCGCACCGTCGGCAACGCCTGCGCCGTCGTTTGCCGAGATCATCGATGCTGCCGGCGAGCTGCCCATTCCGCCGTATCTGAACCGCGAGACGCAGGAGAGTGATAAGACCACCTACCAGACGGTCTATAGTAAGATCAAGGGTAGTGTGGCCGCCCCAACCGCCGGTCTGCACTTCACCGACGATGTGCTCAAGGCTGTTGATGAGCGGGGTATCGACCGTGAGGAGCTCACCCTGCATGTGGGAGCGGGTACGTTCAAGCCGGTGAAGAGTGAGGAGATAGAAGGGCACAGCATGCATACCGAGTATTACTGTGTGAAGCGGCAGACCATCGAGAAGCTCATCCGTCATCAGGCGCAGGCCATCGCCGTGGGCACCACCAGTGTGCGCACCTTGGAGAGTCTGTACTATGTGGGAGTGAAGCTCGAGAAGCACCCCGATGCCAACGAAGACGAGCTGCACGTGGAGCAGTGGGAGCCCTATCAGCAGGAACAGCTGCCCATCGAACCCCTGAAAGCCCTGCAGAACATCCTGTCCTGGCTCGACCGTCACGACAAGGCTGCTCTCCATGGCAGTACGCAGATCATCATTGCCCCGGGCTATGAATACAAGATCGTGAAGATGCTGGTCACGAACTTCCACCAGCCGCAGAGCACCCTGCTGCTCCTTGTCAGCGCCTTTGTCAAAGGCGACTGGCACACGATTTACGACTACGCCCTCTCGCATCACTTCCGCTTCCTCAGTTATGGTGATAGTAGTTTGCTGATACCGTAAAATCCCCGAAGGGATTTTTTGTGGAATGTGGAGTGTGGAATGTGGAATGAGAATAGTACTGAGATACTGTTATCATATACAGAACCACTTGTACTTGAAGCATATCTCACTCCACACTCCACATTCCACATTCCACAAAAAGTTGAACAACGTGAAACTTTTAAATTGACAATGAAAAAAGGCGACAAAGTAAGATTTCTTAGTGAAAGTGGAGGCGGCATCGTTGCCGGCTTCCAAGGTAAGGATATTGTGTTGGTGGAGGATGAGGATGGGTTCCAGATTCCTACACGCATCAACGACGTGGTGGTGATCGATACCGATGATTACAACCTCGAGAAGGTGGCACAGAAAAGGGTAGGGGGCACGGCTTCCGCACCCACACCGTCTGCCCCTGAACGTCCCTCGCAGAAGGTGGAGACACCCGTGCTCCGTCCGGTCATCGAGGAGCGTAAAGGTGGTGATAAGCTGTCGGTCTATCTGGCCTTCGTCCCCATCGATATCCATGCCATTACCAGTACGCGGTTCGAGACCTACATCGTGAACGACAGTAACTATTACATCTACTATTCGTATCTGGTGGCCGAAGGAAATTCCTGGACACTCCGTGCCATGGGCGAGGTGGAGCCGAACACCAAGGAGTTCATCGAGGAGTTCGGGAAAGAAGACTTAAACGATCTCTCGCAAGTATCTGTACAATTCATTGCCTATAAGCGTGATAAGTCGTTCATGCTTAAAGAACCTTTACAGGTAAAGCTGCGCATCGATGGTGTGAAGTTCTACAAGCTGCACACCTTCCAGGAGAACGATTTCTTTGAGCAGAAAGCCTTACTCTATACGGTGGTGGAGAACGACAAGGTGAACCGACCACTGATGATCAATGCCGATGAACTGAAGAAGGAGATGTATCACAAGGAACCTGCCGATAAGACGCGCGTGGACAACTCGTATGTACGTCGTTACGATAACGGTAAGTCGCAGCATCCGTTCTTGTCTAAGCATACCAAAGGCGACGAGCCCGTAGTGGTTGACCTCCATGCCCACGAGATCCTGGAAACCACCTCAGGCATGAGCGCCTCCGACATCCTCAGCTATCAGCTCGACATTGTCCACCGTACGCTGGCCGAGCACAAGGACCATAAAGGTAAGAAGATCGTGTTCATCCACGGAAAGGGCGAAGGAGTGCTTCGTCGTGCCATTATCCACGAGTTGAATTATCGTTACAAATCCTATACCTACCAAGACGCCTCCTTCCAGGAGTATGGTTATGGTGCCACTCAGGTAACCATCAAATAAAAGCCCCCTCCTTTGGGGAGGGGGCTAGGGGTGGGCTTTACTCTCCACCCTGGTTGTTGCTGGCAGCGGCATTCAGCTGTTCAACGTTCGCCATCTCTGCGGTTGACTTGAACTGTGCTGACTTGCGGAGCGAGATGGAGTCGTTGCCTTCGCTGCGGGCGGGCAGGAATCGCATGCACACACCCGTGATGTGCTCGCCTACGTTGAACTTATCCAGCTCCTCGGCACCCTTCGAGCGGATGGAGGCGTAGAACGTGCCGAACTCCCCGAACTTCACCTTCTTCGAGTCGAGCATCAGCTCCTTCAGACAGTCAAGCATCTGGGTCAGAATACCGGTCACCGTACCACGGTCGTACACCGATCCATGACTGATGACGTGCTCGATGAACTCTCTGAACGTCAGGGTTTCCTTACTCACCGCACGGGCATACCATTTGCCATAGGCGGCACTCTTACTGTTGTTGTTTTTCACCAACTTGTACAGAATTTTACTCATGTTTGTTTAATTGAAAATTGAAAATTGAGAATTGAAAATTTTTACGGATGTGAAACATCCGTTTTTGTTATTTCAGAGCTCCGATCTCACATCAAAACTCGGGCAATCCTTACCAGGATTGAGATCACGATGCCCTAGCACCAGCGCTTTGGGATACCGCTCCTTCAGATCGCTGAGCAGCACCTCCATGGCACGTTTCTGCGCCTGTGTGCGGGTATCCCCGGGTTTTCCCCAGCGGTCGAGTCCGCCCTCGTAGCACACGCCGATGGAGTGCTTGTTGTGGTTCCTGCAGTGGGCACCCACCTGCTGCTCAGGTCTCCCCGGCCAGATCACACCTTCGCGGTCGATATAGTAATGGTAGCCGATGTCCTTGAACCGGCGATGCGCTATGTGGTCGCGCCGACATTCCGCGAACGGGTACCTGGTACCTTCCCGGGTGGCTGAGCAGTGGATGATGATCAATGAAATGGTTCTCATAACTTACTTACACACCAAATCCACATGATTGAAGTCCGAGGGCTGCAGCAATGGCACTCAGGATTCCGATCGTTGCCTGGAGCACCATGCCCCAGATGTTTTTCTTTTGGTCTTTCATTTTTTTGACATAATAATTAGTTAGACATAATAACTTTTTAGACATAATAACATAAGAACGTTTTCGTTAAGCCAGATGAGCAAAGTGAAGCTTGCTTCGACTTTGCCATGGCGAGAAAAGGTAGGATGAAATCCAACATATTTTATCTCTCACAGAGAAATCTTTTCCGTTTATTTTCCGTTTTATTCCGTTTCTTCCGTTATAAATAATTTGTTTAATTTGAATGAAATTTGTTCAATTTCCACGCGCAGCGTGCTCTATTACTTTGATCGCCTACGGCGATGTGGTTATTGGTCGCCTGCGGCGAGAAATTAAACATAATCTTATTCAAAATCTTACAAAATTTTTCTGTGATTTCCGCATTCTATGTTAAATTCCTAATATATTTCTTGTTTTAACTATATATTTAACACTTTGACCTTCAAGCAGCGTTAAGAGCTGCATAATAGTCGTAATCTGGGTTGTATCTTTCTCCTTTTCTA
>Ga0256407_10005869_pt1 | contig 19335 bp, 8 predicted proteins | sample RumenRJG_04DNA_FD_193489 | JGI IMG/M metagenome (GOLD analysis project Ga0256407, IMG submission 193489) | Bovine rumen microbial communities from Lethbridge, Alberta, Canada - RJG_04 | ecosystem: Host-associated > Mammals > Digestive system > Stomach > Rumen | place: Canada: Alberta | collected... | reverse complement strand
AAATTTTAATTTTAAAAATAATTTTTTTTTTATTTTTATAAATATTTATAATATATTATATTTGAATTATTTTTTTTCTCTGTTATTTTTTTTATAAAACCTTTTTCATCTAATTCATTTAAAACTTTTTCTAATGATTTAATCTCTAATTCTATTTTTGCAATTAATGGAACTTCTTGTTGTAAATAATCAAATATTTCATTAATTTTATTTTTTTTATCATTATTTTTTTTTAAATATTTTACTATATAGCAATTCCAAATTGTTTTTTTATATTTTTCATTTATTTTTTTATGATATAAATTTAAATTATAATCATATTTACCTTCACAAAAAGTAAAATAATTTACTCTAATATCAATTAATAATTGTTGTTCAATATTATTATTCTGAATTTTTTTACTTAAAATATATGAGTCTTTATTCTCTTCATATTCTAAAATATTCTTTTTAACCATTTCATTTAATAAAAATCTTCCTAAATCATCACTTAAATTTATTTTATTTTTAATATCTTCAAAATTCTTTTTATTAATTCCTATAAAAGATAAAATACTATATTGAATATTATCACTTCTAATACAAATACCTTTTAAATAATCTTTTTTATATTTATCATTTATAGTAAATTCAATATATCCTTGTTGAAAAATTAATGTAGAATTTTGAGGATATTGATTTTCAATAATAAAATTTTTAAAAATTTTCTCTAATTTAATATTAATAATTGGTTTACATTTTAAATTAAATAAATGATAACAATGAAAAGGAAGAAGAGTTAAATGCATATCAAAATCATTTTTTTTATCTTTTCTTAGTATTTTAACTTTAATATTATTAATTAAAGTTTGTAATCTATATGAATAAGAACTCTTTTCTCTTGAATAAATATCTACTTGTTGAATAAAAGATTTTTCTTTCATATAATCAAAAACTTCATCTACACATCTATTAATTAAACTATGAATATAAAGCCATTCAAAACCTTCATATTCAGGAATTATATCAAAATATGAAAATAACATATCTGTTTTTTCTTCATTTAAATTTGAATTTGAATCTCTCATAATTTCATCAAAACCTTGTACAAAAATTTCATTTAAAGTCTTTTGTGCTTGTTTTGATAATACATCAAATATTATATTATGATATTTTTTAATAATTGATGGAAATTTGAAAATATTATGTATTGTATTTTCTTCTTGACTTATTTCATTTGAAATTTTATAATCTTTAAAAAAAAATTCAATGTTAACCTCATTAAAAAAACTATTTTCTATTTCTTTTAATATAACAAATTTGTCAATTGAATTTTGTTGAGTTTTAAGTGATGATAATAAATATTGTTCAATTCCATTTAAAATTATATTTATAAAATAATTTTTCATATTTATATCATTGTTGAGAAGACTTAATAATTTTAAGATAATAAATTGTTTTTTCTCTTTAAATAAGTTTGATATTATTTCAATTTCTTTTGATAAATGCTCTTTTTCTTTATTTTTATCTTTTACAATACTTAGAGATAATAAATTTGATATTAATTTATCAATAAATAAATTTTCTTTATTTACATATGAAATTTCTTTAAAATAAAATAAAAAAATTGTTTGAATTATATTTTCATAAAAAGGTAGAAAATATAATAAAAACTCAGTAATAGTATTTGTATTTTTAAATTTTGATTCAGAATAATTTTTAAATATCATTTTAATATAACTATTTAAAAATCTTTCATAAAAAATTGTTAAAACTATTTCTTCTAAATTACCTTTTTTATAGAATTTTGAAACATTTATTAAAATAAATTTTAATTTTTCCAATATTTCATTAATAAAAATAACATTTTCTTTTGAATCTAAATCATCTTTTTTGATTTGTTGTTCAAATATTTTAAAAAATAATAGATATATATATTCTCTATCTGTTTTATCATCAGAAAGATTTGAAGCAATATTTAAATTAATAAAGTCATATATAGGATTATTAATATTATATTTATAATTTAAATCATATATTTTAATAAATTTGATTATGAAACTTTTAATATAATCATTAATATTAAAATTTGGATTATTGTGTTCATTAAGAATTTGATTATTATTAGAATTTGCAGCAATTTTTAATAAATGATAATTAATAAATTTAGAAAATTCTATATTAAATTCTTCATATATTTTTTCAAAGTTAGAAACAGATTTATTATCAATTGATACTAAATTATTCTTAAAAAATTGATTAAAATTTTTTTCTTCATCTTGAAAAAATAAATTAAACATGAAATAAAAACAAAATTTTAAAATAAATATATAATATTGAATAAAATAAAAATCTGAATAAATAATATAAAAATAAGGAAAAGAAATAATATTTGGAATTAAAAATAACATAAAAAAAAGTGAATAAAATATAAGATTAATTTATTTCTTTTTAAAAATTCTAATTTTTAACATTAAAATAAATTGTTTTATTTTACTTTAAAAAAACAATTAAATTATATAATTAAAAAAATAAATATTTTCATACAATTTTTTATTTTTTATTAAATAAAATTTAAATTAAAAAAAAAAAGTTTTATTTAAAAAAAATCTATTAGATATTATTTTTTGTTGAATATATTTTACCTGGAACTTTTTTATTAAATGAATTTTTAATAGACTGATTATTTCCCATATTAATTATATCATTTTCATTTTGATTTGTATAATTATTAAAAGTTTGAAAATTAGTATTTTCATTATTTTGACTTTGTATCATATTATTATAATCATTATTATTAAAATTATCAATCATTTTATTTAATCCTCTTTCAATTTCTTCATCTTTTATAAAACTTGTACCTTGTTTACTAAAACTTTGAGTACTTTGAGAAAAAATATTATTATTATCAAAATTATTATTTGAAATTGGAATAGGATTTTTATTGACTAAATCATTATTTTGTTCTTGACCTAATAATTTTTCTAATGATTGAATATGAAGATCTTTTAATTGAATTTCTTTTAATAATTCATTATATCTTTGATCTTTTACATCAATTTCAGTTCTCAATTCATCTGTACTATGATTAACTATTTTTTCTAATTCAAAATGAGATTGAGTTAACATTTTTAAATTATATTCTAATTTTGAATTTTTATTTTTTAAATCTTTTACTTCATTTTCATATGATTGAATTAATTGATTACTTTCTTCTAAAAGTTGAGTTAAAGATTTTATTTTTTCATAAAATATTGTTTTTTGTTGTTTTATTTCTGTGTCTTTTGATAATGTTATATCAGAAACTTTATTATCTGCATTTTTTGTTATATTTTCCATTTGTTTAGTTAAATAATCATTATCTTTTTTTAATTTGTTTAATTCTTCTTCATTAATATTATATTTTTCTTCTAAGTAATTAAAATCTTTTTGCAAATTTTCATTTTCTTGAATTAAAGAATCTATTTTTTCAATTAAATTATTTTGGAAATTAATATTATCTTGTTGTCCTTCATAATAATTTTGAGAATATTCATCATTATAATTATTATCAAATTCACTAGAATTATTGAAATTTCTTTCTGAATTCCTAAAATTATTTGAATTATTCACATAATTACTATTATTATACATATTATTATTCATTGTATTATCAAAATTATTTAAATTGTTATTTGAATCATAATTATTGAAATTATTATATTGTTCTCTACTCATATTTGTAGTATTTGGAATAGATTTTCTATTCATTAAAGACATTAATTTATCTTTTAAAGTTGTCATAAATTTTGATGTATCTTTTGAAATTTGTTCATTTTTTTGACTTGTTTCTTGAAATGAATTTTTTAATTGAATATATGTATTTTTTAATTTTGAATGTGATTCATTTAAAGAATCATAATTATTTTTATATTCCTTACATCTTTTATCAAGTTCTTCAAATCTTGTTTTCATAAGTTCATTATCTTTAAACAATGATTCTTTTTCACTTCTAATTTTTTTATTTTTTATTTCTAAATCATTATTACTATTATTAAGTTTATTAATTGTATCTAAATTAGAATTTAAAATATCAATAACTTTATTTTTTAATAAATCAATACTTTTATTCATTACTTCATATTTTAATGAAAAAGAAGGATTTAAATTATTTGAATTTAACTTATTAAAATTATTAATTGGAATTTTCATTAATGTTTTTGTATCCATATTAAGTCCTTCTAAATAATTAGTAAAATTACCTAATTCTGAAGTTACAATATGAACAAAGTTATCTCCATCTTTTATATTTGATTTATATTTTTCAGATAAATTAATTATTTCATTTTCTTTATTATTTAATTCTTTTTTCATATTTTCAATTTGAAGATTTAATCTAAAAAGGTTTCTCTCATTTATTTTTTCTTTTTGATTTTCTGATAAAAAATTGTTAAATTGTTCTTCTAAAGTTTTTTTTTCAAAGTTTAATTTATCATTTTTTTCTTTTAAAGTATTTACAGAATTTTTTAAATTAATAATTATACTTTCCATTTCTGTTACTTTAATTTTTAATGCTGGAATTTGTTTATTATCATTTTTTAATTGATTAAAAATATTTTCATATTTCAATATAACTGAATTTCTTTCATCTAAAGCAAGTTTTAAATTAATATTATTTTTTTCTGAATTTTGATATTCATTACTTGAAACTTTTATACTTGCTTCTTGATTATCAATTATTTTTTTTAAATTATCAATTTCACGAATTAAATTTTGATTATCATTTTCTAATTTTGATAATTCTTTATTTGAATCATTTTGAATATTATTTACTTCATCTTTTTTTTTATTTAACATCATTTCAAAATGTTTTAATTCTAATTGTAATGATTGTAATTGATCTTTTAATTTTTGATTTTCTTCTTCTTTAATATTAAATTCTCTTTGAAGAGATTCAATTACTTTTTCATTCTCTTTTAAATTTTTTGAATATTCAAATAAAGTTTTATCTTTTTCCATTATTTTCATTTTATATTTTTCTATTGATTGTCCTAATTCATAATTAGAGTCAAAATTAACTAAATTATTATCTTTTGATGAATCATATAATTCATTTGAATAAGAGTTAAAATTAGGGTTTTTAGAGTATTCATATGTAGTTGACATTTAATATTTATAAAAAATTATAAAACAATATTTTTTTTAAAATTTAATTATTAAAATATATTAATTTGAATTAAAAAAATTTACTATTTAATTAATAATAAAATGATTAAATATTTATAAAATAGTTTTAAATTGAATATTAATAGCTAATATTAAAATAATAAAAGAAGATTACTTATCTATTCAATATAAATTAGGAAATATTTTTATCAATGGTAAATTTGAATTATTTTTTCTTGTTTGTGATATACTAATTAATTCTTCAACAGAAAAAGATTTTGGCTTATATAATTGAGATAAATTTCTTTTTGAAGGATATATTTTTCTTAAATTTTGATATACTTTTCTTGTTAATAAATAATCTTCCTTTATTTTTTTATTATTTATAAAACTTTTTAATTTATTTAATTTATTTTGAAAAAATATATTTGATTCTTCTAAATTTTGTTTATTTAATTTTCTGATACTCTTTAAAGATTTTTGCTTTTCCTTTTTATAAGTTTCAACACCTTTATTTGGTTCTAAAAGTTTATTTTGACGTGTTGCAATTTTTATTATTTTTCCTGTTAATAATTCATTTTCTCTTCTTATCAAAAATTCTTTTTCTGATATTGGATTTGGTTTATATGATATTGAATTTGATTTATTAAAATGAGTACTATTATTTCTTTTTGTAATATGAATTTTTATTTTATTTAAAATATCCTTTTTAGTTAAGGATTTAAACATATTAAATAAATAACTTTACTTTTTGTGAATATATATAAATCATACTTATGATTTTATAATTAGTAAAATAATAAAAATTTTTATTATTTTATTATCTAAATTTTAAATAATGTCAAATAATTTAAAATATTTTTATTATAATAAATTATATAATTGTTTTATTCTTTTATTTTTAATTTATAGATTTATATTATATAGTTTAATAATAATATTTATTTATTATTTGAAATGCTATTTAACAATTAATTTTTAAGATAAGTGTTAATTATTTAATTATTTATTATCAAATAAAAGTAATGTTTATGTTTAAATTAATTAAAAATCATTAATAATTCATATTTTTATAAATTAAAATTTGACATGATAAAATATTTAGAAATTAAAAAGATCTTAAAATTATTTCTAAAAAAAGAAAATAAAATAAATACTTAAATATTTTAATAAATAATTAGAAATCATTGTATAGAAAAGATTTTATAATTGCAGATTTAAAATATTAAAAAAAGAGAAAAATAAATACTACCGAATATTTAGAAGTTTATTTCTAATAAGAATTTTTGAGGCTCAACATTTTTAATAAATCATATAATTTTTATCAAAAAATAAATAGACTAATATTAAAAATGATATTAAATATTTAATATAAACATAATTAACTTCAAAGTCCCAAATTAAAATGTCAAATAGAAATAAATATAAGGCTAAAAATATTGTTATAGAAATTGATAATAAATATTCACACAAATCCTTTCTCACTAATAAAAGGAATATTAATCATAAAAAATATAGAGAAAAAAATGATGGACTTTATAAAGGTAATAGAATAAATAAAAATGAATTTAATGAAATAATAGAAAATTATAAAGAAGAAATTAATTATTTTTTATCAGAAAAAAAAAATAAAGAAATAAAAAAGAGTTCCTTAATCACAGATCTTTCAATTATTCAAAATAAATTGATTAATAATTTTAAAATAAAGATTTATTCACCATTAAAAAATATAAAACTTATTGAAAAAGATTCATCTATTTTTTATAAGAATGAAGATAAAGAAAAAATAAAAGACATTAAAAAAAATAGTATTATTAGAAAAAAAGATGAAACTTTATTTGAAAATTCTATTTATAATGAATTAAATGAACTAATTCAAATTAATATGAAAAACTGTAATTTACTGAATTTATGTAATGATATTATTATGAAGACAAATAATCATAAAGAAAAAAATATTTTGTTAAATTTAAATAAAATAAATATAAATAATGGAAATTTGATTATTAATAAAATATTTTTAAAAAAAAAGGATAAAATAAAGAATTTAATTAACAATTTTATTTTAGAAAGTGAAAGTAATTTAAAAGAAGGAAATATATTATTAAATAAAATATTTAAGGATAAAAAAATTCAAAAATTTGTAAAAAAAAAATTAAATGAATTGTTATCATGTTTCAATATATTTAAAGAAAAAAATATAAATGAAAAAATATATTCACAATTATTAATTGAATATTGTAATAATACTAAAAATAAAAATATTGAAATAATAAATAATTATAAATCAGATGATTATATGAATAAATTTTTTATAGCATTTAGAGTTCTTTATTATTTATTTTCATTCAATCAGTATAAAGAAATTAAGTCAATGAGTTTTTGGAAAGATATTTATATGTATAATTTTCAAAACAACAATTGTTTACAAAAATATGAGTCTATTAAAGATAATACATTAACAAATATAAAAGATATAAAAAATAATTATCTTTTAAAAAATAATAATAAAGAAAATGAAAATTATAAAATAAAAAAGTATAAAAGTAAAATAATAAAGAATAATTCTTCAAAAAAAATATTTTTCACAATAATAAAACATTCAAATGAAAAATCCAAATTAAAAAACAATAAAACAGAAAATGAAACAGAAACAGAAGATGATGATGATGAAAATAATAAAGATATAAATTATTTCTTAAAAATAAAAAATAATTAAAATTTATATACTTTATCAAATATATTAAATTTTTTTTCAAATATTATTTTATATTTAAATTCCTTTTTTTTCTCTTAATCTCTTAATATAATCATCTAACATTTTTTTATTCATTTCTAATTCAGCAGGAGTCATATCTTCATTTCTTAATTCTCTTTCTCTTTTTTCTCTAATTTGTTTTAATAATTGTTCTAAATTTCTTCTATTCATTCTTTCAATTTTTTGTTCAATTATCTTTTGATCATCTTTATATTTTTGATCATCAATTCTAAATATTCTACATTGTTCTTGATTAATTGATTCTTCGAATTCTTCTTGTTTTTTTCTTTCTTGAATTTGCATTTCTAAAAATTTAGATAATTCTTCTTTTTTTCTTTCTCTTTCTTGTTCTTCTTTTATCATATTTTCTCTTTCTCTTTTATTTAATTCATTATTATATTCTATTATTTTTCTTTCTTCTTCTTCTTCTTCTTTTTTCATTTTATCAATTGCTTCTTTTGCTGAACCTGACATAAAATTTGCAGCATTTCTTTCTACTCTCTTGAAATATAATCTTCTTTCCAATTCTTTTTTTTCTTCTACTAATTTTTGTTCTTGAGCTATTTTTCTATCTTCTTCTTTTTCTTTTTTCATTTTTTCAATTAATACTTTTCTTCTTAATGCATTAGCTTTTACAGTTTCTTGAAAAGCTATTTCTTTTAATCTTTCTTTTTCTAATTCTTTTTTTCTAATTTCTTCTTCTTCTCTTTCATATTGTTCTTTTAATCTTCTTTCATATCTTATATTTTTTAATTCTTCTATTCTTGCTAAAATTCTTTTATCTTCCATTTGAGCTGCTCTACTTTCTCTTAATTTTTCTTTTTGTTTTTCTAAAGCAATTTCCTTTTGTCTATCCATTTCTCTTAATTTTTTAGCATGATCTTCTATAATTCTCCTATATTCTTTATCTTGTAATTCTTCTTCATATATTCTTCTATATTTCTCTTTCATTTGTTTTTTTAAATCTTCTTTTAATCTTCTTTTAGTATCTTCTTCTCTTATTCTTTGTTCTTCATCTTCTAAATCATTCATTAATTTTTTATATTTATTTATAGCATTCCATTCATTACCATATATAGAAAGATCAATTTTTTCTACTTTTGGATTATTTGCTGCTTCTTCTGCTTCTAAATCAGCTAATTCTTCTTCTGGATCAAGATATATTTTTCTTTTTCCTTTTTGAATAACTTGACTTTGAGATGTTAATATATTTTGAGCATCATTTTGAAATGTATTTGGATTTAAAGCATTTAAAGTATTTATTGTACTTTGATAATTAGGATTATTTATATTTGGTGAACGAAATACTTGACTTTGATTTGTTATGTTTATGTCATTTAAATTATTATTTAAATTTGGTAATTTTCCTCTTTCTATTAATAAATTTCTTATTTTTGTGTCTAATCTTTGAATATCTGCTTCTGTTAATTTTTCACCTGTTAAAAATCTTTCTACTTCATCTTCTAATATTTCTTCTGGATGTTCTATTCCATATTTTCTACAAAATTTTGTGATTAAAAGACCTTTTAATCTTTCTCTTTTTTGAACATTTAATAATTTTTCTCTTGGATTTATTATACTTCTTCCAACTCCTCCTAAATTCATTGATTGACGCTCACGCATTGCTGCTTTCGTAGTACGGTATGAATTATAGAACATTTTTAAGTTATATTTTTTTAATTAATTAATATTATATTTTTTATTCAATTACATATAATTTAAAAGAATTTGTTAAATTTAAAATATATAAAAATATCAAATTAAGAAATAAACACTTTATTCAAATCTTTAATTAAATATAAAATAAAAATTTTAATATATTTACTGTTTTAAAGCTTTTTATTTTTATTGTTCATGAGATTATAAATATTTGTAATATTTTAATTATTTATGAATAAAGTCATTTTTTTAATTTAATAATGGACATTTTACCTAATAGTTCTCAAACTAATCCTAAAACCTTTAATGCTCCAAAGCGAAATAAAAAAATAGCTGAAAATAAAACAAAAAGAAAATATCATGAAATAATACCTATGTTAAATCCATCAAAGGCAAATAATTGTTTTATAAATGTTATTATTCAAATATTATATCATACACCTAAATTTAAACAAAAATTTTTAAAAATTCAATTTCCTGAAAATGATAATAAAATAAAAAATAATCCATTATATCAACTACAAAGATTATTATTTCAATATAATGAATATTTATACTCAGAAAAAAAGTATATATTAGAGATAAAAAATTTTAGGAAAGCAATATCACATTATTTTATAGATATGAGTGAAGGAATAAATGGAGATCCTGTTGAAGGATTAAATAATATTTTAAATGCAATTCATTTATATTCAACAAAACAAAAATTAAATGCACCAAATCCAAGTTCTTATGAATGTCAGAATTGTATATCACATGAATTTTTTTCATTATCAGTTAAAGATAGAATTTATTGTTCCGATTGTAATAGAGGAAAAACTAATTTTTATGATAAAAATTATTTTATATATGAAATTTTTATTTCTGAAATTTTGGAAAAGATTCTAAATTTAGAAAAGGATAAATTTAAAAATGAATTATTCTCAATTGCAAAAAAAGTTAATAATATTGCAGAACAAAAAATAAAAATTGAAGGATGTTCATGTAAAAATAGAATAATAAAAAGAGAAGTATATCAATGTTATTATTATAATCCAATTTTTATAATCAACTTAACATGGGAAAGACAATTTCCAAATAGAACTGATATATGCAATATTTATTATTTAATTCCTTTATTAGATGAAAATGGAAGAATATTTACTTTAGAAGATAATAATTTAAATGTTAATTATTATTTATATGGGATTATTTTATATTATAATGGACATTATACTTGTGCTATTTATAAAGATAATTTTTGGTTTTTTATTGATGATTCTAAATTTTTTAAATTCGAATCTTATATTAAATTAATTGCTGCATTAATTAATTCTTCTTATTATCCTGTTATGTTATTTTATTCATATAATGATACTAATCTTCAAATTAAAAAAGATGGTTTTATGGCAAATTATTATGAGTCATTATATCATAAATGTTATAAAATTGATATTAAAAATGGAGAAAATGTTTCAAATCATAATATTTTATTAGATACTTGGGAAAAAGAAAATAGCTGGATTTGTCATTATTGTAAAAAAAGAAATGATAATGCCTTTTTTTCTTGTTGGTGTTGTAAAAATCAAAAATATGAATTAAAAAAAGATAGTTATTTTCTTTTTGAGGAAAATATAAAAGAAAAACAAATAAAAGAAAATATTATTGATGATAATAATGAAGATTTAAATAAAAAAGAAATAAAACAAAATCAATTTAATCAATTAACTTATGATATGAATAATGATAAGAATAAAAAGAATCAAAATCACCTAATTCATTTAATAAATGATGAAAATATAACAAATAATATTAATAATTTTAAAAATAAAAATCCATTTAATAATAATAAACAAGATAAAACAATTATAAAAAATCAAAGTTTAAATAATAGCATTAATAAAAATATATCTAACACAATTAATTATACAAATAATAATATTCAAAATAAAAATAATACAAAGACAAATTTAGATACAAATAAAAACAATTTTTATATTAACAGAAAGAATCAATTAAAAAAATAAGATTTATATAAGGATTAAAATGAAAATTAATTAAAATCTTTTTTATAGTATACATTTTTTATTTTAAAATAATTAAATATTAAATAAATTTCACTTAAATACTTTATTGATTTATTTAAATAATTAATTACCAATAATTATTTTTAGTTAAATGAATTTAAATTATTATTTCCTCCATTATAAATTTTAAGAATAATAACAGTATTAGGTAAAATAGAATGAAAATCAATAATAGTATTTCCTCCTTGGAAAATAACATTAGAAATAGAAGATAAGAATTTAGCATCTTTAGAATAATAAACATTACCTTTAACTCCTCTTAATACATCATCACCTAAAAAATCATTAATTTCAAAATCACCAACATTCATATAACATCCACAAATAAAATCAGTAATTTGTCCAGGAATAATAATTTTACCATTAATAGAATTTCCATCATTTTTATCATAACCAGGTCTACAAATTATAGCATAACCTTCATAAATAATACTATCAATAAATTCTTGATTTTGTCTATTTATATTTTTATAATCTAAATTATTTAAATCATTACTTATATTTTTATTTAATTTTTGATTACTTTTATCAACATTATCAGAAAGAGATAATTGATCCATACTATAAAAATTATCTATATTTTTATTATAACTTATATCTTCATTATCATATGAAGTTTTACTTGATGATGAATCAATACTCATTTTAACTTTTTTACCATCAATAATCATTCTAATAATACAAATTAAATCTTTATCATTTTGAATATAAACTTCAGTTTTTGAATTTTTTAAGGAATCTCTTATCATATTAATATCTCTTCTTAATAATTTAATATCACTTGCTAAAATTTTAGTATCTGTTGTTAAATCTAATACATTTATTATTCTTTTATTTGCATCAAATCCCATTGGTTGACTTGAATCATATGTCCATATATTTCCATCTAATAAATATCTATAATGATATTTTCCTGATGGTAATTTTAATCTTACTGTAAATAAATTATCATTTATTCTTGTTAATGGAATATCTGGTTTCCAACCATGTGAACTTAATGCTAATTTTACTTGTTTTGTATTTGGATTTTCACTATTTCTAGGATGAAATTCAAAGAAAATTTCTTTTATTTTATTTCCTTGTTTTAATCTAATTTTTATATCATTTAATAAATCTTCAAATTTTTCATCAAATATATAATTTCTATTTTCTTTAACAACACTAGGTTGAAAAGGGAATAATTGATCATATCCTCTGGTAGTACCAATAGCACAATTTAATAAACCAATACAAGCCATCATTGATAAATTTAATGATAAATTATTATATTGTTCATAAAAACTTTGATTATCTAATGATAAATCATATAATAAAGAAGGTGGATTTTCAGGAAGTAATAAATTATATTGAATATTATTATTTTGTTTTATTTTACTAAATGATGATATATTTGAAATTATTTCTAATGGATTTGAACACCATATCATTTCTTTACAAAATAAATTTATTCCACATTCATTTATATATTCTGCTTCTACTTCATTATTATTTTCTGGTAATTGTGTCATTATAATTAAATTTTTATTTACTTTTCTTCCTTCATTAATTAAGTATTTTAAAATAAATTTTGGTAAAGATATTATATTATCAAAATATAAACCATTAAATATTTTTGACATATCTGTTATATATTTTGTCATATGTTTTAATAAATATTTTGGTGTTTTTTCAATATTTTCACCATAATTTATCTTTAATGAATCATTCCATACAATAACTTTTCTTTTAAATAAATACCAAGTTCCTTCTTTTGTATAATCTGGAAAAGGATTTTTTGGATCTTCACTTTGCATAATAAATCCATTACATAAAAATATCTTTTTTTTATCATTAGGATCAACAACATGAAAATAATTATCAACTAACTTTCTCCTAATACCAGTTCTTTTCAATTCAATAAATTCATATCTTATAAATTCTTTAACATTCAACAAAGCAATTTTTAACATTTCAGAAACTTTTTCAGTCCAATCTTCATTTATTTTATTTATAAATTTTTTAGCTTCTTTTAAAAAATTAAATTCATTTGGATATGAATTTGTTTTTTCATCTCTATAATTTTCTAAAAGTAACATTGAAACAAATTCAACATTAACTTTAATACCAAATCTACTTTCTCCATAATTTGAACAACTAAATGATATTAAATCATTTAAAGTTGATTCATTTAAAATTAATCTTCCTTCTTCATTTCTTAATATATTAAAATTCTTCTCTAATTCATTAAATAAATAATTTCTTTTTATAGAATATGATTGATCTTTTTCTAAATTTTGATAAAATTCAGTAAATTTAGAAATATAATTTTCAATTGGAATTAAAAAAAATTCTTCAAAATTTTCTCTTAAAACTCTTTTTCTCATTTCTTCAATTGCTTCTTTTAATTCATTATCATTATTTAAATAAGGAGCGCTTTCACAACCAACTTTTTTTTCAAAAAATAAATTTGAATAATTAACTAATAATTTATCTAATTCATAAGCAACAGTTAACCAAGGACAATTATCTAAAGTATAACCACATTCAGGATGTTCATAAATCCAATTTGATTCAATTGAAGTTTGATTTAATATTATATCTATTATACTTCCTATGTGATATTTTGAACGAAGTAAATTCATATTTTCATGAAATTTATTTAATTTTTCTTCTTTTGATAATTTTTCCTTTTCGTCAAAAAAACAATCTGAAATTTCATTTTGTTCTTTTAAACAAAATAAATTTTCTGATGATGATAATGTTTGAATTGATGTTAAATGAATGAAGTTATATTTTAATAAGGATAATTCTTTATAATAATTTTCAAAAGTTGATAATTTACCTAAATTTTTTGATAATACACTTTGAAGTTGAATTCTATTTATTGTTATTTTTATTTCATTTTCTGTTTTTTCTTCTTTTCCTAAATCTATTATTGGATTTACTAAAATAAAAAATGGTTTTGTTAAATAATATTTTTTTTCTTTATTTTTATATAATAATAGAAATGATGTAATTCCAGGTTTTAATAAATTAATTTTAAATGAAATGAAATTATCAATTTTATTTGGAGGGATTTTATTATCTTCAAATTTATCTAATGGAATTTCTTTATCATTTGAATTATTATCTTGTTTATTTTCATTAATAAAACTTTTTATTTCATCCATAAAAAATAAATTAGGAAATTCATTATTACAATCAGAAATTAATTCTATATCATTTCCTAAATTTGAATTTTTATTAATTTTAATATTAATTTCAGTGTTAATATCTACTGAAAATACTTCACCTTTTTTTATTTTTGGATAACCATTATCATCAAGTATTAAATCATATTTTTGTACATTTTTAATCCCATCATCTACATTTTCATTTACATTTAATTGTGTATTAATTTCACTTTCACTAATTATTTTCTTATCATCATTTTCTTTTGTATCTGTCATTTTAAATTAAATAATTTTTATTATTTATTAAACAAAAAAAAAAAAAAATAAAAAAAATTTAAAAAAACCTTATTCAAAAAATACAACAATAATAGTAATATCATCAATAGTATCTTCCTCTTCTTGTATCCATCTCCTACAACTTTCCTTATACAAAAATTCACAACATCCAACTATATCATTAACAACATAATAATCTTTAACAATTTTAACAACTTCAGAACTATCAATAAATTCAAAAAGTCCATCACTAGCAAGAATTAAAAATTTATCTTCTTCATTAAATAAATGTTCCCCAATTTCAGGAATAGAAATAGTACCAGCAGTACTAGCAAAATAATCACCAAAACTTCTAGTCATAGCTAAACCAGGCATATCTTTATCTTTCATATAAACTCTTAAAGGACCAACAAATGTACCATCATCATCTTTCATTGGTCTAATTCTACCTCCTTTTTTTTTAATTCTTTCTGCTTCTTCTGGTAAACTTGGTTTATGATCTCTACTTAAATTTTCATAATCCCATTTATTATTTTTATTTAATTTACCTAAAACACATCTTGAATCTCCAATATTTGCAATTATTAATTTTTTAGGTGTATAAATTACTGAAACACATGTTGTTCCTGATAAATTAGAATCTATCATTCTATTACGTAATAAACTATTATTTTCTGTTATGAATGTTTGTTTTATTACTTCTGATAAATCATCATTTAATAAATTTAATTTTTTAGCTTTTATCATATGGTTTAAATCCATTGGTAAATTTTCTCTTATGTAACCACTTACTTCATGACCATAAAGTCCATGACCATCACATACTCCCATATATATATTTTCAAAGGAATTTCCAAAATTTTTAAATATGAAATAATTATCTTGGTTTACTTTTTTTTCATCACCTGACATTCCTGTTTTACTTAAATCATGCATACATTTTATTTTTTTTATATTTTTTTTTTGAGGATTTGATTGGTTTTGAAATGAGTTTGTTAAATTTAAGAAATTTTCCATTTTTGTTATCTCTTGAGATTGGATTTTTTGGTGTTCAGAATTTTTTGTTTCTTCAAATTGGTTTATTTTATGCATATTATTCATATGATTTGATAATAATGATTCAGATGTTATTGTTTCTTTGTCATTATATAATATTGAAATATTTTTTGGTATCATTTGTGATATATTTATATTTTTTTGGTTTTTTTTTTTGTTATTTACTGAGTTATTCATTATGAAATATTTCTTTATTTTATCTTCATCAATTTTCTTTTTTTTGAAAGCTGAGAAAATATTTTTAGGTTGAAAATATCCTCCTTTATTAATATTATGATTTATATTATTATTATGACTATTATTTAAATAATATGTATTAGAAGGTATTATTTTTTTAATATTTGAATTTTTATATACAAAAGGTGAAAAACTTTTATTTCCTATTTTATTATTTTTTTTCTTTTTATAAATTATAGGAGAAGTACCAGAAGTTAAAGATTTATTTAATTTATTATTATTATTTTTTTGAATATTTGGAGTTTGAGAACGTGAATATGATAAATTTAATTTTTTTTTACCATTAGTTATTGAAATATTTGATTCATTAAATGATTTACTATTACCATTTAATAATTTTTTTTTCTTTGATGTTGAATATGATGATATTCCTATTCTATTTGAAGGTACTTTTTTCTTTCTTACTGAATTATTTGCACTATGATTAACTGAATATGAAGTTAAATTAAATGAATTATTTCCAAAATATTTATTTTTTACTCTTCCTGAATTAGGATTTGGAGAAATATTTTTTTTATTATTTTTATTTTTTGAAAATGATAATATTGAATTATTTTGTTGTTTAATTTGAGTAAAATCTAAACGTAATCCAATAGTTTTATCATGATTTGTAAAAATATTATTAGAATTTTCCCTTTTCTTATATGGAATTTTAGACATAATTAAAACTAAAAAAAATTAAATAAAAAGTAAAAAAAAATTACAAAAAACAAATTCACTAAATAAGATTTATTTAATAATAATATTAAAATTATTTTATTTTATTAATAAGACAAATAGAAAATAAATTCTATTCTAAATCCTTAAGGATTTCATCTTCATAACTTTCATCAATCATAGAACTTTTCCAATAATTTGAATCATTATATTCTTCACTACTTTCATCTTTATTTTCATTATGTTCAATTTCTGAATCAGTTCCAGAATTTCTTGCTTCAAATAAAGGACTTTCATTAATTTCATTTTCTTGATTTTCATCTTTTTCAAAATCTGAAATTTCATTTTCTTCTTCATTCTCATTTTTTTTTTCTTCTTCTTTTTTTTCTTCTTTATTTTCTTTTAATAAATCTGAATAATCTTCTCCTTTTAAATATTTATCATATATATTAAAATGTAAATCTATTTCTTCATTAATTGATTTTTTTATTTTTGTTTCATTTTCTTTTTTAGTTTCTGGAATTTTATTATCAAAATTACTTGAAAAAGTAGTTTCTTCTAAATCTAAAGGTAATAATTTATCTGAGAAACTATCTGAAATTGTTGTTGCAAAATCATCAATGAAAAATTTTATTTTTTCATCTCTATTTAATATTTCTAAAATTATTGGATTTGTTGATGTTGATATTTGCTTTAATATATCACAATTACTTGCCATTAAAACTGATATCATTTTATTTGATGATGGTTCATATAAAAATTTTTGATTATTTATTATATCATTTACTAAAAGAGATATTAAATTTTTTGAATTGTCTTCTTCAATTTCAAAAAGAGCTTTTACTAAATTAGTTGGACTTTTTTCACTTATTATAATTGATATTATTTCATTTACTCTATTTTGGAAAATATTATTCATTTTATAGTAAAAATATAATTTAATGAACTTTGAAAAAATTTTACTATCAATCAATCTTTTTATACTAGCATCAATTTTTTCTTTTAATTCATTAGTTGAATAATAATTTACATATATATCTAAAATAGTTCTAAATAATTCCCATTCAAATAAAGATTTAACTCCAAATTTCTTTGTTTTTGATTCAGAAAATACATTAATAATAATTTCTTCTTTTTTATCTTCATCATCATTCATTATATCATTTAAAATAATTTCTAAACTTCTATCAATTAATTTAATTAATCTTTCAGAATAATTTTTTACAATATTAATTGAATCTTGTAAAATATCCATTTTATTTCCATAATCAAAAGAACTTACACCTTTATCTATACTTCTAATAATATTAATAATTTCATTTTCTGTTTCATCAAAATTAAAATTTTTAGTAACTTTATTTTCAAAATCCTTAAGTAAAGTTTCGTTTATTTTAATAAGTAACTTCAATAAACAAGTTACTTTTACATCTTCTTTTTCATTAATAAATCTTTGAATAGAATCTTGTAATTTTTCAATTAAACCTTCTGTAGATATTAATAAACTAAAATTATTTTTTGAAGAAGTTATCATTGAATTAACTAATAAATCACAGATAACTTCAACTCCTCTTTCATCAGTATTTTTATTATTTAATCCATCAATTAATGTATTACATATTAAAATAATATAATCTTTTGATTCTGAAATTATATCATCATTTAAATTTGAAATGAAATTTTCTATTATGTTTCCTATTGATTTTCTATTAATGTGAATTATTAATTTTCTTAAAATTTCTTTTTTTTTTGTGAAGATATATCCTAATAAAATAAATGGTTTTTCTTTTAATAAGTTATTTATTATTTTTGAGAAATAACCCATTAGAACATAATTATCTTCTGATGGAGGAGTATCTAAAAATTTAAAGAAATAATTTAATATATTATATACTACTCTTAATCCTTCATCTTCTTCTTTTGTTTCTTCTTCTTTTTTTTCTTCTTCATTTGTTTCTTCTTTTTTTGCTTCTTCATTTGTTTCTTCTTTTTTTTCTTCTTCTTTTGTTTCTATTTCTTTTTTTTCTTCTTCTTTTTTTTCTTCATCTTTTGTTTCTATTTCTTTTTTTTCTTCTTCTTTTTTTTCTTCTTCTTTTTTTTCTTCGTCTTTTGTTTCTTCTTTTTTTTCTTCGTCTTTTGTTTCTTCTTCTTTTGTTTCTTCTTCTTTTTTTTCTTCTTCTTTTTTTTCTTCTTTTTTTTCTTCTTCTTTTTTTTCTTCTTCATTTGTTTCTTCTTTTTTTTCTTCTTCTTTTTTTTCTTCTTTTTTTTCTTCTTCATTTGTTTCTTCTTTTTTTTCTTCTTCATTTTTTTTTTCATCATCAACTTTTTCATCTTCTTTTTTATCATCTTCATT
>Ga0256407_10005868_pt1 | contig 19337 bp, 10 predicted proteins | sample RumenRJG_04DNA_FD_193489 | JGI IMG/M metagenome (GOLD analysis project Ga0256407, IMG submission 193489) | Bovine rumen microbial communities from Lethbridge, Alberta, Canada - RJG_04 | ecosystem: Host-associated > Mammals > Digestive system > Stomach > Rumen | place: Canada: Alberta... | reverse complement strand
CGCGGCGCTAGGGAGTCCTCCGCCCGGTCCGCCGGCGACTTCGCCGCCAGCCTCAATTTCAGCGTTTTTCTCAGCCTCAGCCTTCGCATCGGCAAGTTTCTGCTGATAGACCTCGTTGTTTTCAAAGAGCGAAGGTTCGTTCGGATCTGGGAACTGGACGTTGTCGCGATAATTGCGGGCGCCGCTGACAACAAGTTCGCCGTCTTCGAGACCGTCAAGAATAATAACCTGCTTCTCGTTAGACGCGCCAAGCAGAACTTCCTTACATCCCCAAACGCCGTCCTTATATGTTACGCAGTACGTCTTGTTGCCGTACTCCATGACGCAATGAACCGGGACCATAAGAACGTCGTGCTGTTCGTCGGCTATGATGCGAACCTGCGCGGTCAAGCCGGAGCGAAGTTCCTCAATATCTTCGTCTTTGATCTTAACAAGCGTAACGTAATCCTTCGCCGAAGACATCCACACTATCTCAGGATAGAGGTTTACCTTAACGACCTCGCCTTCGATAACTCGGTTAGGAATCGAATCAAAGGTAATTTTCGCCGGCATTCCGACCTTAACAGAGGAAATGTTCGACTCGTTAATCATTGTCTTGACTTGCATTTGCGTCTTGTCTGGCAACCGAATAATGACTTGACGCTGGCGAACGGTCGAACCTTCTTTGATCATTTCAGATTCGGACATGCGCCGCGAGTCTTGGTTCGCATAGACGACCTGACCGTCCTGCGGCGCTTTGATTTTGCAGTTCGCCGAGATCGCGCGATAACGGTTTTCGCGGTTCAGATTGATATTGTACGAGTTCTTGTCGGAATCGACCTTTGCGCGCGCCGTCTCAATATCGGACATCAGCGACGTAATCTGCTTTTCACTCGTATACTTAAGCAACGTCTTTTTCTTAAGATTGGCGACCTCAAGCGAATTCTTTGCCTTCTCTTCCGCAACCTTGTCGATTTCAAGCTGAAGTTCCGTCGAATAATTAAGATTAAGAAGTCGCTCGGTAAACTTTGCGCTGTCCGCCTGTTGCTTACGCGTCTGTTCCGCCTCGAAGATGGTGTTCTCGTACTCCATCCAATTCTGCTCAAAGGTGCCCTCGACGTACTCCTCAAGAGAAATCTCCGCAGAACGAAGGGTCGCTCTCGAACTGTTAAGTGTCGCTCGACTAGTATTTGTCGTAACTACTTGCGAGTCAAGCTTTTCATCAATGTCTGAGGAGTCTAATTCCACGAGTAGATCGCCCTTCCGAACGTCGGTGCCTTCGGGAATCAGGTAAATAACCGTAGCCTGACCTTCGACTTGGGAGGCGACGTCGACGTTTGACGCGCTTTCCGCGCTCCCCTTGCCGATTACTTCGTGGACAAACGTCCCGCGTTCGGCGGCCGCGAAAATAAGATTGACCTTTTTCGTCGCTTTAGCCGTCTTCATACGCCAGCCGACGACGCCCACGACGACGCCAAGAATCAGCAGCGTGATCACGACGATCTTCATCGTTCCGCCTCGACGTGACGACAAAGCGGAACGCCGACGGCGCTCTCCTCGATTTTCGGAATGACTCGACATTGGATTCCCTTATGACTCGATATTAAGAAGGTCAAAAGCAGCCCAAAAGGACCGCGTCCTTCGTTGTTCGCAAAAAACACTCCCTCGTCGTATTGCGACTATTTCGGGGTTACGGAAATATAGTAAGCAAAAACGACGAGGACGTCACGCTAATTATAGCGCAAACAAATCGATTTTACAGTTTGCCGTCGTTACGACCGATTTAAATCCAACAACCGCATAACCCAACGCAGCGACGACTCTCGACAGAATCGTTCTATGTCCTACAACAATAACGTTCCTAAAGACAGATTTTCTCCAAAATTGCGTCGTTGTCGACAAAAGCGTTTTTTTTTCGTCATAACGCCCGATCCTAATCCTTTGCAATATTACTTTTAAGTCTATTGCTCAAAGCTCCGCAGACCGATGAGAGGGAATTAGGGGGGGTTAGGCGACGGTTTGTTCAACTGAAAACAACGATGAACTACCATTATCGCTTAACTAGTCAATGAACGTAAAAGTTCCGTTTTTCTCCGTATTTTACGAGAAATCTAACCTCGCGCCGTTCGTGAACGCGCAGATTCTCCAGTTCGTGACCCGCGCGACGCCGTTGTTTACAAGAAACCGTTCCTGAGGGAATAAGGGCTTCCTCAAAAGCCCAAATAAGAAAAACTGACGACTCGTCGTCAGGGGGTGTAGGATATGAAAAGATTCCTGTCAATCGCCGCGCTTCTGTTCGCAACTCTCTCCGCAGGCAGTTTCGTCTCGTTAAAGGCGAACGCTCAAGACCTCAGCGGGGCGCGTGGGCTCGATCCAATTGGACTTTATACCTTCTTCAATACCTTGCAGAGCGAAGCGATGAAAGAAGGCGAACCCGAAGAACAAAAACTTGCCCCAGTCATAACAGCGCTGGACGTCGCGTCGAATCCAACGACAGGGAAGACGATCTTCTACGTTGGCGGAGACGCTCCGGACTTTTATTACCGCGACGTTGAAGACGTCGAGGAACTGAAAAAAGGAGTCGCTATCCCCAAAAAGGAAGGCAAAGGTACGTACAAAGTCGTCCGAACGACCATGTCGCAAGTTGACGACTGGATTCGCGCAATTGCCGTCAATCCAGCGACTGCCGAGGTCGCCACGCTGACACAGAGAGGGCAAATTGTAATCTGGGCTCCCGGCGGTTCAAGACCGGTTAAAGTTTTTGAAGCGAAAGGAATCAACGGCGCTCACGCGATGAAGTTTTCGCCAAACGGTAAAATTCTTGCCGTTTGCGGCTTCAACAACAATTTGCGCTTTTACGGTTACCTCAAGGAAGGCGCCTCCTTCACCGGCTCCGATTTCGAAGAAATCAACACGGCTTGGCCATTGTCGAGCAGGTCATGCACAACCCTAGATTTCTACTCCGATCGTGATCCGGCGACAGGACTTTGTACGTCGACTCTCCTCGCCGTTGGCGGACGCGAAACCGCCGAAATTTGGGACGTAGTTAACGGCGCTTCGCTCGGCGAATTCAGATTAACGAATCAAAACGGCGGCGTTCCGCGTCGCGTCCGCGCCGTCGCGTTCTCGCCGGATGGGAAGAGACTTGCAGTCGCAGGCGACGCAGATCAGATTCAGATCTGGGACGTCGCGTCAAACAAGCTAGTTTCAAGCGTTAGTCTTTCGAATCGCGGCGCTCAAAACCAAGGCGGCGTAAGTCGAAGAATCTTCTCGATGGCGTTTATAGACAATAACACGCTTGCGACAGGAGATAGCGTTAACGACGTAATTATCTGGGACGTCGCCTCGGGTAGAGCGACCAGGCAAGGGAAAGGCTTGAAACAGAACGAGACTAAGTCCGATAGAATAGCCCACTCGGGTACGGTCGCTTCGTTGGTTTATGTCGAAAACCCGAACGACGACACGGCGCCTCGTTCGCTTCTGACAGGTGGTTTCGACACGCTCGTCATCCGTTGGAAATTACCCTGATTTTCGGAAAATCCTGCCAAGTCGCCGAATTTGTCGTTTTTTACTGGCCCGACGCTCCAATCTTGACGATACCGACCTTGGGGAAGGTCTCGTTACGCCTCCCGACGGTTCCTTAGTCGAGTATTTTGATAGGGGATCGCTTGCCGTCGCTTTAGACGACGGACGGCTACGCGCAACTGAAAGTCTGACGCTTCGGGGCGTCAGGCGCGTCGACGTTTAGTCAAAATCGTCGACGAATCGTAGCATGTCGACGCCAAAATCCGAGGGAACGTTTCCATGAGGGACGCGTTCTCTCGAACGTCCTGTTAGCGCGGGACGTCGTATATTGAGTTTAGCTCACGAAAGGCTGAAAGATGTCGCTATTCACGAGGAAAAAAGCGGTCGCTCACGTTTCGTCTTCCAAGTCGAGGAAACAGCGGAAACGTTCGGAGGACGTCTCCAATTCGTTTAATCGCCGTTGTCATTTTGAACCTCTCGAGAAGCGCGAATATCTTGCGGCAGATCCCGTCTCTATAGGCGTCGTCTACACAGAGCAGCTCATCGAAGATCAAGGCGACAGATTCTATGTCGCGTGGGTCGGAGGCGAAACGGCGGAAACGGGAACGACGACTCTCGACTCCATTACGATTAATCTCGACAAGAACGGCGACGGCGTTTTAAACGACGGCGAGGCGTTCTTCGATACGAATCAAGGCGGACTCGGCGTCTATACGGCCGTTCCCTTCCGCGTCGTCGACGCCTCGGAAGATATCGGCTTCCGATACCAAGTCGAAGACGGCGGAATGGTTCTTTCCATTTCGTTCACAAACTTCCATGAGGGCGACCACTTCGTATTTGAGATCGATCTCGACGAATACCAGTCGAACTCCTCAAACGGGATGGACAACGCGCTCGTCGAGGGCGGCGAAATGGGAGGTTCGGTCGTCGACGGAATCGCCGGTGCGACCGTCTCTGCGATCTTCTCCTCCGACCATTACCTCACAGAATCTTGGACGGGACTCTTCGTCGACGATTACGACGGCGAATATCGTCGCTCGGAAGCTCTTTCCGAGACCTTTGATCCTTCGCTCCTTCCCTACGACGTCGACGACGGTAACGAAGGCATCGACCAGGCGGGCGTCTACACGGAATTTCCGTTGACTCCGAAACCGATCACGGTTTCGGGCTACGTCTACGCCGATTATGACGTCGACTGCAATTACGACGTCGGCGAGGACGATCCGCTCGCGAACGTTCATATCACGCTCGTCGGCGCCGACGGCTCCACGCGAACGACCGTCACGGACGTCAACGGATACTATGAATTCAGCGACAGTCAACTCCTCCCCGGATTCTATCAGATTTTCTCCGAATCTGATCTCGTTTCTCCGGAAGGATGGCAGTATTTCGACTTCTGCGCAAAAGGCGGCGAGTTTGGTAAAAAGATCACCCCGCTCGAAATCGACGTCCAGGGAATGTTGGGCGGCGACGCCGCGACGCAAAACAATTTCGCGAAAGTTCTGGAAAGCACGGTTGAAGGTTACGTTTTTGAAGACCTTAACGACCGCAACAACAAGGAATACGGCGAAAATTGGGACGGGATCGAATATCCCGCGGTCGTCGAGCTTTATCGAATCGACTACGATCCTTCGACCGGCGCGGAAATCAAGGTCTTTATGGAGTCGCAAACCGTCGACTCCGAAGGACATTATAAATTCACGTTCGACGGTTCGTGGAACGCCGCCGGAACGTATCGAAAGCTCCCCGAGAGAACCTACGAAATCCGTGAAGTCTTCAGTTCGCCTGATTACAGCGACGGTAAAGACTACGTCGGAACGCTCGGCGGCGTCACGGAAAACGACGTCTTCACCGAAGTTTTCGTCGGCTATGGCAAGCATGGCTATAACTACAACTTCGGCGAGCTTAAACTCGGGTCGATCGCCGGAAACGTCTATGAAGACCGCAACGACAACGGGATTATCGATCCGGGCGAGGCGGGAATCGCGGGCGTGCCGATCATTCTCTATCAGTGGAACGGATCTCAGTATATTCCGATCGACGAAACCGTCACCGACGAAAACGGCTCTTACTTCTTCGACGACCTGCCGATTGAAAACGAGTACGCCGTAAGGGAAATCCAGCCGTCCGATTACGACGACGGAAAAGACACGGTTGGAACGCTCGGCGGAATTGTCGCGGCGAACGATTTCTTCTCGAAGATCGAAGTCGGGTGGGACGAGCACGGCTACGAGTACAACTACGGAGAACTCAAACTCGGGTCGATTGCGGGCAACGTCTATGAGGACCGTAACGACAACGGGTTACTCGACGTCGGCGAGCCGGGTATTGGCGTCGTGACAGTCGAACTCTATGAATGGAACGGCGTCGAGTATCAGAAGATTCGCGAGACGAAAACGGCGGAAGACGGCTCCTACCTCTTCGACAAGCTCGATATCAACAAGGAATACGCGGTTCGCGAACAGCAGCCGACGGACTACGACGACGGCAAAGAATCCGTCGGCTCGCTCGGCGGCGTTCTCGTTACGAACGACGAAATCGCGTCGATCCCCGTCGAGTGGGACGATCACGGCGTCGACTACAACTTCGGCGAACTCAAACTCGGGTCGATTTCCGGCTACGTCTACCATGACCTCGACGACAGCGGTATTCGAAGAGAGGACGATCCTCCGATCGAGAACGTGACGGTCGAACTCTATCAGTTGGTCGGCGGCGACTATGTCAAGATTGCCGAAACGAAAACCGACGCCAACGGATTCTATCTGTTCGATTCGCTCGATATCGAACAGACCTACGCCGTTAAGGAAATACAGCCCGAAGGGTGGGTCGACGGCAAAGACACGGCGGGTACCCTTGGCGGCGTCGTAACCGACGACAATATTTCCGACGTCCCGGTCAAATGGGACAATCATGGCCTCGAATACAACTTCGGCGAGCTTCTGCCCATTGGGTCGCTGAGCGGCTACGTCTATGAGGACAACAACGACAACGGCGTGAAAGACGAAGGGGAAGCGGGCATTGAAAGGGTGCTCGTCCAGCTCTTCGTCGTCGGCGACGACGGAATCGCAAGATTCGCCGATTCGAGACTTACCGACTCTGAAGGTTACTACGAATTTGAGTCGCTCGAAGGCAATAAGACGTACGTTCTTCGCGAAACGCAGCCGACCGAATACTACGACGGTAAAGACGCCGTTGGAACGATTTTCGGAGAAACTGTCGGCGCGCTTGGCGAGAACGACGAAATCGTCGATATCGATTTGCCTCATAAGGGCGTCGGTATTCATTACGACTTCGGAGAGCTCAAGCCCGGCGCGATTTCTGGTTACGTCTACGTCGATTACAACGACAACGGCGTCAGGGAACCCTCGCTCGGAGAAGCAGGAATTCCGAACACTGTCGTCACGCTTCAGATTCTCAACGAAGAAACGGGACAGTACGAAGACACGGGGCGCGTCCTCACGACGAACGAAGCGGGATATTACGTCTTCGACAACCTCCAGCCTTCGCGCGTCTACCGCGTTGTGGAAACTCAGCCTGCAAACTATAGAGACGGAAAAGACTCCGTCGGCTCCCTCGGCGGAAAAGCTGGAAACGACGTCCTCTACTCGATTCCCGTCGCCCCTGGCGATTTCGGACTCGAATACGATTTCGGCGAACGTCCTCGAACCGAGATTCCGGACGTCCCGCCGGTCACGCCGCCGGTCGTGCCGCCCAGCAATCTTTGGGCTCCGTCGCCGACCGCGTTCCCATACATCTGGTACCAGCCGACGATTCCGGGCAGCATGACGACGCTCTATGGCGGCGGCGGCGGTTTTACGGAGAATTACACGTGGAAACTCAGCGTTATCAACGCAGGGTCGCCGCGTTTCAAGTTCAATGAATTGAACGCTGGGCAAACTAACTCCATCGCGGGAGAATTGTTGGCAGACGGAGGCTATGTCACTCGTGACATTACAAGCAACGACCCTGAATTCGGTTATCAATTAACGAGCCTTAACAAGAATTCTACTGAGAACGTTGTCAAGGAGTCGGATGGCGAATGGTTCTTTAAAGGCGGGAAAACGAAGAAGTTTGGAGTCAAAGGAGCTCAACCGATCGTCGGCGACTGGGACGGCGACGGCAACGACGACATCGGCGTGTTCGTCAACGGCGAATGGTACCTTGTCGAAGGCGATTGGTTCATTAATGCGGATTACGACGGAAGATACACTCTGCACGCAAAACTTGGCGACTCTCGCGACCGCGCTGTCACGGGAGACTGGGATGGCGACGGCAAGACAGATATCGCAATCTTTGGCAACCATTCCAGCGGAGACCAAAGAGTTGTCAGTTCAGAACTTGGTCTTCCAACCGACGCAAACTATGGCGTCGGTTACACGTCGACCGAATTCCCCGATTCGTCGGGGTTCGGCAAATTCGTCAACGCGAGCGCCAAAACTAACGTCGTGCGCGGTAAGAACTTGCCGCCGTCAAAGAAGTTCTTCGACTCGCAGGCAGATAACATACGTTCGATTTATGGCGTTTCGTCTCTAAACCCCGTCAATTCAGACGACAGCCAGTACGATATGCGTCGGGACCTTGTCGACCACGTCTTCAGGTTTGGCGGTAACGGCGACGTGCCGATTTCAGGCGACTGGAACGGCGACGGGCAAGCTCAGATTGGGTTCTATAACAACGGCGTTTGGACGTTAGATTTAAACGGCAACGGTCGTTTCGACGAAGGCGAAGATTGTGTTAAAAATTTCGGCGGTCCTGACTCGATCCCAGTCGTCGGCGACTGGGACGGCGACGGTATTGATTCGATCGGCTACTTCGACAGAGGTAAATGGACGATTGACGTCCATGGCGACGGAAGCAACGTCATTTCGGACAGTCTCGATCCCGAAAAATACCAATACCAAGACGGCGACGTGGCTGTCGCGGGAGACTGGAACGGCGACGGAATCGACGAAATCGCAGTCTACCGTAGCGGTCAGGGCGTCGAGACGGTCGAAAACGCTCCCGCCCAATCGCAGACGTCGGAAAAAATTGTTCTGTGACGTCACGAAACGCCCTAAAAAAACGGTTCTTGCAAATGAAAACCGTCGTGATATGACCAGAAAAAGCCTGCGCGATTTTCCTCGCAGGCTTTTTCTGCTATAATAGACACGTACGTCTGTCGTTCAAGTCGTTCTTTCCACGTTTTATCGAAGGAGAACTCATGATCCGATTTGCCGCTATCGCCGACGTTCAATATGCCGACGCGGACGACAAGATTGGTCGTCACTATCGCGCTTCGTATGAAAAACTTCTCTCCGCGGTCGGCGAGTTCTCCAGGGCGGACGTCGCCTTCGCAATGAACTTCGGCGACGCGTACGACCATGATTGGGAAAACGCGCTCGCAATCAAAGAGGTTCTTGGCGTCTCTGCCGAGCGCGGTAAAGTCAAATGGCGACACGTACTCGGCAACCACGACTTCTCCGTGCCTCTCGACAAGAAAGCGGAAGTTTACGACGTCTTCAACCTCAAGAAGCCCGGTTATTACGATTTCTCGCTCGTCGACCGGGACGACGAATCGAACAAATGGCGCGTCGTCGTCCTCAACGGGAACGAAATCAGCCTCTACGCGGCGGAAAACGACGCCGAAAAGCGCGCGGCTCAGAAGGAACGCGCCAAACGAAAGCTCGCCGACGGATCAGAACCGCACAACTACAACGGTTCCGTCTCGGCGACTCAACTTGAATGGCTCGATAAGAAACTCCAAGAAGCGGAAAAAGAGGGCCAGAACGTCCTCGTCTGCTCCCACTTCCCGCTCTACGCGAACTCAAAAACGCATAACAGTCCCCGAACGCGCCTTGCGTCCCTCGTCAACGTCGGAATCTATTATTCGGATCTTGGCGTTTCGACGTGGAACGGACGCGAAATTCTCGAGATTTTGGATCGCCGTCCTTGTGTCAAAGCCTATATGGCGGGACATTTGCACGAAGGCTCCTATGGCGAGCGCAACAACGTCGCGCACATTACGCTTCGAGGGATTGTCGAAACGGAAACGACCGCTTACGCATACGTCGAACTTGGCAAAGACGCGCTCCGCGTCGAGGGAATCGGCGAACAGCCGTCGTATAACTTCAAGTTCGTTGAAGAACAGAACAAGCCTTGACTTCGAGTCGTCAAACGCCGCCAAGTCCGTCCTCCGGTTTTCAACCGTTGTTAAAGGAAAAACGTCGTGCCCCCTCGTCGAACGCTAACTCCGCACTCCGCGACCCTTGCGACTTCGCAAAGGGACTGGCTCGGCAGTTTTCTCGAGTACATTGCGCGAGAACGTCAGCTCGCGCGCAACACTTGTTTTGCGTATCGCGCCGATCTTATCCGATTTTATCGCTGGCTCGGCGACCGAAAGATTCCCGACCTAACGATTCAAGAACTGGCCGATTTTCCCGGCCGTCTTCGCGACGAGGGTCTTTCTCCCGCGTCGATCGCGCGAAATCTCACGTCGCTGCGCGTTTTCTTTCGCTTTTTAGTCGGCGAAGGCGTTCTCCGTCAAAACATCGCCGACCTTCTCGTCAGTCCTAGACAGTGGGAACGATTGCCGACGGTTCTAACGACGGGACAAATCGATAGGCTACTCGTCGAGCCGCGCCCAGACGTCGACGAAATGTGGATTCGAGACCGCGCTATTCTTGAATTCTGCTACGCGACGGGGATGCGCGCCTCGGAAGTCGTGAATCTCAGAACGGACGACGTCTATCTTGAACGCGCGTGCTGTCGTCGCGTCGGCAAGGGGTCGAAGGAACAGATTCTCAACCTCGGCGAAGTGGCTGTCGACGCGTACAAACGCTGGATGGAGACCTCGCGTCCGATTATTTTCGCGAAAAACGCCGCATACAAAGAACGTCTTGAGAGACGCACGCGCAGAGCGCGGCGACTAAAAGACGGCGGCGAAACGTTCTTTCGCGTCCAAAAAGAAATCAACCTTGATTCGCCGTACGCCTTTGTTTCACGACGAGGTCGTAAATTACGAAGAGAAGCGCTTTGGGAACTTGTTAAAAAATACGCGATTCGTATCGGGGCTCCCGCCGATATCAGCCCCCACTCTCTGCGACATAGTTTCGCGACGCACATGCTTCAAAACGGCGCCGACCTGCGCCAAGTACAGGAAATGCTTGGACATGAAAGTATCGCGACGACACAAATCTACACCCATGTCGATATGACGCGTCTGCGCGAAATATACCAAAAAAATCATCCGCGCTCCGAATGCGACGAGGACATGGTTTGTAAAGGATAAGATTGACTCAGAATAGAAAGGCGCGCGTCGTTCCGCGTCAGCGCGTCGAGCGTCTTACTCTCTTCGTTCTTCTATCGCTAGAATGTGCGGGAAATCTAAACGATTGTTTCCGAATCGTCTGTTTTATCCAACGTCTCCAAGATCGAGCGCACGTCCATAGCGGCTTAGAACCTGTTTCCGAAGCAACGCATGTTCAGACTCTAGGAGACCGGGATCGTTTCGAATCATCTCGTCGGCGTCGCCGCGCGCGTCTTGGAGAAGGCGGAAGTCTCTTGAAAGGTTTGCAATTCGCAACGAATCGACGGATCCGTGCTGTTTCGAGCCAAGAAGTTCGCCGGGACCGCGTAATTCAAAGTCGTGCTCGGCGAGTTCGAATCCGTCGGTCGATTCGCAGAAAAATCGGAGTCTATCGAGCGTTTCTTTCTGCGCCGTTTCGGCAAAATTCGGGTCCTGAGACGATTTACGTCCCTTCTTCGCGGGAGACGCGGGCTTTTTCTTATCTGGAATCGCCCCTTCGGTAGGGATAACGGCGCAGAAACCGGGATATTCGCCTCTCGTAACGCGTCCGCGTAGTTGGTGAAGCTGTGCGAGCCCAAAGCGTTCGGCGTTGAAAATCGTCATAAGCGTCGCCTCGGGCACGTCGACGCCGACTTCAATAACCGTCGTCGCGACAAGACATTGTAGTTTACCGTCGCGAAAATTGCGCATTGTCGATTCTTTTTCAGGGGTCGTCATGCGCCCGTGCAGGACGCCGACGCGATATTTCTTCAAGAATCCCTCTGATAGTTCGCGATAGACGCTCCCAACCGTCTTTAACGCGGGCTTTTCACGCGACGCGCTCTCTTTCGTCGCCGCTCGCGTTCCCGTTGGCGACGACGATTCGAAATCGAACCCTGTTTCCGGTTCTTCAATCTCGTTCCAGCGCGTCCATGCGCCCGTCGCGCCGTAGGGACGCGAAAAAGACGTCGACGCGTTGTACTCAGGAGCGTCAAACAAGGCGCGTTCCTCGTCGCCGGTAATTGAATCGCCCTCCGTTCCGTCGTCGTCGACGCGGGGAACGACAAAATACGCTTGACGTCCTTCGTCGAGCCTCGCGCATACGAAGTTCATCCAACTCTCGAACGTCTTTGCCGTCACGATCGAAGTCGTCGGCGCCGTCCGTCCTGGGGGCGCCCCTCTCATAACGGAAACGTCGAGATCGCCGAAAAACGTCATCGTCATGCTGCGCGGAATCGGGGTAGCCGACATGACAAGGTAATGCGGCTCCAGATCAGAATCTGTATTTTTGAGCGACGCTCTCTGGCGCACGCCGAATTTATGCTGTTCGTCAATAACGACAAGTCCAAGCTTCTTAAATTTCAACGTGTTGCAAATGAGCGCCTGCGTGCCGACGACAATTTGCGCGCGTCCGGCTTCAATTTTCGAAAGAATATCCGCGCGTTCGCTCGCTTTCTGCGCGCCAAAGAAGGGAACGACCGTCGTCGCGGTTCCACGAAGAAAACCGTCGATCGTCCTAAGATGCTGTCGAGCGAGCGTTTCCGTTGGAGCCATAACGACAGCCTGAGCTCCGTTAGCGACCGCCTGCAACACGGCGTAGAGCGCGACGACGGTCTTGCCGGAGCCGACGTCCCCTTGCAAAAGCCGGTTCATTGGAACGGGACGCCCTAAATCGGCGGCTATTTCCGCAATCGCGCCGTTTTGCGCGGGAGTAAGTTCAAAGGGAAAAAGTCGGCGAATTCGAGAATCGATCTTAGCGGAACCAGGGAGCTCCGGCGCCTTAAGATTGACGCGCCGCCTTGCGCGGCAGAGCGCGAGCGCAAGCTGAAGCACGAGCAATTCCTGATACGCAAACCGTCGACGCGCGTACTCCGCTTCTTCCGGGGACGAAGGATAATGAATCAGCCGAATCGCTTCCGCAATCGGCGCAAGGGCGCGTTTCTGCCGTAAATCCTCGGGAAGCGCCTCCGGAAGATAATCGGGAAGCGTTTCCAGCGCGCCACGAACGACGCGTTGCAACTGCGCCTGCGACAATCCTTCAGTCAAAGAGTAGACGGGCAGAACGAATTTCTCTTCTATTTCGCCTTCGGCGCCGTCCATATTCCAAGGAATATCAAGACCTGAATCGAGATAGGTGAGCTTCGGGTGTGAAAACTGCCAAAAACCCTGTTTTTTTTTCGGTTTGCCCGTAAGAATAAGAGGCCGCCCCTGACGAAAAGAATTCGCGATATAGGGCATGTTAAACCAGAGCGCTTGAACGACGTCTTTTTTGACGTCGACGTTGAGCGTAACGAGAGTCCCTCGACGCGTATACCGAACGCTAAAATCTATAATCTCGCCGGCGATCGACTGAACGGCGTCGTCCGTCAACGCGGTCGCGTCCCGACGGAGAACAACCTCAAGATAATCTCTAGGAAAATTGAAAAGCAGATCGTAAGCGCGACGGATTCCCAGCTTCGCCATGAGTTCCGCGCGCGCGGCTCCGACGCCCTTCATTCGAGCGACAGGAAGCGTCAGAAGTTCGCGCTGCGTAGGGGATTCGTTTCCATTTGTCGAAACGCCGTCGATCGTTTCGCGCGGAACGCGTCTTTCGTCGGTCTGAGACAAGCCGCTGTTCGTCTGCATTTTAAACTATGGACTCCAGGTTGTCAAAAACGCGTTAATCGATCGGCGACTCGCTGGGCTCGCCATGACGTATCGCCGGATTGAGTTTGTCGACTGTCATGAGATCGGCGTCCGCTTCGTCTTTTCGCCCAAGTTGGTTAAGAACGCCGGCGCGCTCAAAGTAGACTTCAGGATCGGAACCGTTAATTTCAATCGCGCGCGAAAGATCCATGAGCGCGTTTTCCCAATCGCCAAGTCCTTTGAAATGCAGTCCACGATACTTATAGGCGGCGAAAAGCTGCGGATCGATTTCCAACGCCTTATTGAGATCGGCGAGCGCTGCGTCCCAGTCGCCGGCGTCCTCGTAAATTCGAGCGCGAACGGTATAGTTCATCGGATTGGGCGCTTCAAGTTCGATCGCCTTCGTCAAATCGGCGATTCCTTGCGAATACTCGCGGCGCTTCTGACGGAGCAGACCTCGATTGACGTAATAGTACGGATTCGTCGGTTCTTCTTCGACGCAACGATTTAAATCTTCCAGCGCTTCGTCAAGGCGCCCCGTATGCGCGTACGCATACCCGCGTCCGCCAAGCGCCGCGACGCGTCGAGGATCGACGGCAAGCGTCGCGTCAAAATCCTTGATGGCGTCGTCAAATTTACGGAGTCCGAGTCGCGCTTCGCCGCGTCCGCTCAACGCTTCGACAACGCGCGGATCGAGCGTCAGCGCCTCGCTGAAGCAGCGTTCCGCCTCCGCGTAATCGTAATCGCGGAGCGCAATCTCGCCCAGTCCCACGCGAGGCGCGGCCATGCGCGGATTAAGCTCTATCGCCTTACGAAAGCAGGAACTCGCCTCGGAGAGATCGTTGTCTCGAAGCCGCTCCATTCCTATGAGACAAAAATTTTCCGCCTGACGATTCGAACCGGAGCATCCGGCGACGACCACAGTCGCCAACGTCAGCGCAAGAGCGACAAAGACAAAACTTCTTCTTTCCATAAAACGACTCCCGCCACAACCATGCGGCAAACGACAATCAAGCGCGGCGTCTGGGAACGCCGCTCAAAATAAAACGCGACTCGCAGAAGCTACGCGGCTTCAAAAAGCTTGACAAGTTCGTCGACATTGGGCGCGTCGGTCAATCCAACGACGACGTCGCCCCTCTCAAAAATAAACTCCGCATGCGGCATGACGACCTGGTTGTCGCGAATTACCGACGCCAACAACGTCGGGCGCGGCAGTTTCAAATCGCGTAGCGTCAAACGAGTCGCCGCTGAATTCTCGCCGACCTCGATTTCAACGACGTCCGCAGGACCGTTTAAAATCGTCGAATTCCGAAAAACGAGCGCGCCGGCATGCATAAACCCTTCGGCTTGACGCGCCATAACCTCATATGGACTCACCGCTTCCGTGACGCCAAGTTTCTCGACGATACTTGCGTAATCTCCGTGACGTATTACCGAAAGACACGCCTTCGCGCCAAGATCGCGCGCCTCGACGCACGCCATGATATTGTACTCGTCGTCGCCGGTGCAGCCGAGGAAAAAGTCGGCTTTGCCTGCGTCTTCCTCGTCTAAAATCGCCTTTCGACGACTGTCGCCATGGACGATCGTCGCAGAGTCGCCAAACTGAAACGCCAACTGCTTACACCTCTCCATGTTGCGTTCAAAGATTTTGACGTTGTACCCACGACGAAACAAAACGCGAGCGATATTGGCGCCTGTCTCTCCGCCTCCGGCGATCATAACGTACCGTTTACGAACGGAACCTGTCTTAAGTTCCTTCTTAATCTTCTCAACTTGAGAGCGCGCGCCCATGAGCGCCACGCGATCGCCCAGTTCGATCTCGTCGTCCGCCGTCGCGATATGCGAAACGCCGTCCCGAGTAATCGCTCCGACTCGCACGTCGCGTGGAAGTTTCAACGTTGAAAGCGGTTTGCCTGTTAGCGCCGAAGGCTGCGATATCAGCACGTCCTGAAGTTCCAACTCGCCGCTCGCAAAATGTTCGATAATCATCGAGCCGGGCTCGCGTATTCGCCGCGCGAGTTCGACGGCGGTGAGGTAGTCCTGCGTTAAGAAACGGTCGATGAGAAAGTGACGACGATAATCAAAGGACGCGAAATCTCGATACGCTATCGAATTGATGCGCGCCGCAACCCGGCGCGTCCCCATCCCTCGAGCGACGCTCCCCGCCAAAAGATTCGCTTCGTCGCTGCTCGTGAGCGCAAAGCACACGTCCGCCGTCGTCGCGCCAGCCTGAAAAAGAACGCTCGCCTTCAACGCGTCCCCACAAATCACGCGAACGTCGTTCTGGTCAAGTTCGCGACAAACGTCGTTGCGAACCTCGACGACGGTAACGTCGTGTCCCTGTTCGCTCAATCGTTTCGCAATAAACCCGCCGACGGTTCCCCCGCCTAAAACCAGCGTCTGCATCGTCATCCTCCAACGCCTCGATCCTATGGATCCGACCGGTCTCGATTGTAAGGGATTTAACCGCCTTCGTCAACGGGCAAGCTGCGAGCGTCAGCGTCGCGTTCCCGACGGCGCAAGGAGGGCGACGAGTTCCGGCGCGTCAAGACGTTCGACGACGGCGACGGCGCGAGAGAAATCCGCGTTGAAATTATGCGAAGCCTTGAGCATACAACAGGGCGCGCCGGCGGCGGCGGCCGAAGCCGCGCCCGCGCTGCTGTCCTCTAAAACGAGCATCTCATGAGGCGCGACGCCAAATCGAGCCGCCGCTTGCTGGTAAATCTGAGGGTCGGGCTTGCCGCGCGTTATGTCGTCGCTCGTGATAACGAAGTCAAAACGCTCGCCGATTCCGTCCTTTTTGAGAACCTCGGAGACGACGCGACGCGCGCTCGACGTGCAGACGGCTCGTGAAATTCCACGTTTCTCGAGGAGTTCAAGGAGTTCGAGAAATCCCGGTTGCGTTTCAAATCCGTCTTTGAGAAGTTCGATAAAAATATCTTCCGATTCACGTTGAAGCGTGCGCCAATCTTCTGGGAACGCAAAGCGTTCAATGAAAAGTCTAAAGGCGCACTCGGGCGGGCGCCCCATCGTGGCGTCGCAAAGCTCCTGCGTATACTTATGCCCGCGGCGTCCCAGCAAAATATCCGCAGATTTCCAATACACGGACTCCGTCTCAAACATGAGACCGTCCATATCAAAGGCGACCGCGACGGCCCCTCCGCCCTTTTTATTGTCGTTTAAACAGTCCATTAACGTTCCTTTACAAAACGCGAGATTAACGAGCGTCGCGACTTACGCGATCCCGATACTCCGTCATGAAATAAACGAGTTCGTCAATTTCCTCGACGCTTCGTTTTTCTGTAAACGCGAGAATCATTCCGTCGTCTAGTTTATAACCGCCGACGATTCCCCACTTTTCAAGGTAAGAAAACATCCCGTCAGGATCGGCGATTTTAACGGCAAATTCTCGTAAATACGGCGCGTCATAGAGAAACTCGAAACCAGCCCTAGCAAGAACGTCGTGCGCCAACCGCGCGCGTTCGTGAGAGGTCTTGGCGACGCGTCGAAGTTCACGAGCGTCCGCGTAAGCGAGACAAACGAGCGTTCGCAATGAATCCAACGCACGCGCGTCGGTCGTCTCCGTCGCCGGAGCGCCGCGACCGAAATCTCGAGCAAGGCAATAGCCGCAACCTCCCGACTCCGTCTCGACGCGCCGCGCAAGCGTCGTCGGCGCGCTCTCCAGAAAACGCCGCGAAGTCGCGATAAAACCGAGTTGAACGTCTCCAATCTCGCGACGCGCCGGAACCGTATGAACGTCGCCTACGACGAAATCCGCGCCCCACTCCGCAGGCGGTCGCAGAATCGCGAGCGCGACGGGATCGACCGCCGTAACAAAGAGCGCGCCGGCGGCGCGCGTCGCTTCCGCAATCTGCCCCATGCGGTCGAGACAACCGAAAAAATTCGGATAGGGCGCGACGACGGCGGCAGTTCGAGCTCCGTCGAGCGCTAAAGTTTTCCGAAGAACGTCAAGATCGGTCAATCCTGCGATACTGGGGATTATTCGCAGCTCAAACGCGCCAAGGTTCGCATACGCGTTAAGCCGTTCTAACGCTTCGGGGGACGCGACGTCCGGCGCGAGAACGAGAGGACGTCCCGTCGCTTCCGCCGCGATATGACACGCGCGCCCCAAAGCCGAGCCGCCGCGATAGAGCGAGACGTTTGCCGACGCCATCCCGGAAAGGCGGCGCGCCGTCTGCTCAAATCGAAAGATCGCGTCGTATAGCTCTCGAGAAAGATCCTCGCGAGTTTCTGAACTCGCGCGTTGAAACTCGAGTTGCGAGGCAAGTCGGTCGATCGCCGAAGGCGAATGGTGATCATAGTCGCCGACGCCAAGATAAACGGGACCGTCCTCTGCGGCTGTCGACGCGGCAAGATTTCTAATTCGAACGAGTTCCCGACGTTTTTCATCCGAAAAAGGCGACGAGTATGTAGCGGAACTTGCCGACGTCTTAGGCGGAAGGTCTACTAAAAAATCTTCGTAAGAAACAAGCCCCGAGGCGCGAAGGAATTTCCGCGCCTCGTCGGAATTCAATTGATTCGACATAACGGCGGCGCCGATGGGCGCGTCCAGACTCAATGGAGGAAATGGTACGCGACGGCGGCGGCAATGATCGCGATTACAAGCCAAGCGAGGCGAAAACCCCAGCGCGAAACGCGCGGAGCGCCGTTGGAGACGTACGGCCACGCCGCTTCGATCCAGAACCCCGCCTGTTTCAGGTCGGCGGGGTCGATCTTCTCCCCTTTCTGGGCGCGTTCGTAAAGATTCGCGAGAAACGAAAGCTTCTCGTTGACGCCCTTAGGAAGTTGCTTCTGGAGTTTAACGATCTTCGAGGTAAACGAATCGTCCTCGTCCGCGTCGAAGTTTCTAACCAACAGTTGTTCGATCTTCTTGATTTCGGAAACAAATTTTCCAGCGGTGAGTTTCATGATTCATTCTCCTTCCGGGATAAATTTAAAAACGCGCAGTCTAGTAGGTTGCGGAGGTCCGTCTGGTTGAGGACGATCGCGGTTCGGCGCGGGCGCTTCCCAACGGAAGACCCAGCGGTCGCCGTTGACCGACAGGGTATGCGACTTTGGCAAGAGGCGCGTGTCGTCGCTTTCGACGCGATTCAACTCCGTCGCAATCTCTTTCGCGTATTCTGGGCGTCTAACTGCGTCGTCGTCAGAGGACGACGGGGGCGGATCGGTAGGTTTAAGGGTTTCGGCGTCGAGATAAATGACGCCGCTTTTTTTCTGTTCGACGAGTTCGTAACGCAACGCTAGCGTCGACGGCGAAACGACAAAAACGCCGCTAAAGGTAAGCTCGTAGCGAATGGCTCCGCCGCCGGAAAAGCGCCACGGCAGTTCCCACGAAGTGCATTGGACTTTATTCCAGACGCCCTTCTCGGAACGCGCGTTCCAGATTTGGAGGTTTCCGTCGTCGTCGTATTTCGTGTAGGTCAGAACCGGGAGTCCTTCCTGATCTAAGCTGAGACGAATCAGCGGGTTGAGGAGTCCGCCGCCGGGGGGAATCGGCGCGACTATTTCGCCCTTCTCGAACGTGATCGGCAACTCGATTCGCTCGCCCTTAGAATTCTCCCAGTCGATCAAATCGGGAGAACGAGCGTAGGAAAGGTCGTGATTCGTCGCGCAGTCGGGCGTGTCGCGCCAGACCCACGCGACGTGAAAAAAGTCGTCTTTCCCGAGCGTCGGCCACGTGAAATAAGCGTTCATCGCGCCTTTGCCGTCGAAAAGCGGCTTATCGAGAAGGCGCGACCACGACTTTGTCTTTTCGTCGTAGACGTTCCAGATTTGATCGCCGTTCCCGCTGCCGCCGTCGCGATACGTGAAGAGGAGCCGCGACTCTTTATCGCGCATAAAACCCGGGTATGTAACGTGCGCCTCGCGCTCGCCCGTCATACTTGCGACCCGTTCGAGCGTCGAAATATCGTTCGGTTTCGTC
>Ga0256407_10005866_pt1 | contig 19349 bp, 14 predicted proteins | sample RumenRJG_04DNA_FD_193489 | JGI IMG/M metagenome (GOLD analysis project Ga0256407, IMG submission 193489) | Bovine rumen microbial communities from Lethbridge, Alberta, Canada - RJG_04 | ecosystem: Host-associated > Mammals > Digestive system > Stomach > Rumen | place: Canada: Alberta... | reverse complement strand
CCTATCAACATTCGCAACACGAACCGCCCGCAGGATCCGGGTACCATCATCGGCCCCACTCCGGAAGAAGCAAAGCTCCCGATTACGGGTGTTGCCGGCCGCAAGGGCTTCTCGATGATCTACATCGAAAAGTCCATGATGAACAAGGAAGTCGGTTTCGGCCGCCGCGTGCTCGCCGTGCTCGAAAGCGAAGGCCTCTCTTACGAACTGTGCCCGAGCGCCATCGACTCCATGAGCATCGTGGTTGACTCCAAGGCTCTCGACGCCGTGCAGGACGTGGTTCTCGAAGACATCACGCAGCAGATGCGCCCCGACCGTATCAAGGTGTTCCCGGGTATCTCGCTCATCGCTACCGTGGGTCATGGCATGACGAACAAGATCGGTGTGGCTGCAAAGCTCTTCACCGCTCTCGCCGACAACAAGGTGAACGTCCGCATCATCGACCAGGGCTCTTCGCAGATCAACATCATCACCGGTGTTGACGAAGCCGATACCGAGAAGGCCATTAAGGCCATCTACGGCGCCTTCGTGAAGTGACGCCTCCGGCGTTATCCTGAGTGAGGCGCGAAGCGCTGAATCGAAGGATCTGCCTTTACCGCCCCCGACCTAACGGCCGGGGGCTATTTTTTCTAAAATTAATGCATTCGTATGAGTAATTTGTTTAAAGTGGTTCTTCTGTTTTCTTGCGCTTTATTTGCACAGGTGTTGCCTGCGTCCACCGATTCCTTTTCGCAGGAAGATGATGTGGAAGAAACTGCAAACGAACATCATATGATATACTACGATGACTTGCTGATAGGTACGGAGTTTTATCTAGATGGAAAAGTCGTGAACGATTTGTCCGAGATTAGGCGGTATTTGCTGGCGAATGAATATTCAAGACCTTATGCTAAGACGTCTAATTGGGTTAGGGCGTTTGCATATCTTTTTGCAGGGGCTAGCGGAATGATGCTTGTGGGTGGATTTGTGACTGAAAATCCTTATAGCAAATATCTTTTCATTGGCTCGGCTGCTTCTTTTGTTGTCGGCATTACTGGCGGATTTGTATCTGGGCATTATCTAGAAAAAGCAATTGACGAGTATCGGTAGGTGAAATAATGCGTTCTATTGTTTTGTTGACTTTGATTTCCCTGGTGGCTTTGATGGTTGCCTGTTCCGAGTCATTTACCGACTCGCGCGACGGACAACGCTACGATATCGTACAAATCGGTTCGCAGACCTGGATGGCCGAGAACTTGAATTACGAAGTTGAAGGGAGTGCATGTCCCGAAGGAGAGAACAGCAACTGCTCTAGATACGGACGGCTATACACTTGGGACGTGGCCCGCACCATATGCCCCGAAGGCTGGCACTTGCCCGATAGCGCAGACTTTGAGCAATTGATTGCAAATGTCGGCGGCGCAGAGGTAGCCGGCTATGCGCTCAAGTCGACAAGCGGCTGGTTCAAGAAAGGAAACGGCTCGGACGCTTACGGCTTTAATGCATTGCCTGCAGGTTACCGCCTTGCCGGAAACGGTGCCACGGGTGGCAAGTTCGATGGCATCGGCGGCTATGCGCACATTTGGAGCGCTGTCGAAACACCCGATGGCCTCGCTTACTACATGCTCCTGGATTTCAGCATCAAGGCCGCCAAGCTCAGCGCCTTCGGCAAAGACGAAGCTCGGTCTGTTAGGTGTGTGAAGTAAACTTTATACGCGCGACTCTAAGCCGTTTAAATCTATCTTATACGTTCCCAAAACAATCTTTTCGTTGCTCAAGAACATGAGCATGTAAATGGGGCAGTATAAAATGTTGTCTTTCGCACGGATGTTGTCATTGCAAAACACCACTGCCTGCTTAATTGCGTAGTTGGGCGCCTCCATAACATTCTTTAGGGCATTGTGTCGCTTGTAATCCTTGCCTGACTTGATTTCTATAGGGAGTACATTCCCGTTCTGTTCAATGACAAAATCCAGTTCGCCCTGCTTTTTGCTGTTGAAATAATAAAGATCAAAGCCGTGCGCCCTGAGTTCGGTCGCGGCGACATTTTCATAAACAGAGCCGAAATTGATATCGGGGTCGCCGTTCAAAATTTTCAGCTGGATTCCGTTTGCATATTGGCAGGTGAGCAATCCGACATCGTTCAGGAACAACTTGAACAGGTTCCGCGAACGCGAAAGTAACAGGGGTATTTTGGGTTCATCTACATTATAAACAGGGATTGCCACGCCCGCTTCTTTTAACCAGATAAAGGAATTTTCGTAATGCGAGAACTTGAGATTCTCGTTCAGTTTTTTCAGGATAAATCTCTTGTTCTGGTTGTTCAGTTCCGGCGGAATCAAGTCGAAGATTTCGTTCAGATACAACTTGTTCTTGGGGTCGTATTTGGCAATATCCTTCTTGTATAATTCAATAATGCTTTGCTGAATTTCTACGACATTCTGGATGTTGTTTGATTCCAGATACTCCGCGACTGCGGCGGGCATTCCGCCGATAACCATATACAGGCGAAAGATCGCCATCATTTTTTCATGGACAAGCGCATCGACTTCGGTCTTATTTGCGAAAGCGGAGCGGATGGATTTCAGGACTTCCGGCTGCACGCCTACTGCATTCGCAAATTCTTCCAGGTCCAGGGGGAACATTTCCTTGATGCTCAAAAAACCGACCGGCAGGGAACGGATATCTTTGAGTTCCACTCCAAGAAGTGAACCGCTCATGATGTAACGGTAAGAGCCTTCCTCGACAAGGAACTTGATCGCCGTTACCGCATTCGGACATTCCTGAATTTCGTCTAGGAAAATCAGGGTTTCGTTTTTGACCAACTTCGTTTTGGTGTATGCCGACAGGCGGAGCAAAATGTCAGAAGTGTCGGTTCCGTCAAAAATGGCCTTAGCGGCTGGTGATTCCAGGAAATTGATTTCAACAAAATGCTTGAAATGTTTTTTCCCGAATTCGCGAATCGAGCTGGTCTTGCCGATTTGCCTTGCACCTGTAACAAGCAAGGCCTTCTTGTACTTGGCGTAGAAATCGACTAAATAGTTGTCTATTTTGCGTTGAATCATAGGCTTTCCCGTTTATCCAACCTTAAAATAACTAATTTTTGCCGCTTTTCCAACCTTAAAACGACTAATTTTGTCTGTTTTTCCAACTTTTTGGCGCCGAGGCCGCCATACTCAGCGCCTTCGGCAAAGACGAAGCGCGGTCTGTTAGGTGCGTGAAGTAGAAGAATTGTCGCGCAACCAAATGCTTTAAGTATTGGGAACGTTTCTTGACACACACTTTAAAAAAAAGTATTTTCTCGCTATGATTCTTTATCACGGATCCGATAAAAAAATTACAAAGCCTTTATATGGCGCTGGTAACCCGCGCAATGACTACGGGCTTGGTTTCTATTGTACGGAGTCCGTTGAACTTGCAAAAGAATGGGCTTGCCAGAAGAATACAGACGGCTTCGCGAACCAATACGACCTTGATGTTCAAAACCTAAACATTCTAGATTTGTCCAAAGAGCCGTTTAGCTTGTTACATTGGCTCACGATTCTTATGCAAAATCGCTGTTTTGCGCCCAAATCACCAATTGGCCAACAGAATCTCCAATTTCTGACAGAACATTTTCATCTTGACTATTTGTCGTATGATGTCATCTGTGGTTATCGCGCAAATGATTCCTACTTTTCTTTCGCAAGTGATTTTCTCGAAAATATCATTCCCCTGCAGAGCTTAGCAACATCCATGAAGTTGGGAAGCCTCGGAATGCAAGTCGTCTTGAAATCTGAAAAAGCGTTTGCGTCGTTAAATTATGTCGGGGCGATGGTTGCAGAAAAGGATATGTACTACTCAAAGTACAAGGAACGCGATACCGCGGCAAGAAAATCGTACCTTGAAAATTTGCGACATCAGAAACCTAGTGAATCAACTTATTTGATCGACCTTGTGCGTAATCCGGAGTTGTTGAATGGACTATCCCTATGACGAAATGTACCTAGCATCCGTTCAAAACAACTTGGGATTCTTTTTCCAAATAGCTTTAAGGAACTTGGGGCTATCGGCAAAAGATGTTCAAGACGCATTCCTTGCATCAGATGTTCCGTCACAAATTGAAATGGGCAATCCCGATTATCTTTGTGGAAAATCCGGTTACGAACTAGCCTTAATCGCATTCCCTAATAAATTAACAGATAAAATTATCAAGGACGCGATTGCTGAACCATTTTACCCCGAAGCCGAATATTGGAGCGGAATGGTTATCGCCTTTTGTCAGTGGAAATTGAACAAACCCTTTTCGATGATACTTGCTCACTATCCGCTGGAACGAATCCTTTCTGTTTTTCACCTGATGCACGAAGCCGACATCACTAAAATGGCTGAACAGGTGGAAGAAGTTATTGCAAAAACAACTGCTTCTTGATGCGAAAAATCTGCGACTTTCAGCAAAGACGAAGCAAGATCCGTTAGGTGTGTACGCTATTAATTCTTATTTCATTTCTTTAACGCATTTTGTAGCGTTTTAGTTGTGCATCCGAGTTTTTCTGCGGCTTCGTCCTGGGTTCTATATTTTTTGCAGGCATATTCCGCAAGTTGACGCTTAAAGTGATCGGTCGCGGCATTCCATGACATATCACAGAAATTTCCCAAGAGAGCATCGTTAAATTGATTGTCGGGCACCTCTTCTTCAAAGGATACTTCTTCTAGAATTTCCTTTGTCGTCTTCTTGTCTTGCCATGCGACAAACTGGTAGGCAATCATCTGTAAGGAACGGAAGTTTCCTGATAAGCTGGATGTATTTAGGAATTTCCTTAATGTGTCATCCATTGGAGCTTCTTTTGGAGAGCTGTCCAATTTCACGGTATTCCATATTTTTTTCCAGTCGTCAAGAATGTCTTCACGACATTCGCGTAATGGGGGCAACGTGACCTTATAAAAACTGATGCGGTCGTAAAAATCTGGATCTAGTTTCTGACGCAATTCCCTTTCGGGCAAGTTCGATGCGCAAACAAGTTCAATATTTGCTTTTGTTTCCTTGGTGTCACCGAGAATTCGATAATGGTGGTCTTTATCTTGTAAGGTTCGGAGTAATTTGCGCTGGACATTTCTAGGCAAATCTTGAATCTCATCTAAAAAAAGGATTTTGCCATCAGCCTCTTCCAAATAGCCCTTCCTGTTTTCAGTTGCGCCAGTAAAAGCACCTTTTTTGTGGCCAAATATTGCAGATTCTGCCAATGTCGAATCTAATGTGCCACAAGCAACTGTAACAACTTTTTTCTTCTTTATTGTTGCTATATACGATTCTACCAAACGGCTCTTGCCTGTACCGCGTTCGCCAAGTAAAAGAAGCGGTACCCCTTGAACACTGGCGAAAATCCTTATTTTTTCTAAAGCCTCTTGTCTTGCTTTTGATTTTGCCTCAGGTTCGTAATAAGGTTCATTCGGATTTTCTTTTTCGTATTTTCGAAGTTCGCTTAGGTAAGTGGAGATTGGGAAATCTACATCATCACAGAATGTTTCTCCGGTTTTAGGATTCCTTTGGGACGAAACTAATCGTGTTCCTTTGGGAAATGCTCCTGCAGCATACAGGATGAGCCATACTGCATGCATGGCTGGGGTGCCCGAAGATACGTTAATAATGAGGTCCTGTTTGTCTTCAATTTTCGGTATGATTTGTTTTTTTATAATGTCATAGATGTCTTTATGAATTGTTGGATTTTTTACCGCCACCTCAATGGGGTTCAGAACAGAGCTTAACGCCCTGACTCCGTTTATTTTTTCCATATGCTCTTTTTGGTAGAGATAAAGAATTTGAGTGATTTCGTGATTTCGCTCAAGATTCTTTATTAGTGTTTTCAGGGCATCGGGATCATGCCCAACGGCCATCCACGTAAGAAGAGTTATTTTCTTTTTCATGAAAATAAATGTACGAAAAATTATTCCATATAGTGAGAAAAATATTTCGTATTTCAATCAAAAACACCCCAAAATGCTCGTATTGTGGCTTGGCACACTTTTTGCACGCATCACCATAAAAATGCATCTATTTGTGTGCGTTTATTGTAAAAAAATGTATATATTCAGTAAAAGAAGGATGGTTAAAAATGGGATTAAATAGTTTCGTAGCACAAGAAGCACGCCCCCTGCCAATTTTTGTATTGGCAGATGTGTCGGGAAGCATGAGTGGCGCCAAAATCAAGGAATTGAATATTGCTTTGAGAGACATGGTTTCTGCATTGAACAATGTCAATGATATTAGGGGCAAATTCCAACTTTGTGTGATTTCCTTTGGAGGCGATGTTGCTAATGTCGTGCAACCCCTCACAGATGTTGCCAAGGTTTCTTTGACCGAATTAGAAGCTGATGGAGAAACCCCTATGGGCAGTGCATTTACTCAAGTTGCCGAAATGATCGAAAACCGAGAAATTGTGTCATCCCGTGCTTACGCTCCCACTATTGTACTTATTAGCGATGGTATGCCCACGGATTTTCGCGGTGGTCAAGATTATAGCAACTGGGCTCCTTTAGCCATGCTTCATTCTGGTCCACGTTCGTCCAAGTGCCAGCGCCTTGCTATGGGCATCGGAGATGATGCTGATATGGCAATGTTGAAGGCATTTGTGAAAAACGATCAAATTCCTGTAATTAAATCTAATGGCGCTAAAGGTATTGCAAGCTTTTTCCGTTGGGTGACTATGTCCACCGTTGCCCGTGCGACAAGTGTTGCGCCCAATAACGTGTCTGTAGTCGCCCCGATTTCCCTGATGGATGAAGAGGAAATCACCATATGATTGTTCAGGAGTTAAAAGGGACCATATTGACTTTCGTTGCTTTATCGGATGTTGGAGCAACTCACCAAGCACTTAATTTGCCCAACCAGGATTCGGCCAATTTTAGAGAAGCGGATGGAGATTTTGTTCTAGTGGTTTCCGATGGAGTAGGGGCTTGTAAGTGCGCAGATAGGGGCTCAAAAGCTGTCATTGATTCTTGCATAAGCACTTTTAACGCCCTTAAAGCGCATACCCTTTGTTTTGACTCTAGATTGGTCGCCCGAAACATTTGGACCGAATGGCAGTCTATATTGGTTGGTGAAAACCTTGATGACTACTGCGCTACAGTAAAAGCTGCATTCAAATATGGAAACAGTGTGTTGCTGGTTTCTGTTGGCGATGGCTTTTGTGTTTTTTCATCAGGATCCCGGCAGGTTGCTACAGAAAGTTTTGAGATGTCTTTTCTGAATGAAACCGATTGCCTAAACAGCTCCTTTTCGCCAGAATGCTTTTGCTGTAAAGAAATCCCACTAGATGACGAATCATATGTTGTTGCGTGTTGTACGGATGGTTTTTCCAATGGAATAGAAGCCGGCAAGGAAATCGAATTTATCAAGGAATTGGAATCAGGAGTAAGCGCAAGTGAACTCCGCACAGAATTAGAGTCCTTCGTTAACGCAATTTCAAAAACCTCTTTCGATGATAAAAGCATTGGAGTTGCCAAATATGGAAAATAGAATTGACAATCTGCAAGGAACTATCGTCATCGGTGAAAGTGGCAAAAGGTATCGTCTTTCCCAAAAAATTGGGCTTGGAGCGCAGGGCGTTGTGTACGAAGATGATTCAGGAAATTTTGTCGTAAAGCTTTATCACGCAGAATTCGCCACAAATCATATTATGGAACAACTGCGTTTTGTAAAAAAAGTGAAGCTGCCTTCAAATTTTATTCCTGTTGAGGATTTGCTGTGCGAGCCACATGTAGGCTTTGTGATGAAGCGCATTGTTGATCACGAGCCTTTAGATGCGTACTTACTTCCGGACCCAAAGCAACCATTTCATAAATGGTATAATAAAGAGAAGGGTTTTTTTGGCCGACTTTTTTTGGGCAGGATGATAGCCACGGCTTTCGGGAAGTTAGAAAACGAAAATCTATCTTATTGCGATATTTCTGGCAAGAACATTCTTGTATGCGCAAAGAAACAAGCTTCGGTACAGATGATTGATGTTGACAACATTTATGTTGCTGGCAGAGGAAACCCCGGCGTTCTTGGGACTCCTCGGTATATCGCACCAGAAGTAGTAAAGGGCCTGAACACTCCTGATGTTTTTTCAGACAACTATTCCCTGGCTGTTATCCTTTACGAACTTTTACGAGTGGGGCATCCTTATATCAGTGATGAAATAGCGAATGGTTCTCCAGAAGATGAGGCAAAAGCGCTTGCTGGGGAATGCGATTATATCTCGCCCGAAAATTCAACCCATTTACTTCCAGAAGATGTTGTTTTCACGACTCGACTCAGAAATTTATTCAGCCGTTGCTTTAAAGACGGAAAATTCAACCGAATAAAGCGCCCTTCGGCAAAAGAATTTGAATTCGCTCTGATTGAAGCAAGCAACAATGTAATAAAATGCCCCCATTGTGGAGCATGGCATTATCCTAGAAAAGCAGGAAAAAAATGGAATCCGTGCCCCTGGTGCGACGGGGAATCTAGTCCCAAGGCACGAATACAATTTTACGATTTCTTTTTTGAAGGTACCGACTACCAAAAAGCCTATTGTGATTTTGAGAAAAAAAGTCAGCCAAAAGCTACTAAAAAAACTGCGACCAACAGTTATGTAATCAAGGACGATTTCAAAAATCGCGTTCCCAGATTTTATGTAGTAGGAGAAAAATCATACACCATGGGAGCAAGCGTCGCCGAGAACTGCTTTAGCATTTATAGCAAGAACGGTACTTGCACATTGGTAAATGATGGACTAGACATGCCAATAAAAATCAAACATTACGGGAATACAAATTTTACGATTGTGAACAAGGACACACATTGTGACTTAAAAAATGGTGACACTCTTTTTTTTGAAATAGGAGATGATTCTCCCGCAACAATCGTAGAAGCCAGTAACCAGCAATTTGGTTTGATAAAAATGGCAATGTTCATGGAGGTTTAGCATGGATATTTCTAATCTCAGTGCAGCAAAATCGCTAAAATTTAAATTAACACTTGATTCTGCTAGCGATTTTAAAAAAGGAAGCTTTCTTAAAATAGAATTCACAAGTGATGTTGCAAAATTTACAATAACACCATTTGGTCCAAATGTCTCTTCCCAAACATGTCCTATTTTTTGCAAGACAGATGCATTTACATCACAATATTTATTAGAATGTATTCAGTCCGAAAAAGCGAAAATACAAAGATTTTTCTTTGTTATCGAAAAAGTTTATGAAGACTGCCTTGAGGTGCAGCCATATTCTTTTTCTACAATTACGGAATACAGCACCGCCATAGAAATTCAGGTCAATGAAGATCTCGCCGATAGAATTCAGGAATTTGAAAGTAAATATGTTTGGAAAGGATACGGTGAACCTTCAATTTTTGTGCTTAACAACAAGACTACTAAGAAACAGTCTGCCGAAATAGCCATTGTTGCGGGCAGAAGCCTTTTATTGGCAAAGAATATTGGGCAGACCTTTGTCGCATATAAAGAACGCGACCTTAAAAATCGCATACTCCCTATAGAATTCCTTATTGCTCCTGAAATCAGATTCGTCCTGCGTTCCGAATCAACAAACAACAAGTTTATTGACGACATGAATCGCATTTCCAGCGGAACATCCTATATCAATCGCTGGGAAGCCTATAGTGAATTAACAAAAAAATCGCTAGAGTTGGATTGCGAAGAATTTGGTTCTATAAAGTATGAGTCATACAGTGTCAACAACGGCATGGAGGGGTACACATTTGATTTCAAAATTCACGAGCAAATAGACAGCAGCTATATCGGGTGCGAATTATGCATCGTCAGTGACAATAACAGAAGTACCCCCGTTGGAACAATAAGACGTATTCAAGAGGACTATCTTACAACATTTTTAGACTCATCAGATTTTTGGGAAGAAATTCCCAGCAAAGGAGAATTAAGCCTCGATAGTTATGGCGACAAAGTTATCGCCATGCGCCGCGAAAAAGCCAAACAACGCATCTTGAGTGGACAAGCGCCAATCAAAGCGATTGTTTCAATCGTAGAAAATGGCGCCAGTAGTTACTATGAATGGGGTACGCACAGGGCCATATCAAGTAAATTAAAGAGAAACTTTAAAAAGGCAAGCGATCTCAACGAACGGCAAAAAAAAGCGATTGATTTAGCAATTAACACTCCAGATTTTGCCGTAATACAGGGGCCTCCCGGCACAGGCAAAACAACTGTCATTAAGGGAATTTGCGAAAGATTCCGCGAAATCTTTGAAGACGAGGAACGTCAAAAACAAAAATTGAATCCCGAATACATAGTCCATAGCCCCAAGATATTGATCACCAGTTTCCAAAACGAAGCTGTTGATAATGCCATTTCGGCCCCTCTTCAAGGGGACTTGCCCGCCTATAGGAAAATCTCTCGCCGTGCAAAAGAAAATGTGAGAAACCAATACGAAAAATCCTTACAATCATGGCTAGATGGAGTCCGTTCCAACATTCTAGAAAGCACAAAAAACACTTCCGTGCAGTCATTGAATCAAAAACGTCAAATGATGGCCGAAAAATTCCTGAAATACAAAAATGAAAAAAATCCAGAAAAATCTTTGATGTTCGCAGCCGAGCTTTTAAACGATTATTTATCCTTTAATGGAATTAATTACGATGAAATTTTGATAAAGAAAGCAAAGGCTATTATCAAGAAGGTCGAAGAAAAGTTTTCTAACAACGCAATAAATACTCCTGTTGAAGATCCGTTGGAAAAGAAATTGAAGGTGCAACGGCTTGACACAATATCTTTTAAGGATGACGGCACTCTAAACGCCAAAAGGCTTATGGCAACACTTAAGTGTCGTCGTAACGAAATAAAATTACTGCCAGCCGACTTCGATCTCCTGGATTCTATTTGTAACGGTTCATTTTCTGATAGTGATTTCCAGAATTATGTAGCCTTGGTTAACAACCTTAAAAAGATTTACAGCAAAGAGCCTGTCTCCATAGATATTAACGATCAAAAAGCTATCGATGATTGCCTTTTATCTATGTCATATTGCTTTAACGAGCAATACATGAACTTGTTCCCCGATAACGAAAGTCGCAAAGCATTAATTTTAGCCGAATTTATGGACAGACTTGAACAGGAATACGAAAGTGTTGTCGAAAAGTATTCTATGACAACAGCCGCAACTTGCCAGAATAGCCTTAATTTGCATAGCATCGGCGATAAAATTTATGACCTAGTCGTTGTCGATGAAGCCGCCCGTGCAAATCCATTAGACCTATTCATTCCCATGTCTATGGGTAAGAGAATTATTTTAGTTGGAGATCACAAGCAATTGCCCCATATGCTAGAACCGGATGTTGTCAAGCGTATGAAGGATGATCCTAATTTCAAAGACTTTTCTGCATTGGAACAAAGCTTGTTTGAACGACTATATGATATGTTCAGTAAAGATTCTAAGCCTAGAGCAGTGATGCTTAACGAGCAATTCCGCATGCATCCAGACATATGTAAATTCGTCAGCGAGCAGTTTTATGAGGGCGAACTAAAAATGTCCCCGTCAGCAAATCTTGATCTTTATAAGAGTCATCCCGAAATCAATGGAGGCCGCGCACTTGCCTTTATTAACATCCCGAATTCCGAAGGCCCTGAAAAGCCAGGAAAGTCAATGAGTCGCAACGTTGAAGCCACCAAAATTTCCGAAGACGTAGTCAAAATTCTAAATAAAGTTCCTAACGCAACAATCGGCATCATTTCGTTCTATTCTGCACAGGTTTCATTAATTAATGACTGCTTGAGCAATAAAATCAACAACGAGCAAAAATCACAAGTAGATGTCGGCACGGTTGACGCTTTCCAAGGCAAGGAATACGATTATGTCTTACTTTCATGTGTACGCTCCTTCAAAGACAACACCCCGAAAAAGCATAGTTTAGAATTTTTAGACAAACCTAACCGCTTATGCGTATCCTTTAGTCGTTCTAAAAAACAGCTTGCCGTATATGGCGATGCGCAATGTTTAAAGCCAATTGAGAGTATCAACGCACTCTATCGTGTTTGTGCCGAAAACAATGGAGGATACTATCATGCATTGTGATATTTTGAACATTGCTAATTGTCGATACGAGCGCAAAGACTCTCAGTCTTTCCTCGTTGCTATACCAGCCATTGCCATAGAATGCGAAGTGCACTCCCCTCAGGATGATGAATTGGATGTTTACGAAGAAACTGCACTGAAATTTATTTCTATCGGATTCTCCCTTGCAGGCATCGCAAATGCTTTAAATGCATCAGAGACATTTATTGAAGAAATTTACGCCAACCTGGAATCAGATCAGTTTATTCGAAAAACAGCAGGCAATCCATGGGAACTAACCGATAAAGGTATAGAATACTTAAAGGGAATAGTCAAAGACCGCCCATCTGACCAAGCGGTATACGGATATTTTTTCGTAAACCCGATAAAGAAGGATATTTTGCCTTTCTTTTACAAAGGAAATCTCAATCAAGCGCCTTTATTCCAAAGAAAGGATCCTGATGTTTTCCCTAAAAAAATTACTATTGAAGGCAATGAGGAAAATACTTTCCAAAACATAAGTGTCAAAAATTCTGAATTAAAAAAAGCATTCTCCGCATTTGTGAAATGCAACAACATATTAAAACGTCGTGATAACGACGAAATTTCACACGAAGAGGCGCAGAGTGAAATTTCAGCACTATCAATTTTTGAAGACGAATACTCAGATCTAGATAGTTTTGATGAAGCGGAAAACTCTATTGACAACACTTTAACGGAAACGAAAAGTGAAAAAGAGGGCTTTAGCGGGGGATCACAATTAGTAAAAAGATTATCATCAAGACAAAAAAATATCTACTTAACGGTAAAAATTACCATTGATCCCTCTTTGCCCGAAGGATACAAAATCACATCTCCGTTCAATATGAAAAATATTGACGAAAAATATTACCTTCGGCAAATGCAATGGCTAAAGGAACAATCCAATGTTTTTTTAGGAGAATCTCGCTTGGGAGACTACCTAAAAAAAGAAATCGTCAAATTATGTAGGGACTTTGATAAGAATCGAATGGCTTTTGACAGCTTTGCGCTAGCGCATATGCCCCATCTTTATAGCAAAAAAGAACAGTTCAGACAACTTTATGATGATATATCCTATAGTTATGGAGCAATGCAAAGGAATCCTGGTTTACATGAACAAAAAAATATTGTACGTGATTTAGGTAGTGATGTTGTGGAAAACCTATTGAATCGTTTTTTTGTCGATTATGAAAATCGCCAATTGAACAGTATTGCCAATAATGCGAAATATGATTCAAAACAACCGAGAATTTTTCTTGAAAACCTGCTAAGTAAAACCTTTTTATTTGATAGAGATATCGAGCGCTGGTCAATTGAATTTATCAAAACAGCGCTTTCTCACTTAACCAAATCCTACGGAAATGGTGCCCTAGAAAAATTGGCCAATTTGTTGATTGTCAATTATTACAATCCAACAAAATACACAAAACTTTTTTTGGAGGCCGACAACGTCTCAGAAATGTTTAAACAAGCAATGGAGTTAAATAGAATTAGAAATCTAGCATCTCATGATAAAGGTAAAAAATTTAGTTATAATGATTACTTAACTTATATTGATATCATTTTTTCATTTGCCGACGGACTTGTCGCAGTATTTGAGAGGAACTAAAAATGGGAAAGAATAAAAAGAAGAAATTTCAAACTCAAGTCCAAAGTGCGCCTAAGCCGTTGGATATCAGCACACCTGAAAAAGTCGAAATTGCCGTCAGCAACGTTGTGGCAACCACTAATGAAACAGATTTCAATTCAAAGAAATCTGAATTAATGGAGGCTCTGCAAAAACAAGTTCAGGTGGCTCAAGCCGCATTACAACAGGCAAACGCCGACAAAGAGGACGCAGAAGCCGCTAAAAAAGCGGCGGAAGAAGAAAAAGAGCGATTAAAAAAAGAAAATCAGGATCTAAAATATGAAAAGACACGCCTTACAACGGAAAAAAGTCAGATTCAATCCGAATACGATACCGCGATTGCGACAATTGACGGCGCGAAACAAGAAGCCACAGATATAAAAAAAGCCGCAGAAGAAGAAGCAGAAAGAATTAAGAATACGGCAGCAACGGATGCCGAGAAAATCAAAGACGAAGCAAATAAGAGCAAGTTGAAGGCTGTTGCAGATGCGAGAATGGAAGCCGCAAAAGCGTGGGAGGACGAATGCACTCGCCTAAAAGAGGAATTTAAAAGGTTGGGCGATGAAAGAGTTGCGTTTGAGAGAGAACGTCAAAAATTCAATACGGATAAGAGTAATTGGGAGATTGAAAAAGAAGCTTTTGATGAAGAAAAAGATTATGTAGAAAAATTAAAAGGAGAATACAAAAAGTACAATCCCGAAACTATAGACAAACTAAATTTTGAACTTCAGCAAAAAGATGCGCGCTACGAAGCTTTGGAAAGTCAATATGACAATCTCAATAAGATGTTCGCTCAAAATCAGGCATTTGTTGATTCTCTAAAAATTTCACTTAAGGATATTAACGGTAATGAAACTGAACTTAAGGAAATCCTTCCTGAAATTAACGAGATGCTTTCTAGGTATAGGAGTCTTCAGGAGGTCTATAAAAATTACCCGGATATTCAAGCAATTGAAAATCTCGAAAAACGTGCAGAGAAAGTAGATGCCCTTGAAATTCAAAAGCAAAAAATATTACAAGAACGAGATGATTACAAGGAAAAGGCGGCAGCAGCGGCAAGAACTAGCCGAGAACTGGAGACGGCGCGCCGTGAAGTTGAAGCCACCAACGTACTCAATCAACACCTGATTCAGGAACTCGAAAGCCATAAGACTGCACTAGAAAACCGTACTGGAGATGTTTGCCCGGCCCTTAGAAAAGTTGATGAAGAGTCTAATGCAGATTCATATAAAACTGAAATAGAAAAGATTACAGGGCGTCAACAACTACAAAGCCTGCCGACATTAGTAGCGCATATTAAAAATTATGCCGGCTGCGAAGGTGGCAATAAGGAACGCTTATTTTACAAGGATGACGACATACGAGCATTCTTGGCCGGTATGGCAGTAAGCCGTCTTATCATTCTTCAGGGCATGTCCGGAACAGGTAAGTCAAGTTTGCCGCGGGCTGTAGCGGAATCCATTTCTGGATTCAACAAATTGATCCCTGTAGAATCTTCCTGGCGTGACCGCAATGAACTTTTAGGATATTATAATGATTTCAATAAAAAGTTCAATGCCAAGACTTTTACTATTGAACTATACCGTAGCGGCAAGGAAATTTGCGAAGAAATTCCGACATTTATGGTGCTGGACGAAATGAACTTAGCTCGTATAGAATACTATTTCTCCGATTTTTTGGCCGTCCTTCAAAAGCCAAGCAGGGAAGATTGGATTATTGAACTTGTGGCATCAGATATGCGCACGCTCCCCACGTCCCTTTCAAAAGAGATCAAGGACAAAATAAAGGTGGAAGACAAGGATGCCTATGATATTTGGCTGCGCATAGAGAAAAGTAGAGCTGGCGACGTTAGCGCAACCGTGAGTGACGAAGAAAAGCAAAAGATAAGCGCAGTTCTTGAAAAGGAACACTGCCTTATTGGAGCGGAGGACTTGATAGATGGTAGAAAAATCCGAGTCCCTGAAAATGTATGGTTCGTTGGCACAGCAAATAAAGACGAATCCACCTTCGAAATAAGCGACAAGGTTTATGACCGCGCACAAGTTATAGTATTGAACGATCGTGGTGAACCAGAAGAAAAATACGAGTCTACAACAAAGCGTTTCATTTCCGTGGATAAATTGCAGAGTCTATTTACAGATGCCAAGGAAAAATTAAGCAAGGCCGACGAAAAAGAAATAGAAAATAGGCTAAGGGAACTAGAGGATGTTTTAAAGGAATACTTTGGAGTCGCCTTTGGCAATAGAATTTACAATCAGGCAAAAGACTTTACCGCAGTATTTATGAAGGCTGGCGGCACCCTTGTGAAAGCACTGGATTATCAGATTTCAACAAAAATATGGAGAAAGATTGAATCCAGCGACAAAGAAAGAAACGCGTTTGAAGAATTACAAAAAATAGTTGAAGACTATCCGGAAACATCAGAATTGCTTAAGAAAAAACTTGAAGAATTCTCCTAATGCTTGAAGAATACAAAGATTTTGGCATGGCCTTTCTGCGGCATAACCAAAGCCCTATTGCAAGTGTATGCAAAGGGGATATTCCACTATACGCAATAGACAACTCCTTGGAAGATGAAAACTGGGATGAGTTGTTCGGAAAATTGCAAGATGCTAAAAGGCCTATCACCAAAATTTGCGAGGCGCCCAAATCCCATTTGAAATCGGTAAATGAGATTCGCCCTATTGATACAGTAAAAAGGGTTGGATACGAATCTATCCCCTATCTTGCATCTCACAGCGAAGACTGGCTAGCCCGTACTGCGACAGGCCTGAAACCGGCACGACTATTTTCTCGTGTAGAAGATGACGATTTTTCAATATACGAAAATCGTGTAACGAAAACCTTGATAGACGTCGTGATCACATATCTTCGTAAAACCGAAAAAAAACTGAATGACGCGGTTGGGCAGCTAGAAGGCATCATCAATAGCGGAGTGCAAACTACTGGATTCGGCTATGATTTCCGTTTTCGAATTGCTCTTGGCGAACTTTTACAAAGTTCAACAGAAAGTAATACAAGCCGTTCTGAAAAATACAAAAAACTAAAGGAATGCCTAAAGGTTGCCCGAAAGCTCTTAAGGTCCTATTTACGGCTTCAACAGTCTTTTTTGTATCGCAAATTAAAAAGAACTAAACGTGTATTCGGCTCTTTGAATGAAACGAATATCTTGTTGATGGATAAAAATTACAAGAATGTTTCTCAACTTTGGAAATACATGCAAAAGACCTTAAAAAAGAATTTGCACCAAACCGAAGTAGAAAATCGCGAAACCTCACAACAAGATGCAGAACGATGGTTCATGCAGTTTTGCAAGACTCTTGCAGGATATGCTGCCAACAACTTAGACTTTATCGAACAGGAAAACTTTCTTTTTCACAAGCAAGATGCCCTCCTAGAATACTCTATTTCAGACAAAAATGGCTTAATACACTGCGTATTGCGAGATTCAACCAAACGAAAAATGCCTATACAAAATGGCCTAAAATGTCCAATCCAGGCTGGAACCGATTCTGGAAAGTTTTCTTTTGACGGACAATCCTTGTATTGGAAAAATGACATAACGGATGACGACATAGATAGATTCTGTAATTTATTCTTGCCGAATTTAAAAGGCAAGCCAAAGGAAAAAAATCAAAAAGAACAGCGAGATGCCAAGCACATTCGCGACGAATTAAAGAAAGCCTTGGTTGAGGCAAATATGAAATATGGCAAATTGCCCAAAAGTCATATTATCATCAAGCCCGTCATAGTTGAACTAAAAACTCAAGATGCTTTTGACTTCAAAAAAGAGCTCATGGCCCAGGGTAATAAAATCGCAGAAGAGCAAGATGCCGACTATGTAATTATGGCCCTGCCTTTTTGCAATGAAGCCGAACAGCAAATTATTGAATACGCCCATAATGTCAACGATAAAGTCTTGATATTACCCTTAACGATATTTGATATTAATTCTTATCGACGACTACAAAATGTCCTGCTTCGTCAAATTGGACAAATAAACGGGGATATGCCAGGAATATTTAGCAAGGACGACGGCGTTCATCCCCGCCTTACGCAATGCCCTCATTGTCATCACAAGTATTTGTATTTACACTGCGAGGCAACCGAAGATACACTAGACGAAATGTCGCTTGTAAAAAAAGAAGACTTCTATCAATGGGATTCTTTGTTCAAATACAAAGACATCGTTTCGATGACCATAGGCAAGAATGGCTTTTTGTCAGTATGCCCTAGATGCGGGAAAACTCCTTCTGATTGAGTGGGGTTCTTACTCTGCCCGTTTTCCGTTTTGTCTTTGGAAAAATATTTCGTATTAGAGAAAAATATTTCTCATTTTAGAGAAGCCTGCCCCAAAAGGTGGCTTTTTTATCAAAAAACGCCCTTTTCACGAATGGCACCATTTTTGCATTGCATTTGCACAACCTTCAACAAAACAGGAATAACGCAATGCAACAGTACATATCCAACGACAAAAACATCCGCGATTTCGTTCAGAATATTCTACGGTCTGGCAATTGGGAGATTGTCCGACATGGTAAACACGTCATCATTCGCCACATAGCGGAAATGGCGAATAAAACCATTGTGGTGCCGAGCACCCCGAGTGATCCCAGGACCTTTGAAAATTTTCGGCGAGACTACTTCCGCTATTTGCGTCAGTATCTGATTCAAGTAGGCTGGATTCGAAATAGACTCCCGTCTCAAAAAGTTTCACCCTTAGCAGCATAAAGGAGGCTCTTTTAGGGTTAAAGTTATGTTTGGAATATTTTTATCTAGACGCAAGGCAAAGGTTCAGCAAGAGCGTGAGCAGGCTAAGCGAATTAAGCGTACGGAACGAAACCTGACTAAATCCGCAGCCATAAACACTCAGGCTATTGATGTGCTGAATCAATCTATACGTAATAGCAACAAGATTAGGCAGGGCATTGATGCTTTCAATAGCCAGGTGGCTACGTTTCAGGAAACGGTAAATGAGAACCAGCGTCTGAGCGAGGAGCTGCAAAGGCAACAGTCTCGACTCAGCGACTGGGAAGAAAACCTGAAGGATCGCGATGAGGTCATCCGCAAGGAAGAAATAACAATGCACCTTCGGAGCGAAAGCGTCAAGAAAGATGAACAGCGCGTAGCCAAGAAGGATTTGGACCTTGATGCGGAACGCCAGAACATCAAAGACGAACGAGCCTCTATGAAGGATCGCGTCGCCAAGGCGCAAAAAGCCGAAAAGGAGTATATAGCGGAGAAGGACTCTTGCCAGAAAAAACAGCGTGAAGCTGACGAGCAGAAAAAGGCTTACGAAGACAAGATCAAAAGCCTTGAATCCCGAGAGGAAAAGTGCAAGGCCGATGAGGAAGGCATTGCCAAACGCCTTGCTGAACTCGAAAAAAGGGAAGCTTCCTTTTCTTCGGTCGAAAGGGCTATGCGGGAATCTCTAGATGCAGAGAAGGAGCGTTGGGAAAAGGACCGCACCGAGATAGAAAATAACCTTAACGAGAAAATTAAGGAATATGATCGGAAGCTGGCCGATATGGAAGCCATGTCCGAGACCTTCGATAACATCAAGTATGACGACAGCGAGGACGGCAAGCGCGCGAAGATTGTTGTCAAAGAAGCGATTCGAGTAAGCATCAAGGCTACCGAAGAATCGCTGCAGCGGCTGAAGGAAATTGACGAAAAATACGCTAGCGGTACCTTTAAG
>Ga0256407_10005863_pt1 | contig 19352 bp, 5 predicted proteins | sample RumenRJG_04DNA_FD_193489 | JGI IMG/M metagenome (GOLD analysis project Ga0256407, IMG submission 193489) | Bovine rumen microbial communities from Lethbridge, Alberta, Canada - RJG_04 | ecosystem: Host-associated > Mammals > Digestive system > Stomach > Rumen | place: Canada: Alberta | collected... | reverse complement strand
AATAGTTAATTTAAATTAACGTTATTATGAATAAAAATGAAAATGTTGAAAATAAAATTCTTTTTCTATATGGGAAAGGAGAAGGAAATAATTTAAATGAGAAAGATTTCAAAATAGAAAAAGGAACATTGGAAGCAATCAAAGAATTTGGGAATAACTTGAAATTTTGGAAAGAAAAAAAACAAGATTTTATATTAGAAAAAAAATTTGAAAAAGAAAAATTTTCAATATTACTTTTATCATCTGAATTTGATTCATCAAAAATAAATAGTGAAATTACATTAAAATTAGATAATACATTTAAATCTAATGAAATTAAATTATTTTCAGGTCATAATTTTATTTTTAATATTCAATTTCAAGATAAAATTGAGGAAGGATTGTTTGGTGGAAGAAAAACAATATCAGTTCCTAAATCATTATTATTAACAGAACATGAACAATTTAATTTTTTTATTCAATTTTTAGAAAGTAAAAATATGAAAATTGATAAAAATCCAGTAAAATTGAATTTTAATAGAGACGTGGTTAAATTATTTAATAAACCTTTTGATTTAATTTTTTATTTGGATGTTTTGAAAGAAATATTTAGAACAAAGTATATTAAAAATTTATTATCATGTTTTAATGTAAAAAATATACAATTTAGTAAAAATCTAGAATTGAAAAAATATTTACCTATACTAAATTTACTTTTAACTAAAGGAAAAATTATAACAAAAAATATAGAAGGTGATAAAAAAAAATTTTTAGATAAACTTTATTTTATAATAATGTATCTATATTATTACTTTGATTCAGATTCTTTTTTAAAAATCATTCTAAATGAAAAAAAAGATTTGGAAGTTGATTATTTTAATTTATTTTTTGAAAAAGAAGAGGAATTTACTAAATATAAAAACGATGAATCTGAAAAATCTTTAAATATAATATTTCAAATGGTTAAAAATATTTCTCAAATTAAATGTTTGTTTAATAAATTTTCAACTTTTATAAATTGTTTAAATGCAATTAATAAAAATATTAAAAGAATATATTTAATTTGTAAAAAAGAAAATTCTCATTTAGAAATAAAAGATATCCCCTTAATCCCAGAAGAAGAAAAAATAAATGATATTATTCAAATAATAAGGAATATTAAAGATTTTGAAAATGTAAAAAATTATCAAATTCTCATATTAAATAATAATTTTTGTAAAGAATTAATAAATAAAATTGGAGTTGATTTTAATTTTGAAAATATAAATACAATTATTGAATCATTTAATGATGAAAAAATAAAACAATCTCTATCATTATTACTTAAAAAAAAACAACATGAATTAATTCAAATGTCTATTCAAAAAAGTAATGAAAAAAATAATAAAATTCTAGAATTAATAACCCATGATCCTATATTTGTTTACCCTAAAAATCAAAATAATGAAATAGATAAATTAAAAAATACAGAATTAATTTTAAAGAAAATTAATTTTGAAGATTTAGAAAAATCAAATAAAGAAACCATAGATAATTTTTTTGAATTATTTAATAAAATAAATTTCTATAATATTTTACCTAATCAAGAATATATTTCTTTTATGAATGGATTAATAAATAAAATTAATAAATTTGATGATTTAAATATAATATTTCAAATGATTAATTTTAAAGATAAAGAAAATAAAATATTAAAAAATCTCCATAATAAATTTATAAAGTTTTTAAAAGAATCAAAAGGACAAAGTGAAAAATTTAATGAAATAACAAATAAATATTTTGAACAATATTTAGATATAGGATTAATAAAGGAAATAAAAGAAATATTAGAACAAATTGAAACAATTTTTGATAAAGAGAGAAAAAAAAAATTATATTTAAAATATATAGAAATTTTTGCTGGAAAGAATGATGATTTAATTTCAAATTTAATTAAATATATTTCTGAAGATTTAAAAGATGCTAATGATGCAACAATAAGAGTTTTATTAAATGGAATTAAAGATGAAAATGCACTAAAAAAATTTTTAAAAAAATTTAATAATTTATCTTTTAGTGAAAAAGAATTTTTTGAAAAAGAAGATTCTGAAAATATAAAAATTTTCAAATCAATTAATGAATATGGTTATATTTCTTTAGGTTATTTAAATGACACTGAATATTTAAAAAAAACTAATGAAGTTATTAATTCAATTATTCAAAAATTAAAAGAAGATAATTTTGATTTGGAATTAGCAAATAATATTAAAAATATACAAGATAATTTTTATGAAAGAATTAATATGATTTGCTTTGATGAAAAAAATAAAAATATAATTTCTTTCGATGAATTAATAAGTAAAATTGATGAATTTATAGCTTATTCAAATAATATTTCAGAAATAAATAAATATATTAATTATTTTTTTCCTGAAGAAGAGGATAAAAATAGAATAAATGAATTAAATGACCAAATAAAAAAAATAACTTTAAAACAATTTTTCGATATAAAACAAGAAATTGAAACATTTATGAATAAATATTTAACAAATGCAAAAAAATATAATAAATTATGTTTAAGTGATTTTTTCAATATATTATATAATCATGAAAAAAATAATAATAGCCATATCGATTCAAATGATATATTAGAAAGTACAGAAAAAGATTATGAAGAATTAGAAAAATTATTAGATATAAAACTTTTTAATGAGATTGATCCAAATATATTTAATATTCTTTTAATTGAAATAAGTAAATCTGAAGAAATATTAGAAAAAGAATTAAATTTTTTAAAAAATTATTATAATAAAAAAGATATTAATATAAAATATATTGAAAGTCAATTAATAGTTTTATCACAAAAAGATAAAATGAAAAAAACAGTTCAAGGAATTAAATTAATTTTAGATGAATTAAATATTGAAAAAGGAGATTTTTATCAAGAATTAAGTGATATAGAACAAACTTTAGAGAATGAATTTAATGTAGAAGAAATACAAAATGTAGTAAAATTATTAGAGGAAAAGGAAATATTAAAAAAATATATAAAAGATATTGTAAATAAATTAACACAGAAAAAAGATTTTATTAAATTTTTAAAAGATAAAGATGAAGAAGGTCTTAGAAATTTAAGTGAATTTGTTGGTGAAGATGATAATTGTTCACTTAAAGCAAATGATATAGATGATTTTATTAAATGTGTAAAATTTATTAATGAATTATCAAAAGTTAAAAAAAATAAAGATATAGAATTTTATAATGAATTTATTAAAATTTGTAAAAATGAAAAAAATAAAAATATTGAAGCATATATTGAAAATGTGAATAATAATTTTACTGAAATTAAAGATTTATATAATAAAAATATAGATAAATCTCAATTTACAACTCAAAAAGTTAAAGATATTTATAATAAATCTCAATTTATAATAAATAATAATAATGGAATTTATACTGCAAAAATTAAATATAAAGATAAATTAGAAAAAGACATTTCTTTTGAAGAAATACTTGAAGTTAGAGATAGGGCATTAATAAAAAAAACTGAAGATAATAAAAAAGATGATTTTATAAAAATAGTAAATGAATTTTCAAAATTTATTGAAAATATTGAATATTTAATTCTACTAATAAATGAACTATCAAATAAAGGTTATCCTGAGAATTTTGATTATGAAATTAAAATAATTAAAGGAAAGTTAAATATTTCTGAGAAAAAAAAAGCAAAAGAATTAATTAAAGAAATGTCATTTTTATTAAAATTATTAGAAAAACAAAAAAACTTACAAGAAAAAGAATATATGAATAATTCACTTGTTAGATTTTTATATGGAAGAAATTTTTATCATTTAACACAATTTATAAGATTTGAAAAGGGAGATATAATAGATTTATTAAAATATATTACAAATGATCATTATGATCAAACAAAAAAAACTAAATATAATTTTAAAGGAGGACAAAAAGATCCTTTATTTGACTCAATTAAAAATGCAGGAGCATTTTTAGAAAATTTATTAAAAGAAAATAATATTACAGAAGAAGATATTTATGAAAAAAATAAAATTAATATTGAAGGATATATTGGATTAAAATCTTATTACAGTTATAAAGATGATTATGAAAAAAATATAATTAAAATATATCAAAACTTAACAAAATATCCTCCTTTGCCTCAAACTATTTTATATTGTAATGAATCAACTAGTTCAGAAGAAATAATTGCTTTTATGTATAGAGCAATTTTATGTAAGTATAATGTTCTTTTTTCAATTGTTCAATTAGAATTATTAAATACTGTAAAGAAAGAAAATATAATTGAATTAATTAATAAATTATATATTGAAAAAAAAAATCAAATTAAATCATGTTTAGTAATTATTTATTATGAAAAAAATGATTTTATTAATGAAATATTAAAAAAATCATTTCATCAAAATTTAATTTTAAATAATGAAAATGATGATATTAAATTAAATGATGAAACAATTGAAATTATTCAATCTGATATATGTGGAATTGGTAAATCTACAATAATAAAAGATGAAATTTTAAATTCAAAGAAAGAATATAAATACTTTCCAATTGGAGGTGATTTTAATATTATTAATGCTTTAGAAAGGTTAAAATCACTTAATTTAAATGAAAATTGTATTCTTCATATGGATTTATGTGATACTAATAAAATTAATGTTATGAATGATTTTTTATTTTCATTTCTTGTAACTAAATTATATAAATTTGATGAAAATATATTTTTTTTAGGTAATAAAATTCATATTAAAATAGAAATACCAAATGGTTTTGTAAATTTTTTGAAAAAATTTCCAATTTTAAGTTTATTTAAAAATAGAAAAATAGAACAAATGTCAAAATATAAAATAGAACATGATATAAATTCAAATGTTCAAATAGTTTGTAATTATTTAAAATTATTAAAAGAGAAAACAATAAATAATAATAATCTTTATATTGAAAAATTATCATATGCAGAATATAAACCATCAATTAAAGCATCATGCTTAAATCAAAAAACATGTGAAGAATTAATAAAAGAATATTTTGAAATTGAAAATCCAAATTTTTATCAATTAAATTGTTTTATTAATATAATAGCAAGTCAATTAATAAATTTTACAAATAATTATTATTTAACTGTTGATAGATTAACAGAAGTTGGAAATTTAAAAAGTCAACATGATTTAAAAAATATAAGAGAATATTTTATTGATGCTCTTGTTAAAAATACTAAACATTTTACAAGAGGAGCTTATGCAAATTTAATTGAAAGTCAAGAAAATGCTCAAAAAATTCAAAGTGATGATAATAAATATAATGAAGAAAAAGAATTAGAAGTTGCTATTAATGCTTTAAAAAATAAAATTCCTATTTCTTATAAACAAATTAAACCTAGTTTAATTTTTTCTAATTTAGATAAATCTTCTTTAACTATTATTACTACTTGTGATAAAGAATCAAATGAATATAAAAAATTAAAAGAGTTATATAATTCTGATTTAGATAATAATAAAAGAAAATTAATTGATTATGAAAATTTATCTCCTGATGGATTTTTAAAAGAATTAAAAAATGTATTAAATATTAAATTAAATATCAATAATCAAAATGAAGAAGAAAAAAAAGAAGAAGAAAAAAAAGAAGAAGAAAAAAAAGAAGAAAAAAAAGAAGAAAAAAAAGAAATAAAAAGAATAAAAACAGAAAAAGAAAGAGAAGAAATAAGAAAAAAAGAGGAAGAAGAAGAATTAGAAAAATTAAAAGAAATAGTAGGTTCATATGTATTTACAGCAGATAATTTTATAAAATTAATATTAGTTCTCTTTAGAATTCAATCAGGAGTTCCAGTAATAATGATGGGAGAAACAGGATGTGGTAAAACTTCATTAATTAGAATAATGTCTCAATTAATGGGAATAAATATGAAAATATTAAATATTCATTCAGGAGTTAATGATAATGATATTATGGATTTTATGAAAGGAAAAACTAAAGATAATCATCAATGTTTATTAGATACTGAATATGAAAAAAGAAAAAAAGAAGATATTGCAAATAGACAAAAAAATAATGAATTATTATCAAAATTATTTTTTGAAATTGAAGAAGAATTAACTAAATTACCAAATGAATCTGAAGAAGATTTTTTAATGAGGAAATTAAATGAAAGAAAACAAAGAGAACAATATTTAAAAAATGAAATTAAAGAAAAGGAAAAAATTGAAAAGGAAATTGTAAAAGAAAATGAAAAAATATGGGTTTTTCTTGATGAAATTAATACATGTGATTCAATGGGTTTAATAGCTGAAATGATGTGTAAACATTCAATAAATGGTATTCCAATATTTAAAAATGTTACATTTATTGCTGCATGTAATCCTTATAGAACCTTTACTAAAAAACCAGAAGTTTCAGGTTTAATAGCAAAAAAAGATAAAAAAGTTTTAAATTTAGTTTATACTGTAAATCCACTTCCATATTCTCTTTTAAATTTTGTCTTTGATTTTGGTAATTTAACAGAAGTAGATGAGAAAAGATATATTGAAAGTATGGTTTCAAACACAATTAAAAAAACATATGGTAATAATTTAAGTAAAAGTGATTTTGATGACATTCAAAAATTAGCAGTTGAAACTATTGTTGAAAGTCAAAAATTTATTCGAGAAAATAATGAAATTTCTGCTGTTTCTTTAAGAGAAATTAGGAGATTTAATATTTTTTTTGAATTCTTTTATAAATATATTAATGATAAAAAAAATCACCCTGATCCAAAAATTAATAATGATTATTTAGATTTATCAAATTATGAAATTGGTAGAAAAATAATTAATTTATGTATATACATATGTTACTATATGAGAATATCAGATAAAAATTTAAGAGAATCATTTAATGGTTTAATGGAAAAAATATTCCATGATTATTTTGATAAATATCCAAATGAAGAACAAGATTACATAATAAACAATATAAAAATTCCAAAAGGAATAGCAAAAAATACAGCATTAAAAGAAAATCTTTTCACATTATTTGTATGTATAAATACACAAGTTCCAGTTTTTATATGTGGAAAACCAGGATGTAGTAAATCACTTAGTGTACAATTAATGTTTAATTCAATGAAAGGTGAAAATTCAGATAATGAATTATTTAAAACATTACCAAAATTAATAATGAATTCATATCAAGGTTCAAAGACAAGTACATCAAAAGGAGTTTTAAAAATATTTAATAAAGCAAGAGAAGTTATAAGAGATATGAAAAAAAGAGAAATAAATTCTCAAGAAAAAATAATATCAATGATATATTTTGATGAAATGGGTCTTGCTGAAATATCACCAAATAATCCTTTAAAAGTAATTCATTCTCAATTAGAATATGATGAAAATATTGATAAAATTGCATTTGTTGGTGTTTCAAATTGGACTCTTGATGCAAGTAAAATGAATAGAGGTATTTATTTAAGTATTCCTGAACCTAAAGAATATGATTTAGTTGATACAGCTATTACAATTGGTGAATCATTAAGTGATTCAATTATGAGTAAATATCAAACTTTTTTGGAAAATTTAGCTTATACTTATTATAATTATAAACAAATGTTTAAAGAAAAAAATGATGATAATGAAGAAAAAAAAATAAAAGGTAATATTAAATTTAAAGATTTTCATGGATCAAGAGATTTTTATTCTTTAATTAAAGATGCTGTTAAATTAATTAAAAATGGGGAAAAGGAAGAAAAAATTGGAGAAGAAGCTTTGGTAAAAAATTTTGGAGGTTTACCTTTTGCTGATATGGATAATAATAATTCAATTTATTGTATTAGAAGAATTTATAAAGAAAAATATAATAATATTGAAATTAAATCTGAATATGATGTTTGTAAATGTATTGAAAATAATATTAGAAGTAAAGATGGAAGATATTTATTAGTTATATCTAAAAGTTCCATTGCTCCTTATTTAATTAATAACTTTTTAAATGAATTAAAAAGTGGAAAAGAAAAAGAAAAAAAAGAATATTTTTTTTATTTAGGTTCTACATTTGAAAATGATCAACTTAATGAATATTATAATGTTAAAATATTAAATAAAATTTTATCATGTATGGAAGAAGGGAAAATTTTAATATTAAAAGATTTAGAATCAATTTATCCATCATTATATGATTTATTTAATCAAAATTTTACAGTTGTATCAGAAAAAAATTTTGCAAGAATTGCACTTGGTTCATCTAATAATTCATTATCATATGTTCATCCTAATTTTAAATGTATTGTTTTAGTTGATGAAGAAGAAATTGATAAAGAAGAACCTCCTTTTTTAAATAGATTTGAAAAACATATTATTTCATTTGAATCATTAATTAATAAAGAACAAATAGAATTTTCAAAAAATTTTATAAAAATGTTAAATGATATTATTAAATTAACATATGAGTCAATTCCTAATTTTAAATTTGATTTAGAAAAACAATTGATTAATTGTGATATTGAAGAAATTAAGGGAATTATTTTTTCAGTCAGAAATAAAGTTAAGAAAGATAAATTATTAAAAGAAGAAATTTTAAAAAAAATTGTTCCTACTTTTACTCAAGATATTTTAGTTTCAATGAAAGTTTCTAATTTTGAAACACAATATCCAGAAGAAAAAAAAATGATTTTTGATATTTATTCAAAATATCATCATTCTAATATTTCAAATTTTTTGAAAAATACAAATAAAGTAAAAAATATAATTTATACTTTTTCAAATATACATGAAGATATTGAAATTATTAATTTTGAAGGTAAGAATGAAATAATAAATAAAAAAATTGGTGTGAATAAATTAAATATTAATAAAAAATCTATTATTAAACAAATAGTATCATCATTTAAATCTGAAAATGATTTTGAAATGTTATTAAAAGATTTTTATAAAGAAGATAATAAAAATGTTTTATTACTTCAATTTTTACCAAATGATTGTAATAAAATGAATTTAATTAATAATATTATTGAAAATTATGAAAAAGAAAATGAGAAAGAAATAAAGAAAAAAAAACAAAGTAAAATAATTGTTTTTGTCATTTATTTATATAGAATTGAAAAAGAAGTTGAAAAAAAGAAAAAAGTAATTAGAAAAAAGAAAAATCCAGAAGAATTAAGAAGAGAAGAAGAAGAAAAAAAAAAAGAAAAATTTGAAAAAGATTCAAAAATTTTAAAAAAACAATATTTAATTTCTCATTTATCAGATTATAATCAAATTTTTATTGATGATTTAAATGGAGTTAATATTTCAATTATTGAAATACTTGAAAGTGTAAATGAAAATATTTATAATAATAAACAATTAATTGATTTAGATGAACAAATTAAATCAAATACATTTAATTCTTTTTCAACAATAAAATACAATTTTAAAAACCAAATTGGAAATAATGAAAAAAATAAATATCAAATTGAAATGATTGAAAAAAAAAATAAAAATGAAGAATTTAAAAAGAAAATGAAAGAATGTGTAACAAGAGAAATTAAAAATGCAGAAAATGTATCTTTAATTTTATTTAAAGAACAAGATGTAATTCAAAAGAATGATATAGATTTTATATCAGTATTAAGAAAATATCAAATTTATATGATTCAATTTTATTTAACTAAAATTATAGTTAAATGTGAAAGAGAACATGTATTTTCATTTTTATTAAAAGAAAAAAATTTAGAAAATGAAACTTTAAAAGAAATATTTGATGATTATTTTGATAATTTAAATTTAAATGAAGAAAAACCAAATTTAAAAATGAATACTAATGAAATTAATTATTTATTTGGTATGAATATACCAGGAATAAAAATAATATTAGAAAATATTTTAAAATATGTAAATGAAATTAAGGAAGAATTTTTCCTTAATGAAGAAATTATTAGAAATAAAAGAAAAGAAAATCAAGAATATGAAAACGATAAAAATAATTATAGAAGAAAACAAGATATTTTAATTAATAGAGTTATTGAAGGATTTAGAAAAATTAATTTATTTATTAAATTAGAAGATAAAGATAATAATAATCAATTATCAAAAGATATTATTATAAATATTATTGATGATTATTTTAATATTTTCCTTAGTGAAAAATATAATTGTGATTATAGTAATATGAAAACAATATTATTTTTAATTATTAAATTGAGATTTGAAGAAGTTAATGAAAGGTTATTAAAACATATTTCAAAAATTATTTTATTTGTTGAAGCAAATTCAAAATATATTTATATTATATTAGATATGTTTAATATGATTTATGAATATAATAAAAATTATTTAGATTTAATAAATAAATTAATTGAAGAAAATAAAGCAAATTATAATATTATTCAAAATTATGATGAAATAAAAAAAGAAATAAATTATCCTTTTTATGTTATTTTAGAATCTATGATACAAATAATTTTTAATATTGAATTTTTCGTTAAAATTGAAAATTTCAAATATTTTGATTTTGTTAGAACTTGTAATAATTTTCTTCAAAATGCAAATATTATAGATATGAATTTAAGATTAAATTCAAGAAATATTTTCCAATTAAAAATATTTGTTCAAATTGGAGAATTTAAACATGAAGAAAATGAACAAAATAAAGATGAAGAATTTAATGATTTTATTAACTTAATTCAAAATGAAATTTCTTATTTAAATCAAAATAAAAATATTGATAATGGAAATGTGAACAGAAATTTACAAGAAATTTTAGAAAAAGAATATCAATTTCTTCAAAATAGATTAAAGAATGAGAAAAAATATTATAATATTATTTTATCATTTTTTGGTATTAAATTAAATCAAATTTATAATGAGCAATATCATAAAAAAATATTAGAAATTGTTTTATCTGATCAAAATTTAATTCAAAAGGCACATTCTATTTTTAGTATAATATTTGATAAAAATATAATAAGTCCAAAATTATTAAAAGAAGAAGAAGAAAATAATAAAGAACAATTATTAGAAAACTATTTAAAATTTACAAATGAAGAAAATGATTTATTTCAATTATTAGAAAATCAAAAAGAAAATATAATTCTTAATGATATTATATTATATTTATTTGAATCTTATGTAAATTTATATTTTGATTCAATTAAGGGAGAAGAAGAAATAATAATTAATAAAACAATTTTCGATTTATCTTTAGATTATTTAAATAAAAGTTTATGTTTTATTGATAGTGTTTTAAAAAAAAATGAAAATATTCTTTATCAACATTTAGGATTTTTATTATCAGTTGCATATTCTAAATGTTATTTAATAAGATTTGTTGATATTATTACAAATGATTTAAAAATTCAAAAAGCAGGTAATTTAAACAATATAATTGATATTATTAATGGTCCAGAAAAAAATAAATTTAGACATGTTGTAAAAATTTTTATTTTGAAATTAATTAGAAATAAAAAACCTGATTATGATTCTTTTGTTAATTTTGATTTTAACAAAGCACAATTAAGTTTTATTAATGAATTTGACTTTGAAGAAAAAATACAAAAAAGTTTTGATTATTCATTTTTATCTATAGAAAATATTGAATTATATTCAAATTATTTAAAAGAATATGGTATAATAGAATCAAATAAATTTACTTCGGGAAAAGAAAAATTTATTTCATTAATAAATCAAGAAAAAGTAGGATTTGAAATTTTTTTAAATTTATTAATAAACAAAATAATATCAAATTACACAAAAGAAAATTATATTAATCAAAACAAAGAATTACTTAAAAATTTTTCAATATGGTCTTTAGAAATATTAAACACAAGTCAATTAAAACCAAATCAAACTTTTAATTCACTTTTTTCTTTATATTTCATCCCTGAAATTTTCATAGAAAAAATCCAATCAAATATTGGAAAAATTCCAATAAATGAATATGAAATGTTATTATATTCCTATAAAATAATATTAACAACTCAATTATCAAAAGATGGAAATTTCTATAAATCACTTTTATCAATTGATATGGGAAATTATATAAAAGAAAATTATATTCCAGGAGGAGAACCAAATGAAAATTTATGGTTAAAATCAGTAAATGAAATAGAAGAATTTTTAAAAGATACTCCTGATAATGGAGGTCAAATGAAAGCAGCTTATATTTGTTCATGTGGGAAATGGTATGATGTACCAAAATGTGGTTTTCCAACTACTAAATCTATATGTGATTTTTGCTTTAAAGAAATTGGAGGGGTTGGACATAATCCTGTTCATAGAGAAGGACATTTTAGAATTTTTAAAAATAAAGCTCAAGAAGTAAATTGTTTAAGAAATGTTAGTGGATGGTTTAAAAGTGATAATTATCAAAGGAAAACTTTAGATCAATTAAAACAAGATATTCAAGTTTATATTAAGGAAGAACATAAAGGAATTTCTGTTGTTTCTATTGATTTGTTTAATAGAGAAAATAAGGAAGTTAGAGGGTTAAATCAAATTTCTTATCGATTGTTGTCTTTTGTTTTCTTTTCTCATTTGTTTTATGGGAAAATTTTAGGATTTACTGATGATAAGATTATTGATAATGTTATTCAATTTAATGATTTTAAGATATATGATATCATGCTTAAAACTTGGAAATTTTTGGAAAATGCTCTAAAGGCAAAAGGAATTAATGAAATTCAAATTTTTTTACATTTGATTTATCCTAAATTAATTAATATATTGAAAATGTGTCCTAAAATAGATAATATTGAAATTAGAAAAAATATAGAAGAAAAAGTAACAAATTTAGTTAATGAAACAATTGCTAAATTTAAAGAACAAAAAGAAATATATATTAAATATAATAATACATATAATCAAAGTGATATAAATTCAATTAGATTTATTATACAAGAATTAGTAACACCATTAGTATATAAAGAAGATAATTATCCATTTATAAAATATTTCATGGTACCAAATTATCCTTCAAAAAAAGAAATAAAAGAATTAATAAAATTAGTCCCAGAACAAAATAAGAAATATCCAATTTTAATAAATTTATTAAATGATGAAGGAAATGTAGAAGCACTTCAAAATTTATCAAAAATAAACCCATTTATAAATAGTATGATAGATAATTATTCATACAAAATAAAAAGAGAAGATGCTAAAAAAATAAAAATAAAAGATGCATTAAGAGAAATAAATAATGAATCAATAAATAAAGAATTTCAATCCTTTAAAGAAGGATGGGATAATTTAATAGAATTTTTAATAGAAAAACAAAAAACAAAAAAAAAAGAAGAATACTTATTAAAATATAGATGTAGAAAACCATTAGATTTAAAAAAAATAACAGAAGAAAATGAATTAGCATATGTTTTAAATGATGATGGAGAATATGATTTTGGAATGAATATTGCTGCAAGTTATCAATTATTTACAGAATGGCAAAATTCAGTTTTGGGAAATATTATTAATTCAAATAGTCAAAATGGTGTTTTAAAATATTTTACTGAGCAAATTTCAAAAGAAATTTTAACACAAGATGCAACAAATAATGAAATTTTTTCATTTAATGTAAATAATGAAAATTCAATGTTTAATTCATTTGAAGAAATAATAACAGCATTTTCAAAAAGAAATTGTTATAATAATGATAATACTATTAATTATTCAAATTATAAAAATATAGAATATGATTTTGATTTAATAGAAGAAACAATTGGTAAAATTATTTTACCAGGAAAAAAAAGTTTTAAATCAGATGTACAAAAATTTATTACATTTGGTTTTGAAGGATATAGAGGAGGAAATTCAACTGTTATACTTGATTATTTATCAAAATATAAACAATTACCTCTTTCAAAAGAAGAAAAAAAAATTTTATATAATTTTTCACAACAAAGAAAAGATTATAATAATTTTATGTTTTCATTACAATTACTTATTTTTTATCTTAAAAATGAAAATTATCAATCTAATTATTCTATTAAAAATTCTATTGAAAATATTCCTGATTATATTAATATTGGAAATGAATGTAAAGAATTTTTTGAAAATAATGAAAATTTCAAATTAATAAATTTAATTTCTATTTTTGAATATTTTGAATTATTATGTTATCCTCAAATTATAGAAAATGTTAATGATGATTATAAAAAAGAAATTAATGAAGAAGAAATTGGAAAAATAAATAATTATTTTAATGAAAAAGAAAGAAAAGATAATTTAATTAAAAAAATTGATTTAGCTACTTCAGTAAGAAAATTTATTTCTAGATTTTTAAGTGGAAAAAGAGGAGATAATGAAATAAAAGAAGATGAAAATATATTATTTTTTATTCAAAATAAAGAAGAATTTTGGTCTAAAGAAATTTTTAATAATCCTTTATTTGATAAAGAATTTGAAGAAATGATTGGAAGTTTTGATGTTAAAGTTAATGAATCTTTAAATTTTTATGATGTTTTAGGAGGAGATATGAATTTACTTGGAGATAAAAAAGAATTTGAAGAAGTTAAAATTGAAAATTCAGATGATATTAATACTGGAGAATTAAATTTAAAAAATTCTATTAATGAAAATGAACCTGAAGAAAAACAATTAAATGATATTAAAAATAATATTAATGTAAAGAAAATAAGAGTGAAAAATAGAAAACCAAATTATTAAACTTTAAATTATTAAATTTAAAAATTTGAATATTTTAATTTTATTAATAATTATTTGTTCATTCAAATTTAAAAAAGAATTAATTTCTTTATTTATTAAAAAACAGATAAATAAATAACTCTTTTTTCAGGTTTAGTAACTTCAGGAGTATCACTTCTAACATATAACAAAGCTTCACATAAAGCTTTGGCATTAACATCATAATATCTTTTTAAATTAGTAATTTGTTCCTTTAAAGCAGATTCATGACAATTCATAATTTGAATTATAGCATTCATTTTTTCAATAAAAGTCTTAATGAAATTTTCTCCTAAAGTTTGAGAAAAAAATTTACTAAAAGGAACTTGACATTCTTCAGAAAAACCATCTAAAAATTGTTCAAATATTTCTTTATCTTTTTGTACTCTTTCTATTATTTTTAAAGCATTATATTTTTTATCTTCTTCTTTAAATTTTTTTACTGGGAAATTGTATCTTTTATATTTTTTTTGATTTTTATCTTTATTATCTTTTGTATTTAAATCTTTATAATTTTTTTCATCCCATTCTATATTTTCTTCTTTTTTATTTTCTGGATTTTCTATTTCTTTATCTTTTTTTTTTTTTTTTTTTTTTTCTTTTTTTTTTTTTTTTTTTTTTTTTTTTTTTTTTTATTTTTTTTTTTTTTTTTTTTTTTTTTTCTTTATATACTATATCTTCTTTATCTATTGTAAGATATTTTATTTGATAATTTACTAAAGCACTTTCTTTAAATGATTTTAATAATTTTCTATTTAAACTTCTTATTGAATGTATTAATTCTTCAACATAATAATTTACAAATGAATCAATAAAACTTCTTACAATTATTAATAAATTATTTTGAGTTTTTAAAATTTTAACAAAACCTTTATTAAAATATTCTTCAAAAGTTCCAAAAATATCATTTAAAACATCATCATTCCATTCAGAAGTAAAAATTTTATTTAAATAATTTTTAGATAAATCCATAAACATTAATTCAATAACTTTATTACATCCAATTCTAATACTATTATTATATTCACTTAATATACTTGGATTAGAACTTATAAATCTTAATTTAATATGTTTATATAAATCTTTTGGTAAAAGTGATTTACATTTTTTTTTAAAAGTAGGAAAAATTTCTAAACATTTTGAAGAATCACTTACATAAACACAAGCAATAATTAATTCATCACCAGAATTTAATTGATTTATTTCATCATTTTGACTTTTAATTAACAAAGAAATTTTTTCAAAAAGAATTTTTACAATTTGAAATAATAATTGTCCTTTAAAATCTCCTGATAAAGTATCTAAAATATTCATTAAAGAATTATAAATATCAGAAGCATAAAAAGATTGAATTTTATCTAAATCTTTTTGTTGATTTTTTAAATTTTTTTTATCATTTAAATTTTTTTGAATAGCATTTTTTAAATTTGAATCTAAAACATTATTAATATGATCATAAAATAAATGCATATAATATTCAACATCACCAATAATATCAGTATCATTTAAATTTATTCCAATTTTTGTTAAAATTTCATCAAATTGAGATAACCAATGAGCAATTGGTATTAATAAACCAGGTGATTGTTCTAATTCTTCTTCTTTTAAAAAAGGTTGTATTTTTTCTTTTATTAAATTTAAATAATTATTTTTATATATTGTAAATATATCATATGATGGAGGAAAACATGGTACAACTTTAATTTTAATTGTATATAATTCTTTTATTTCTTCTAATGTTTCATCTAAAATTTCTTCTCTTGTTCCTTTATCTGAAAATTTTTGCTTAAAATGATTTTTTATAAATTGTGGTATTTTATATTTTAAATTTTCTTTAAGTGATTCACTTTCATTATCATATAAAAATTGAGTTTCTCTTAAATTTAAACTATCATTTGGTATAATACTATTTGAATTATAATTTATAATTCCTTTAAATTTATCAGTTGTTTGTTGATATGTTTGAAATACATTTCTTATATTTGATAAATATTCAGGATCTTCTTCAATTATTCTTAATAATTTAACTAAAAATTCTGGTCTTTCATTTACTAATTTAACAATATCTTCAAAATAAGACCAAAATTTTTCAAAAAATTCATCTTCATATTTTTGAACACACATTAAATGATCTGCAACATTATTTAATTTATCACTTCTTTCTTGAGTTTTAACTCTTTCTAATAATGCAATTCTTAAATAAGATAAATATCTAATTTGTTTAAATACAGTTACAATATTTGAATCATCTTCATTTAATAAATTTCTCATTTCTTCAATTTGATCTTGTACTCTTACATACATATTTAAATTATGTAACATTAAACTAACATTTTTTTTACTTAACATTAATTTTTCTAAATCACTTCCATAAACATTTATTGGATCTGTTATTTTTTTCCATCCATTATAAAATTGATTTTGTTTTTGACTTGTTTCTGTCATGTTTAATATCATTTGATCTATTGCTTTTAATGAAGAATCTAATTCTGAAATATTATGTTCTATTTTGTTAAATACTTCTAAACTGTATTGATTTTCTTTTTTATGACATAAATTTATCATTAGTTTAATTGAGTCTATTGTTAATATTTGCTCATTGAATATGTTTTTTAAATATTCTCCTGCTTTTTCTTTTGCATCATTTTCATTTCTTAAATATGGAATTTTTATATTTTCCATAATTAATTTTATTTTAATTAATCACTTTTCAAAATCAAAAAAATAAATAAATTAAATCATAAAAATTATTTATAAAATAGTTTTTTAAAAAAATGACACAAAAACAAAAATAAAAATATAAAAAAAACAAAATAATAAATTATTTTAAAAAATTGTAAAAATAAAATAATTAAAAAAATATTTTTTTAAAAATAATAAAAATTTAATTTAATATAAAATGATAAAATATCATTAAAACAATTTATTAGAATTTATTCAAATCTCAAAACGTAATTTTATTAAAGGATGTTTATGTAATTCTCCAAATTTCATTTCGCATTTTTGACAATAATTAAATTGGGGACAAATACTACATTTAAATCTTAATCCTTTAATAGGATTCATATTACATCCATTACAAATTATTCCATTATGAATACTAACACAAATTTTTCTATTTTCTTTTTTATCTTCAAATTCTTTTATTCTTTCAAATTTTGAATTTTCTAATATTGTACTTACTCCCATATTTGTTTCTTTTACTAATTCTGCAGTTAAATCTTTTATTTTTTTTGTTATTAAATCTTCTATTGAATTTAATTGTTTATTTTCTTTTTCTTTTTCTTGTTTTAATTTCATTTCTCTTAATTTTTTTATTTTTAATACTATATTTTCTATAACTTGATCTTTTATAATTTTTTTATCTTCTTCATTTTCTTTTTTATTTAAATCTGGATTTTCTTCTTTTTGGTTTTTTTTACTTTTTAATTCATCTTCACTTAAATAAATATATATTGTTACAATATTAAGATCACTTAAATTTTCAAAATTACTTTCTGTGATTTGCTTAAATTCATGTTTATTTGTTTCTATTTCATAAAATAATTGTTTTGATTCATCTGGAGAAAAATTAAATTTTCCTGAAATTAATTGAATAAAAGTATCATAATTATGAGGTAAAGTATCATTTTTAATATCACCATAAAAATTATAAGCACAAGGAAATTCAACTTTCATTTTTTTCAAATATATATATAAATATAAATAAATTATCTTTATTTAAATTAATAATGGTTATTTAAATTATTTATTAAATAATAAAAATCATTTAAAGAAATATTTCAAATACTTATAAAATTAATCTATTATTTTTTTTTATAATAAAAATACATATAAATCATAATTCCCAATTTAAAATAAAAAAAATCATATTTCAATTCTAAAAAATAATATAAACTAATTATTAAAATAAAAAAATTAATAAAATAAATATATAACTAATACAAAAAAAAATAACAAAAAAAAAAAAAAAAAAAAACACAAAAAAGAAAAAAAAAAAAAAAAAAAAAAAAAAAATGTTCTCAGAACTGGAAATAAATCCATTTCTCCATAAAGAAAGAATAGTAGAACGTCCGCAGCAAAAAAATGAAACAACAGGATCATTTGGTTTCCCAGAATGGCAACAGCCATTCATATCAACACACAGAGCACTTTTTACTCCAAAAGACTATTTACAAAGTAAAACAATATTAGATAAAGAATATTTAAAAAATGGATTTTCTCATATAAATTTAAATTTAAATCCTAAAGAAAAAACATTTTTAACAACAAATAGAAGAGATCATAAATATATAAAAATGAATAAAGAAGATAGAGTTTTTTTATCAAAAGAAAAAATTGATTTTATAAGAAATAGTAAAATTACTTTTGGAAATGATCCTCGTGTTAAAAATTCTATTTATAATAGTTTAATGATAAATCCTAGTAATATGACACCAAGATATGATTATGATAAAGTTAAATTTCATTATGATGAATATAATATTCATCCTATTACTGGAATTCCTGTTTGGAAAAATCCAAAGAAAATGCTTCCTTTTGATTATTTTAATTTAAATAAAGATAAACATTATATTGCTGCTAGAAATATTAGTTATATTAATTCGGATTATAAAAAAGTTTGGGATCCTATTACTAATAGGTATTTTGTTGGAACTACTAGGAATTTGAGTACTGCAAATTAGAAAATATATTTTTTTTTTTTTTTTTTTTTTTTTTTTATTTTTTTTTAAT
>Ga0256407_10005862_pt1 | contig 19353 bp, 22 predicted proteins | sample RumenRJG_04DNA_FD_193489 | JGI IMG/M metagenome (GOLD analysis project Ga0256407, IMG submission 193489) | Bovine rumen microbial communities from Lethbridge, Alberta, Canada - RJG_04 | ecosystem: Host-associated > Mammals > Digestive system > Stomach > Rumen | place: Canada: Alberta... | reverse complement strand
CCTTGCCGCCTGCCTTCTCCACGATATGGGACACTTCCCATACACCCACTCCCTCAAGGAGCTTCCTCTTAAGAAGCACGAGGCCCTCACCGGGGAGTACATACTGGCAGAACCTTTGGCATCGCTTATAAAAGATGCCCTGGAGATAGACCCGGCCATCCCTGCCGCAATAGTGGACACCACCATGGAGAGCACCGACGCAACAGTGCTTTTCTTCCGCAATATACTTTCCGGTGTACTTGATCCTGACAAGCTGGACTACCTGACCCGGGATGCCTTTTTCTGCGGCGTTCCCTACGGCACCCAGGACATCGAGTTTGTCCTTTCTGCAATTTATCCCCACCCGGAGCGGGGCATAAGCATACTTCCTTCCGGCATTCCTTCGGTGGAGAACATACTTTTCTCCAAGTACCTTATGTACAAGACTGTCTACTGGCACAAGACTGTGCGGTGCGCCACCGGCATGATCAAGAAGGCTATAATCGCTTCTCTTGAGAGCGGCGCCCTCACTCCTGACGACCTCTATGGCCTTGATGATGAGTCCCTTATTCAGGAGGGAAGGGGTGAGGGTGCTTCCCGCCTCTTTGACATGGTTCACGACCGTATCCTCTTCAAGATGATCCACGAGGTTGTGTTTGATGATAATAACCCAGCCCATGTGGCGCTCCTTGACCTTAAGAAGAGGGGAGAGGAGGAATCCAGACTGGCAGAAAGACTCTCCTGCGATTCCTCATCAGTGATCATCGATGTGCCGGAGAACATCACCTTCGAGACCACACTGCCGGTCTATGACAACGGTACTTTCCGCAGCTTCACAGGGAGGGCAGGGCTTGAGACCTTCTCTGACCCACTCAGAAAAATCCGCATCTTTGTAGATCCATCTGTTGCCGAGAAGGCACGGAGAATACAGTGGAATTAAAAGACATAGAGAATATGCAGCCCTGGCTTATGCGCATAGTCAAGGAGACTGGCCGCGGCATAAACCGCTTCAAGATGATTGAGGACGGGGACAAAGTGCTCCTGGCAATCTCAGGGGGCAAGGACTCCCTGGCTTTGGCTTTCACTCTGGCGGTGCGGCGCCGATGGCTTCCTATACACTACGACCTCCATGCCCTGCGGATAGACTGGAACCAGTACCCTATGCCTGATTCCGATGCAAAGAAGATGGAAGAGTTCTTCGACATGCTGGAGATTCCCTACGAGGTGGAGCATGCAGATATGTTCCCGCCGTCATTCAAGGGCGAATTCAACTGCTACCTCTGCGCCCGGAACCGGAAGCGGATGCTCTTCGATAAGGCTGCAGAGCTGGGATACAAAAAGATTGCAACTGGTCATCACATGGATGACGTGATCACCACCACACTCATAAATCTGTGCTACAGGGGTAATTTCTCCACCATGATGCCTGTACAGCAGTTCTTCGGCGGCAAGCTTACCCTGATCCGCCCCATGTGCATGGTGTACGAATCCAAGCTGCGCCTTATGGCAGAGCGGCTTAATTTCCCGGTCTACAACACAGGGTGCCCATACAAGAGCACCAACATGCGCCTTAAGATGAAGCCTATTGTGGCAGAGCTTTCCAGGGACAACCGCAGGCTCCGGGAGCACATATTCGAGGCTCCCTGGAACATAAATCCGGAGTACCTGCCCACCGATCTGGGAGAGGATGAATGAAGAGAAAGCTGCTGACAGACGGTGTTGTCCTTTCTGCCCTGCACATGGTGAATGACGGCTATGTGGCCTGTCTTCCCCTGTTCCTTCCTTTCATAACACAGGACATAAACATAACACTCTCCCAGGCCGGCTTTCTTGGAGGCATACTCCATTTCTCCGGTGTAGTGCTTGCATTCCCTGCCGCATTCCTGGGCACATATCTTGGCAGCTTCCACACATTGGGCTATGCCGCCATCTTCATATTCATCTCATACATTCTCATGTTCATGGCCAAGAGCTATGTTTGGGTTCTGCTGGCATTCTTAGTGGGGAGCCTGGGCTTCGGGGTGTTCCACCCTGTGGCATTCGCGGCAGTGGCTAAGACCAGCCAGACCAAGCTAGGAACCCAGATGGGGAACTTCACTGCCAACGGCGACATCGGCCGTATTGCTCTCTCTGCTCTCCTCACCTTTATGATCGCTAAGCTCACCTGGGGAACGACAGCCCTCATATACTCATTCCTTCCGCTGGCCGCAGGCCTTGCAGTGCTTCTCTCCGGGCGGTACCGGAATGAGGTGTCACCTGTTGACACGCCTGACAGGAAGGCTCACCACTCAATATTCGTAAAACCGACAAAGCGCCTTGTGGTGCTGTTCACCGCCATATTCACTGATGCCTTCTCTGTGGCATCACTGTTCCTCTTCCTGCCATTCCTGTTCCAGGCCAAAGGGTTCGACACCGCCATCATAGGCTCCCTTACCGGTGTATTCTTTGTGGGAAACTATCTGGGCAAGATGGTGTGCGGCCGCATAGTAGAGCTTAAAGGTGTGAAGAAAGTGTTCCTGGTGGCAGAGCTTCTTCTGGCCATCACGGTGTTCAGCCTGGCCTTCACAGGCAACATATATCTGCTTATAGCACTGCTCATATTCATGGGAATCCTCTCCAAGGGAACAGTGCCTGTCCTCAGCACCTTCCTGGCCGACACAGCCAAGGAGATGAAGGTGAACATCGACGGCATCTACTCCCTCTATTCCGTGCTCTACAACGGGGCAGAGACCATATCGCCCCTCATCCTGGGCATAGCTGCGGCTGCCTGGGGCATCGAGAAAATGTTCATAATCTGCGCCGGCGTATCGTTTTTGACCTTTATACTGGGCATTTTCCTGCAGGAGCCTGGAAAGGAGTAGAGCATGATAACTGTTACAACTTTTATTATTGTGTGTCCGCTTCTGTTTTTAGCCGGGTTTGTGGACTCCATAGCTGGCGGCGGCGGCCTTATTTCCCTGCCTGCCTATCTATTGGCGGGGCTCCCTATCCACGGTGCTATAGCCACAAACAAGTTCTCATCCTCTTTCGGCACAGTGATTGCAGTTGCACGTTTCATAAAAAGCGGCATGGTAAGCCTGCGCCTCGCTGTCCCTGCGGTGATATGCGGCATAATCGGTTCTGCCACTGGAGCCAAACTTTCTATGATTATCTCAGAGAAAGTGCTTCTGACTATGCTTCTGATTGCACTTCCTGTAGCAGCTTTCTGTGTACTTAATAAAAAGCTTTTCCGAGACCACGGCAACGGTATGGCTACCATAAATGCACGTAACATTGCGGTGGCGTCAATATGTGCTCTGATCATAGGGATATACGATGGAATCTATGGCCCCGGAACCGGGACTTTCCTGATTATCGCATTCACAGTGGGAGCCCGGCTCAGCATAGCCCAGGCCAATGCGAATGCAAAGGTCATAAACCTGTCGACAAATGTGGCGGCCTTGACTGTATTCCTGCTTCATGGGCAGGTTATTATAACAGTCGGAATTGCCGCCGCACTCTCGAATATGCTTGGAAATTATCTTGGCGCAGGACTTGTGCTTACCAAAGGTGTCAAGGTAGTACGGCCTATCATCATAGCAGTACTTATCCTGCTCCTTGCCAAGATACTGATAGGCTTCTAGTCAGGCAGATTTCTTTCCAGAAAGCCTCTTTGTAACTATAACTGCACAGGATGCATCGCCAGTGATATTCACTGTGGTCCTTCCCATGTCGAAGATACGGTCCACACCTGCAACCAGCGCAATGCCGTCCACAGGGAGCCCTACAGAGGTCAGAACCATTGCCAGCATAACCATTCCGGCACCAGGTACACCAGCTGTTCCAATAGATGCCAGGGTTGCTGTAAGGACTATGGTGATCATCTGACCCAGAGTCAGGTCAATGCCGTAGCATGCTGCGATAAAGATTGTGCACACGCCCTGATATATTGCAGTTCCGTCCATGTTGATGGTGGCACCCAGAGGGAGTACAAAGGAAGATACTTCGTTGGAAGCTCCAGCTTTCTGCGAGCAGGCCATGTTGAGCGGCAGTGTACCTACAGAAGATGCGCTTGAGAATGCAAATATGATTGCAGGAAGCATCTCCTTGAAGAACTTCTTTGGAGAGCATTTGTTCACAGCCAGGGCGGCGGAGTAGACAACAACCATGTGGAAAACATAGCAGATATAGGCAACCAGAAGAATCTTAGCCAGGGAGCCGATTATCATGGTTCCGTTTATGGCTATTACCGGGGCGAGCAGACAGAACACGCCGATTGGAGAAAGCTTTAGTATCATCTCCATGACTTTCATGAAGATATCGTTCCACCGGTTTATGGTGTCAACAGCAGATTTTGCTTTTTCGCCCAGAAGTATTATGGCAAAGCCAACCAGAATAGCCATGACGATAATCTGCAGCATGTTGGCTGATGAGATTGGGTTTATGAAGTTAGAAGGGAAGATGTTAACCACCACATCCAGCGGAGCGCTTCCCTTGGGAGCCTCAAATGATAGGCTTGATGTTGCCAGGACCGGGAAGATTCCCTTGGCGGCGCTTGCCACTGCAAGACCTATGGTAACTGCAATAGCGGTGGTGCAAAGGTAGTAGAGGATAGTCATTCCCCCTATAGCTCCCACCTTCTTTATATCTTTCATAGATACAATTCCGGCCATGATGGAGAAAAGCACAATAGGACCTACAATGAACTTGACCAGATTAAGGAAGATGGTCCCGAATGGTTTGATGTACTCTGACGCAATGTCAGGCACCTTCTGCATGCACAGTCCTACTACGACAGCCAGGACAAGTGCAATAAAAATCTGCGAAGCCAGCGATAACTTTCTTTTTTCACTCATCTCTTTTCCCCTTTTGCAACAGTATAAAGGTATTTTTATTGAACCGCAAGGAAAAATTTGTATCATTGTATGACACATCTGATGCAGGAAAGAACTTTTATGGCTTTCCCATGAGCATGACCGGACAGCTGGATTATCAGGGCCATTGTGACAACAATTATGTTGTTATGATTTAAATTTTAGGATATGGTAAGTGTATGATTATAGAACTTATAGGTTATTTTGGATCGCTTTTAGTTGTAGTATCAATGCTCATGACCTCGGTGATAAAGCTGAGGTTCATCAACCTGACCGGAAGCTTTATATTCACTATTTATGCGCTCATCATCAAGTCATATCCGACCGCGCTGATGAACTTCTCCCTGGTGATCATCAATATCTACAACCTTTACAGGCTTCTCAAGGTACAGAAGGATTACTCCGTAATTCCTGTCTCTGCTGACGAGGCATTCTATCAGTACTTCCTGAACCGCTTCGAGAAAAATATCCGCAAGTTCTTTCCTAACTTTGACAAGAACGCCACATATTCAAAGATGTATATGATCTGCTGCAAGACTGATGCCGCCGGAATCCTTATAGGAAACGATGGTGAGGAAGGGGAGATCAATGTGGCAGTTGATTATGCCACACCTGCATACCGTGACTGCTCTGCCGGAAAGCACCTGTACCGCTATCTTGAAGAAAGAGGACTGACCAAGCTTATAGTAGCAGACTGCTCCTTCTGGCACCACTCCTATCTGCGCCACATGGGCTTCAAGCGGGACGGCAAGACTTGGAGAAGAGGATAACTTACAATCCCAGAACCGGGTTAGGATCTATCCAGCTTTCCTGAACAGCGTCATGCACCTCATCATCCGGCAGCAGATGGCCGATTAAAAGCGGCGACTCCGGGTCGTGCATTTTCATGTTGTGCCTGACTGTGGCCGCATCATAATTGGCATAGCAGTATCTGCACAGGTGGCCGCAGGTGTTGTATGCACCGATATCGCAGCCCAAGTAGCAGGCACATTCTTTCCTGGCAGGGGCAAACCGTGGGACAATCAGATTCTTGCGCAGAGCTTTCTCATACATGGCCACAGTCATGCAGCCGCCGCAGTCTGCACCGAACCGGGCTAAATCTGTCCCCTCTGCACATGGCCGTACTGTCATTCCATATCTGCTGGCTATTTCCACAAAGGCTTTGCCCAGCCTGAGCTTTTCATCGCCAGGCACGCTCTGCACCTCTGGGAAGTTCTTCCTGGTCTTCTCGTACAGATCTATAAAGCTGATTACAGCAGTATGAGTATAGCCTTCCAGAGTCCTTGCTATATATTCAAAGGCTTTTATATGCCGCTCTGCAGGCCATTCCTCAATAATGAATATAGGGTCGTAGCGCCAGCCCATCCTGTCAGCACCTATAATCTCTGACAGCTGCCTGAAGCTCTCCAGCACCTTAAGCTTATCGGGAACATTAGGCTCGATATCCTTGCCATAGGGAGTGATAGTGACATACCACCACTGGCCGAAAGGCTCAAGCAGATCCATATATGGCAGCATAGGGGCAGGATTCTTGGTGCAGAAGCCAATGAGGTCAACAACATCAGGAGTAAGCCGGTAATGGATCACACTCTTGGGATTGTAAGGATTGCGCACCAGCACAAAACCAGCCTTAAGACGGTTTGCAAACCACTGGGAGAAGAAGGCTGGGATATCGGTGCGCTGGCCAGTATTGATGATCATAGTTCATTTTTAACCGAACAAAGCAAAAAATCAAGGGTAGAAAACTACAACAAAATGTTGATTGGAGGACATTTTTATATATACAAAATGTTGACAGATGGACATTTTGTATGATATTCTTGTAGCATGTTAACAAGGAAAATTGAAAAAAAGCTGGCCGAATGGAAGCAGGCAAAAGATAGGAAATGCCTTATTGTCCAGGGCGCCCGGCAGGTAGGAAAGACTTTCTCCATAAGAAAATTCGCTAAAGATAAATATACAGAGCTGCTGGAGATAAATTTCAAGGAAACTCCATCTGCTGCTGAGATTTTTGCTGAAGCCTTGGATGCAGATTCCTTGGTGACAGCTATGAAACTCCGTTTCCCACAGCTTAAGATACAGCCTGGAAAGACACTCATTTTTCTTGATGAGATTCAGGAGTGCCCGGAGGCCATAACCTCATTGAAATTCTGGACAGAAAATAAAAAATACGATGTCATTGCATCCGGTTCCCTGCTGGGAATCGATTATAAACGTGCTTCTTCTTATCCGGTAGGCTACGTCAGTTATTTGAAGATGTATGCCCTTGATTTTGAAGAGTTCCTGTGGAGCTTGGGTATTTCCGAAGCCTCAATCTCAAATCTCAGGAGTTACTTTGATAACCAGACCGAGGTGCCTCTTGGTATCCATTCTGCAATGATGGGTTATTTCAGATTGTACATGGCTATTGGCGGTATGCCGGCAGTGGTATGGAACTATGTGAACACAAAAGATTTCAATGTTGTGGATCAGATACAGCGGGAGCTGCTGCAGGATTATCAGTATGATATAGCCCATTATGCCACAGCCGAAGAGAAGGTGAAGGCCGAGAAGTGCTTCATGTCACTCTCAAAGCAGCTTCTGGATAAAGAGAACCATAAGTTCCAGTATAAGGATGTTGAGAAAGGGGGCAGAGGACAGAAATACTTCTCCAGTGTGGAATGGCTTCTGAGGGCAAGTATAATCCACTGCTGCAATAAAGTGTCAGATATCAAGTATGATCTTGCAGATTATGAGGATGAAACTTTCTTCAGGGCATATACTGCAGACCTTTCACTTCTTATAGGAATGAAGGACTTTGCCCTTAAGCAGCAGATAGTGGATAACAAGCTTGCAGGCAACACAAAGAGTGGCTTATATGAATGTGCTATCGCTGATATCCTGTACAAAAAGGGTTATCGGCTGTTCTTCTATAAGAATGAGACCACCAGGAAAGAGGTGGATTTCATAATCCAGAAGGATGGCAATGTCATTCCGATAGAGGTTAAGAGCGGCAACACAAGGGCAACATCATTGAACAATGTCTTCAAGAAGTGGCCTGAAATCGAGGCTGCATACAAATTCATAGATGGCAATATGGGCAAAGAGAATAAAATCATAACTGCACCGCTGTATATGGCGATGTTTATGTAAGAGGAGAGAAAGGAAGAATGGCCAAATGAGACCAGCTCAATTGTTGCGACAGTGCCGCCACTATTTGATTGTCTGGAAACTCGCGATAGAATTTTATCATTCATAATTTTACAATCTTCAATGATTTTTAGATAGTAAGGTTAGGAATATAAGTTTTTATTGCATTAACTATCTCCTCTTTATCTTTTCTGATGGCACGCAATACACGCTGCGGGTATTCACCTTTAGCATCAATCCCAAAGCACGAACCAACAATTTTATTTGCAATGGTTTTAAAGTTAAACACTTTAATAATTTGATTAACAGTTGTGGCGCTGTCAAACAATGTCCGTTTTTCTGCAACAATTAACTCTAATTTTTCTAGCGAATACTTTTCATCGATAAATCGTTTGATTTCCATTGCGCTATATTTTTTAGTTCCAATATCAAAAAGTGATAGCTGATATTTTATTTCTTGATTCACAGATGCTGCAATCTGATTTTCTTTATTGTCATTATAGAGTGTAATTATTTTTTCTTTAGCTTTTTGAGCACTTCCAGCCTCAGCAAGTAAAACTGATTCCATAACATCAAGTAATTCTGGAACAACAAAAAGATTTTCAACCTCAGCAACATTTAAGCAATATATATCGTCTTCCTTCAAGGCCGTTATTTCTTTTTCGCCTCGATAATCCCTATCAATTATGCCTTTTACCTCGATTGAGTTTAAACTTGTATATCCCTTCTTTGACTTCACAAATCGTATTACATTTTGACAATTTCCACACGGAATGACATGATAATCTTTGTAAAGTTCACGATATAAAGCAGTATCATAACTGTCTTTTGTTCCTTCAACAAAAAGAATATTCTGTCGGCTTCCGATAATTTCATAGAGTAATTCTGTAGGAATATCAGAATAGTCGCTTGCTTTTATAAATTCATAATCCCATTTTTTCCCATCAAAAGCTTTTATCCATAGTACTTTATCTGTATTTCTAGTTAGAGCAAAATTCAAATCATGAGTGATATACATAAAAACGCAATCAGGTCTTTCCTGTTCTAATAGAGTCCACAGTTTATTCACAATGGCTTTATGAATATGTAATTCTGGTTCATCTATAATTAGTAAACTGTTTTTACGAACAACAAGTGTCTGACAAATCATGTAAAGCATAACACGTTCACCATCACTCATTTCTTTTCCGTGGTATTTTTTCCCATTATAGATTGCATGAACACCATTTCCTGATAAATCAATTTTTCTGTGAGGAAGAATTTCATTCCAAATATTCGTAGCACGCTCTACGACAGTTGTAATAAGTTCTGGTCGCTCTTGATGCGAATCAACAGCTTTTTTATCTGCGGCATGGGCTTTTTGTAATTGTAAATTTTCTTGTGAAAAAAGCAAAGAAAGTGCTTTGTTATAATCATCTAATAAATAAGTTGCGGGATTACTTTGAAAACGATACCCAAGTTTTGAAACATGAGCATATGGTCCACCATAAAATAAATCCTTTGTAGCACTTTCATTATCAAGAATTGAAATGCTGTCATGTATAGTCAATGATTTTTGAGCTGAAATTCTATGTACCAACAATTTTTCGCTCTCAATTTGCGAATTATTAAACATAGGATCATTCAATTCTTCTATTTTTACGCTGAATCTAGTTTTGCCTGAACCATTTGCACCAAGCAAAACAACAGGTTTTCCATAATCAAAGGAAACATCTTCCCCATTCGGAAATTTAACAATCATGCTATTCTGTTCCATAAATATTTTTTCTTTACTCCATTGCCCTTACTTTTCTATTTCATCTTCCACCATGCGTTTTGCCTGTTCCAGAAGCCTTTTACTTTCTGCGTGCAAGGAGAACGATTTTTGAATTTTTTCTGCGATGGAGGATTGGCTAGATTCTGGAAGAAACGGGATAATGAATTTTTCAATATCATACGGATAAAGTTCTGCTTGAGCACTTCCTGTGCAAAATTTTTCTGTTTGCAGTCTGCCAATCTTTGAGTTCAAGACAAGTGCAGCATAAATTGGATTCACTTCTTTCAAGCGCAGAATGTTAACATGATTGCTAGCCAAAGCTTCTTCTGAACGCAAATATGATTGCGTTCTTCCAATATTAGCACCAGTTGTATAAATCAAAATGTCACCTTTCTCAATTTTTGCACGGTCATTTGCATTAAAAAACTCTAATGATGTTTTTTCAAAATTCTCATAATCCAAGCCGTATTCAAGAATATGCTTGCTGTTTACGATCGAAACAGTTCCGTCAATAACATAATCTGGCTGAACCCCACGAGCATTGAATAACTGTAATTCTGCAACAGTTTTATGCGGAAATGATTTTATTTTTTCTTCAAGTTCGTCATATTTCGGCTGGTAATATTCCGAGTCCAGACGACCAGATTTTGCAAAATCACTGAATGATTTTATAGAAACAGATTCTTTTTGAGATTTCCAGTCCTTTAATCCAAGTTCTGAAAGCAGGGCATCTTCAGCTTCGGTATAGAGGGCTTTTGACTCTGCAATTTTTGCATGTGCGGATTTTACAATCTGTTCTATTCTGGACTGAAAGTCGGAGGAAAATTGGGGAATCTTAAAAGAACCAAGTTCCTTATTATTTATATTATATTGTCCTGTCGGTCGTGCAATTCTTCGTGTTTGATTTATGCCATACTTTGTCTGTAAGAATAAAAATAATATTTCAGGATTAATTGTTTTTTCCTTTAATCGCAGATATGACATTGCTTGAGTAATATTTGCCTTTGGAAAATCTTTAGGAACAAAAGCAACTCTTCCAACGACTTATGTTGTAGCACCTACAATATTGATAAGTACATCACCAAATTTTAATTCACTTGAAGCCATTGCTTTATTGCACTTTTCATCAATATAAAAATAATCACTACCATGAAGAAGTACATTATTTCTAATGTCATTTGTTTTCAAGAGAATAACACCCTCTTTCAAATTTTCATCTCTATCTTTGGGAGTTGTTCCACTTTTTATATAACATAATTTTGACAATGATTTCCATTGATAATATTTTTGTTCATCAGTTAAAAATTCTTTCAGAAAATATGTGCTGTCCCATCGGTTGCTGTAACTAGATTTCATAACTTTACTCAACCTAACTTCGCTTACTTCCAGCCCTTCCAACAAAGCCTTATACTTCGCTTCATCGAAAGGGCTATTCAGAAAAAACTTAGTCCTTCTTTTTTGGCGAATTCAGCAAAGGCCTCAGCAATTCCATCTCTAGTTAAACCATCATGATTGAAAAGGTCATGTTTGACGATTAGATGTCCATGTGAATCCAGCAGATAATCATTGTATTCTTTTGGAGTGGCTTCATAATGTGGAGTAGGATCACAAAAATGATCCGGATATGTTTTTTGCTGTGGGTAATCATTCTTTTTTACAAATATTTTTTCTCCGCTATTATCCTTGCTTGGTTCTTGCATGGTTGCAAAGAAAATAGGGTAATCATCTTTTTTAGGACAAAGTTTTTCATCCCATTTCTGAACAAAGAGAACACTTGTTTTTGTACCTGTATGAGGTTTGAAAACATTTCCATGCAATCCTACAACTGCCAAAATACGGCATCGCTCAGCTATATAATCTCGTATATATTTGTCACTACTGTTATTAAAACGTCCTTGAGGCAAAACGATAGCCATACGGCCGCCAGGTTTAAGGAAATCAAGATTACGTTCAATGAATAGAATATCTCGGCCTACTTTATTTGCTATTTTCCCAGATGCATTTTTGCTCAATTCGTATTTCGACAAGATACGGCTTTCTTTAATATCACCAGCAAATGGAGGATTCCCCATTAGTATATCAAATTTGAAGTCACGGTTTGAGTTATCATTAACACGCATATTCTCAAACTTAAACCAACCTTGGGAGTATACTCTAAGCCAGTTCTTATCTGTTGCCTGGACATCCCATCTGTCATAATCTAGGGTATTAAGGTGCAGTACATTGGTTTGTCCATCACCAGCAATCAAATTTAAGGTACGCGCTACTCTTACTGCTTTTTCATCAAAATCAATTGCAAAAACATTATTTTGAACATAATCTGTGCATTCTGCCGGTTTCTGATCCAATGTGAACAAATGGCTTTTCTTTAGTCCCTTTTTTTCTAAGATTTTTTGCCAAACATAGAATATAGTGTGCACAGGGAAACCGCAACTGCCAGCAGCGGTATCAATCATGGTTTCATTTTCTGATGGATTGAGCATGCGGACACACATATCAATTACATAACGTGGTGTAAAGTATTGTCCTTTCTCGCCTTTGCTGCTTTTATTTATCAGGTATTCAAAAGCCTCGTCAACAACATCAAGGTTTGAATTAAACAACTTAACATCTTGTAATGAACTTACACAAACCGACAGATGAGATGGTGTCAGCATCAGTTTATCACCAGGCGAAAAAACACCTTGCCATTTGCTTTTGGCATCATCAAAGAGTCTTTGGAGTTTGTTTGTTAATTCAGTTTCAGTTTCACCGTAGTTTCGGAACTCTAAATGACGATCTTTCTTGCGATAGCTTTCCATTTCGTCATAAAGTTTCATAAAAACTAACTTGAAAACTTCTTCAAAAACATCAACTCCTGCGTTGGCGAGAACCTCATCCTCCATCTCCAAAATCAAATCTTTAAGTGATTTCCGTTCATTGATTAATTTGTCTTTTTTTACCAAATCATCTATAAACCAACGTTCACTTAATATGTCAGATAATTTCTCATTTGCATTGGGAATGGCCGGAATATCCTCGAAGAAATTAGGATCCTTGCGATGATAGTAAGAAATACTTTCACCATTAGTCCAAACACCTATAGGTGCTCCAGTTCCGTTACAGTAGCTTTTGAGTTGTTCCTTCCCGTCTTTCAGCTTGGGGCTTTTCAGCTCAACAATAATATAAGGGGTGGTAGTTTGGTCTTTATCGAAGATAACGATGTCAGCACGTTTCTTTTCTCTTCCGAAGGTTACAACATACTCTAATTCCATTCGTGCAACTGGATATTGAAAATCCTCGGTCAGAACCATTAGATACAGCTGGCGGACAATTTCTTCAGGTGTTAGTTTTATTTCTTTATGCCGGACTAAACAATTGGCATAATAAATTGTATTACCTTTCTTATCAGTTTTTGTCGAGATTTGTTCTTCAAGAGCCTGTATTTGACTGGGTTTGAATTGATTCAGTTTATAATTTGAATCTTTTAATATGGTTGAAAGTGAAACGGGCATTTTGGAGACTCCTCTAATAAGAAATAATACTTTATATTTTTAGCATTAGCAATAAAAACTTTTCTATAGACCCAAGTCCCTTATTTCCGCCCTTCTTTTTTCCAGGCGTCGATTTCTTCCAATGTAATATCTGTTTCCAGCTTCCTAAGCTCTTCAAGGCTCTTTTCGGCTGCAAATCCTGTTTTTGTCTCCTCTACAGACTTCTCAAGCTTTGAAATGTACTCCTGATTACGTTTTTCTTTGGTACTCCCCACCATCTCCACGGTCTTTTGGCACATCTGGCCATCGAAGTACATATCCAGCATCTGCTTAAAAATAGCTTCATTGCTGGCAAGATAGAACAGTGTCATGGATGATTTAAGCTTGATTGCATCAATATAACCCATAACTTTCTCTATATCTGGAGCATTCAGGTCTATGAGTATCTGGCATGCCTGTAATAGGTGGTCGTGGAGCTCCTTATCGGCCAGGTATTCCTTTGCCTCGGCTATTCCAGCAAGTCCATAGTAGTTTGAGTTGTAGCTGTATCCAAGACCTTTAATCTGTGGGAATATATACCATATCCAGTGGCTTGTTTTGCGCCCATTTCTAAGTTCTTTGCAGGCCTGCTCAAAGTAGTTTGCCTGTGGTGCTTTAAATCTATTTACCATCTGTTTTTCCTTATTTTTGCGGTCGAAATTTTCGACCGCAAAATATTATCTCCTTTCATTGTCTATAATTATCTTTGCTTCTTCAATCTTTTTAACAAGTTGTTCAGAAGTAGGCATGTATAACTCATATTTGCTTGCAAGTATTGTCTTATTCTGTTCAGGCAAGGTCATCTTCACAACTGTATCATTCTTACTAGAACACAACAGAATGCCAATGGTCGGATTCTCTTCTTCAAGTTTTTCGTTGCGGTCATAATAATTTACATACATCTGCAGCTGTCCTAGGTCCTGGTGGGTGAGCTTTCCTGTCTTAAGTTCAACAAGGACGAAACAGCGCATTAGTCTATTATAAAAGACTAAGTCAATGAAAAACTCATCATCCTCCAATAGAATCCGTTTCTGGCGTGCTACAAAAGAGAAGCCTTTGCCAAATTCCAGCATGAAGTCTGTTATATGGGAGATAATAGCAACCTCAACATCTTTTTCATAATATGATGATTTTCGTTCTAACCCCAAGAATTCAAGCACCATCGGGTCTTTGATGATTTCCTGTGGGGTTTCTGGAATCCGCTCTTTTCGTGCAATGGCAAGCAATGTTTCCTTGTCATTACTGAGCAGTAGCCGTTCATAGAGGTGGCTGTTGATCTGGCGTTCAAGTTCCCGGCCGTTCCAAGCGCTGTTTACGGATTCTAGCTCATAATACTCACGTTTATCTGGGTCTGGAATCTGAATTAGCCTCCTATATTGGCTCCAATTCAATTGCGACCGCAGTGCGGTCGCAATTGGATAAGTAAGAAAAAATTGTCTGGCACGTTCAAGTTGCCGCTTCCCAAACCCGCTTCCATAATCGGATTCAAGTCGGTCAGCTAAATTCTTAATTATATATGTTCCATATTCAGCTCTTTCATTTCCTTGCTGTTCTTCTTCTAAGATACGTCGACCAAGATTCCAATACATCTGTACACGGCAAAAATCAACGCTGTGAACTGCATTAGAACGAGCAGTTTCAATAATAAAACGAGCATCTTTTAGAATATTATTAGTTTTTATATATTGAATCTCGTTCATTATGCTTCTCCTAAATTACCACAGCAACTGGAGCCCGTCTTTTTCGTACTGCTTGAACTTTTTATCCTCACTTAAAAGGATAAAGTTTTTATGAATAGCACTGTGAACAAGCATCTGGTCAAATGGATCCTGATGACCTTGCTTACGGGGTAGGCTATGGAAAGTAATATAGTCATATGCATCGATGGGCAGGATTGAAAAGTCATATTCTGAGGCAATATTGGGCAAATGAAAGATATTAATATTGCCTAAATTAATCTTCCCAAGCTGGTGTTTCAAGGCAATTTCCCAGAAGGTTATAGGACTGACAAATATGGTGTTGTTTGCATCAGATATAATTGAAAAGACTTTTTTAGGAAGTTTGCCCGGGCTCATAAAGCTCCAGATGAATGTATGGGTGTCAAGTAAATAATTCATGGCAAGGGCTCTATCTCATCCAAAGATTTCACCCCGAAGAATTCCTCTAGGGTTATTTTCCCATCACTAACCTCAGTAAAAGTGCCTTTTTTTGCCCATGTTCCTAAGTTCCGGCGCTTTTTTTCGGCATTTTGTGAAGAATTTTTTCGGCGTTTTGTAGAAATACAGTTCAATAACTCTTTGTTAAAGGTCTTCAGTGGTAGGGATGTGCGTATAGCCAGTTCAAGATAAGACGCATCGTAGAATGTCAGATTATATTGCACTGCCAAGTTTGATATTCTAAGTTGGGTTTCGGAATCTGACTGTGGATCTGTATAGATAGGCAATTCTTTTATGTTCTGATAAACGGCCAGAAACTGGGGTAGGGACAATCTTCCGGTAGAACCGTCCTTTTTGTTTTTGACTGCATTTGTCAGTACATTACCAATCTCGAACCAGAATAGCTGAGGTACATAGAGCTGCCCATTATTCTGGATAATATTTGAAATATAATTTCTTGCTTTCTTTTCTTCGTCATTACAGAATTCAGATAGAAAAGCACCTAAAAAGAAAGAGGCATCAATTACAGCTGCATAATCATTCACCGGCGCCCCTCCTTCTTCCACGCATCAATCTCATCACGAGTAATATTGGTTGATATTTTGGTCAGGGCATCCCATGCCTTAAGTGCTTTTTCGTTCTTAACTTGTTTGGGTTTTTGTATTGTAGCTATATCGTGTCCGTTCCTGGTGATTACAAAAGATGCTCCGTTTTCTACTTTTCTTAAAAGTTCTGCAAAATAGGTTTTGGCCTGAAAAGCCCCCACAGTAAAGATATTGTTATTCCGTACTCCAACAGTTAAAGCCATATAATTGCCTCCATAATCAATATAATCAATTTAGAGGCAAAAGTCAACCAGTTAAATTAACCAGTTTTATTTCGTTCTTTACTGCAGGGTATTACGCTTGTATTCCTTTCTGAAGCTGGCGGCGGCGCTGCTGGTGGGTATACAGATATGGTTTGCGCAGACACTGGGGGTGGAGCAAAATATAGAGCCAGCGGCGTTTCCGGTGCCGCCTGTAGTTGGAGACTTTCACATCCTTTATAGTGTCGGTGTAGACATCCTGCTTCATGGCCCGCAGGTTGAAGAGCATGGAGGCCTGGAGGTAGTCGAAGAGCATGCTGTGTCCTTCGTTGAAGCTGTTGTCACGCTGGGAAGGGACAACGAATGTGGCCCGGTGAGAATCCTTAAGAAGGGCTTCCTGGGCAGCGTGTACATGCTCCTTCTTCTCGGAATAAATGAGAATAAGTAAGTTGATTGCCAGTAGCAGGCTGCCAATAAACACAGCCAAAATGGTATCTTTCATACTCTTAATAACTAATAATAAGACCTCCGCTTAATACCGTAAATAGGAAGCTTTCCTATTCTGCCGGTCTGGGAAAACATTTTCCTATTACTGTCATTTAAAGATGAGATTTTCAGTATGTCAAATTTAATCTGAGGAAATGAGCTTTTTTATAAAATTTTTTTATGAAAGATATAAGGGGGGAACCGGTTGTCACGCTGAATGCATCAGCGTGACAATCATTCAATCAGCGAGGATGTACTCCACGGTTGTGACCACCCTGACACTTTTGCGCTCTGGGAGTCCTGGTGCCGCATCGTCAATGGAGAAAAGTCCCTGGCTTGCCCTCTTGATCTTGCTCACCTTGCTTCCGGAGTCCCGGGCAAACTGCTCAGCCGCCTTCCGGGCGTTCTGGGTAGCCTCGGCAATCATCTGAGGCTTTATGTCGTTGAGCTTGTTGAAGTGGTATTCCACCCGGCTGTCGTAATCGTGGGAAAGAGCTATGCCTGAGTCCATCAGGTTTATTGAATCGGAAAGAGCTGCTGCCACTGCCTTGATATTTGACGAGCGGACAAAGACAACAACTTTTGCAAAGTATTTGTCTCTCTTGCGGGTCTGGTCCATGTATGGATCTGTGGTGGTGTCGGTGATAGCCGGTTCCTTTAGTGTGAAATCTGCATCCTGCACCCCGTGTTTCTTAAGGAAAGATGTGATTATGCCGCTCTTTTTCTCAATGTCCTGCCGGAGGAGGGAAAGGTCGTTGCCGCTTACTGTGAAGGTGACTGGCCATACTGCCATGTCTGCATCAACTTCCATTTCTGCCAGGCCCCGGACCGATACTGTCCTCTGGTCTGCCTTGAGGGTCTTGATTCCAAATGCGATTGAGAGTCCTGATAAAACTATACCGATTGCCAGCACTGCAGCGCTGACGATAAAGAATCTTTTATTTTCCATATGTTTATAGTATACTAATAGGAAAGGCGGACGGCAAGGAAAATGGAAGGAATTCAGAGAAAGAAGCGGAAGGCCCTGGTGTCCAGATCTGACTGTGTGGCCTGCGGAAGCTGTGTCAAAGTGTGCCCCAAGAGTGCAATAAAGGTATATAAAGGGCTCTATGCCCAGGTCGATGAGGCTCTCTGCATAGGGTGCGGCCGGTGTGCCGCCGAATGTCCTGCCGCCATAATAGAGATAGGGGAGGTGGACTGATGAAAAAGCACTGGTACGACTATCTCTGGATTTTCTCTGCCACCTACCTGATCCTGGGATTCTTCAATATCCTCTTTGCCTGGCTGGGAATGCTCTGCTTTCTGCTTCCTCTGCTTATTGCCATATTCGGTGGCGACAAGATGTACTGCAACCTTTTCTGCGGCCGTGGTCAGCTCTTTTCTATCCTGGGGAAGAATCTTAAGCTCTCGCGGAATAAGAAGCCCCCTGTGTTCCTGCATAAAAAATGGTTCCGCTACGGTTTCTTGGCTTTCTTTATGGTGATGTTCGGTCAGATGCTGTGGGTCACTTATCTGGTGGGTGCAGGGCAGCGTCCTTTAAGCCAGCACGTCAAGCTGCTGTGGAGCATCAAGCTGCCATGGCAATGGGCATATTATGGTGGAGTATCCCCCTGGGTGGCCCAGTTCTCCTTCGGGTTCTACAGCGTGATGCTTACTTCCACTGTGCTGGGAATAATAACTATGGCTCTGTTCCGGCCCCGGAGCTGGTGTGTATACTGCCCCATGGGAACAATGACCCAGCTTATCTGCCAGGCACGAAAGCCCGGGATCAAGAAATAAAGTTCTTAATTAAAATCTCAAGTCCTATTGCTATAAGGATAGCTCCGCCCAGAATAGAGGCTTTGCCTGACAGGTGGCTTCCTGCCTTCTTTCCGATGGCAGCCCCGCCCATACAGATTCCAAAGGTGACTACCGCGATTATTGCCGATGCCGCCAGAGCCATTGCAGTTTGGTACTGGGCTATGGTGAAGCCTACCGAAAGGGCATCGATGGAGGTGGCCAACGACTGGATCATAAGGACTCCGAAGGTGAGCTTCCTTCCTTCTTCCACCTCTCCATGAAGCCCCTCCAGTATCATCTTGCCGCCGATGTAGAGCAGCAGTATGAAAGCTATCCACGGTATGAACGGCTGGAACTTCTCAAATATGCTGACGATGGTATGGACACAGAACCAGCCCGCCATAGGCATGATGAACTGGAAGATGCCGTAGGATAGAGCCATCCCTGCCATTTCCCCTTGGCTCATCTTTGGATTGACCAGACAGTTGGCAATGGAGACAGAAAAGGCATCCATGGCCAGCCCCACACCCAGGAGAACGCAGTTTATGAAAAATACAAAGTTCCAGTCCATAATAAAAATGCCCCAGGAAGGCCTGGGGCTTGCTTGCATCAGTGTTCAATCACTTCTTGTTGATTGTTCCAAGAGCTGTATAAACGATATCTGTTGTGTTGCATCCTCTTGAAAGGTCGGAAACCGGCTTTGCGAATCCCTGGAAGATAGGGCCGTATGCCTCGAATCCGCCGAAGCGCTGCATAAGCTTATAGCCGATGTTTCCAGCGTTGATGTTAGGGAAGATAAGTGTGTTAGGGCTTCCTGCAACTGGGGAGCCTGGTGCCTTGCGTGCTGCAACTTCTGGAATGATAGCTGCATCAAGCTGAAGCTCGCCGTCTACCTTCA
>Ga0256407_10005860_pt1 | contig 19355 bp, 15 predicted proteins | sample RumenRJG_04DNA_FD_193489 | JGI IMG/M metagenome (GOLD analysis project Ga0256407, IMG submission 193489) | Bovine rumen microbial communities from Lethbridge, Alberta, Canada - RJG_04 | ecosystem: Host-associated > Mammals > Digestive system > Stomach > Rumen | place: Canada: Alberta... | reverse complement strand
AAGGGCTCACTCCCTTCTGGTGTCGGAAGAGTTGTGAGAAATGGCTCTGTGAATAGCCCACATAGCGGATGACATCGGCTAGTTTTATACGATTTCCGATGTTCTCCTGCATATAGTGTACGGCAGCATCGACCACATTCTGATTATCAAGGTTAATAGTCTTGCTTCTTCGGAACTGGCCCAGATATCTCATTGAAGCCAAGAAATGATGGAGCAGGCTTGAGGCATAGCGCAAATCTTCTATCTCCTCGCCAGCCTGAAGCGTGGAGATTATCTCTTCGAAGATACCTATTCGGTCACTGATGCGGGAGTTTAAGGCAATGTTGATATCATTAGGTTTCTGCATACCCTCGGCAAAGATGGATGCATGTTCACCACGGAAATGTACCCAGTAGATAGTCCACCACTCCTTAGCACCATAGATATGAGGCTGACCTGCAGGCAAGATAAAAAACTGGTTTTTACTGACCTGGTACTCCTTTCCATTCAACTGATACCATCCATTACCGTCTACACAGTAAATAAGCACATACTGATCTATGGCCTTTTTACGTTCACGATAGTGATTGGTGGCATTAGGATAATAGCCAATGTCTGTTACGAACAAGCTGGATGCCAGTTCGTCGTGCTCAGCCATCGCAACCACCATTGGTGGCAACACTACCGATTGCTCGCCTCTAAAACCGTCTTTCTGCTTTACCATGGTGCAAATATAGACAAAAGAACCCAAAACTCCAAATTTTCGGAAGGAAAATAATATTGTCCATCAAAATAAGAAGATTTTCTATGGGAGCATATTGATATTTGCCGTACCTTTGCACCAGAATTCAAAACGTAAACAACAATGAGTAACTACAACAAAGGATTTCTTTATTTTATCTGCTCCGTATCGGCCATGGGCGGACTGCTCTTTGGTTACGACTGGGTAGTGATAGGAGGCGCAAAGCCGTTCTATGAATTATACTTCGCCATCAGCGACTCGCCACTGATGCAAGGTGTGGCTATGACGACAGCCTTGGTGGGTTGTCTGGTTGGAGCAATGGTGGCAGGTTCGGCTGCCGACAAGTATGGTCGTAAGCCGTTGCTTATGCTGTCTGCGGTTCTGTTTACCGTATCGGCAATAGCAACTGGACTTTTTAATGACTTCACCTTATTTAATATCGCGCGTTTCATAGGAGGTGTTGGCATAGGTGTAGCCTCAGCCCTGGCTCCTATGTATATCGCTGAGGTTAGTCCTGCAGAGATTCGCGGACGTATGGTAAGTCTTAACCAGATGACCATCGTACTTGGAATCCTTTCTGCCCAGATAGTAAATATGCTGTTGGCCAGAGACACAACGGTTGCAGAGAGTCAGGCATGGAATATTGAATGGGGCTGGCGATGGATGTTCTGGGCAGAGACACTGCCTGCAGCCCTGTTCCTGTTGATGAGCTTCTTTATCCCTGAATCACCAGTCTATCTGAAGATGAAGGGCAGTCAGGGGGACAGGCAAGTGACTACGCCCCTGAGTGAGCTTTTCCAGAATAAATATGGTAAGGTGTTGCTGCTTGGACTCGTGATTGCCGTATTCCAGCAGTGGTGCGGAACCAATGTAATCTTCAATTATGCTCAGGAGATATTCGTTGGTGCGGGCTTCGACGTCGATGGCATGTTTATCAACATCGTGATAACAGGTATTGCCAACGTGCTGTTTACTTTCCTCGCACTTTACACCATTGAGAAATGGGGACGTCGCACGCTTATATTGATTGGTGCCGGTGGTTTAGGACTTATCTATCTCGTACTTGGCACATGCTATTTTATGGGCATGACAGGTTTCCTTATGGTAGCACTTGTGGTGGCAGCCATCTCTGTGTATGCGATGACGCTGGGACCTGTTACCTGGACACTTTTGGCAGAGATATTCCCAAACCGTGTGAGAGGTATCGCGATGGCAACATGTACATTCGCCCTTTGGGTAGGTTGCTGTACCCTGACTTTCTCATTCCCATCCATGAATGCAGCCTTGGGTAGCAGTGGTACCTTCTGGATCTACAGCGCCATCTGTATTTGCGCCTTCGTATTCCTGTTGCGCAACTGTCCAGAGACAAAAGGCAAAAGCCTCGAAGAGTTAGAAAAAGAATTAATAAAGAAATAAAAGTATGGTAAAAGCTTGGAGAGAAATCGTAACTATTCCTACGTATGAGGTAGGAAAGCCGGAAAAGAATCCTATCTTCTTAGAGAAGAGAGTGTATCAAGGATCGAGTGGTGTCGTATATCCCTATCCCGTCATCGAGTCGATGAGCGATGAGAAAAAGGATGCTGACTATCATGCCATCTGGATTGAGAATGAGTATATCAAGGTGATGGTGCTGCCAGAACTTGGCGGACGTGTGCAGATGGCATACGACAAGATCAGAGAACGCCACTTTGTGTATTATAATCACGTCATCAAGCCAGCACTTGTAGGTTTGGTTGGTCCTTGGATCTCAGGAGGTATTGAGTTCAACTGGCCCCAGCACCATCGTCCCAGTACCTATATGCCCGTTGACTCTACCATCGTGGAGAACGAAGACGGCTCTGTTACAGTATGGATTAACGAGATGGAGCGTATGTTCCACCAGAAGGGTATGGCAGGATTTACGCTCCGTCCTGGCTGTGCCTATCTGGAGATACAAGGCCGTGTGAGCAATCGCACCAACATGCCTCAGACCTTCCTATGGTGGGCAAACCCAGCTGTAGAGGTGAACGATGACTATCAGAGTGTGTTCCCACCCGATGTCAATGCGGTGTTCGATCATGGTAAGCGTGCTGTATCGAGCTTCCCTATCGCTACCGGTACCTATTATAAGATGGACTATTCTGCTGGTGTAGATATCTCGAACTACAAGAATATCTATGTACCAACCAGTTATATGGCAGTTAACTCAAAGTACGACTTTGAGGGAGGCTACGAGAACGACACCGAGGCTGGTATGTTGCATGTAGCCAGTCATCACTTCTCTCCTGGTAAGAAACAGTGGACCTGGGGTAATGGTGACTTCGGAAGAGCATGGGACCGCAACCTTACTGACGAGGCAACACCTGAGGAGGCTAAGAAGTGGGGTGTTGATCGCAAGGGATTCCGTCCTTACATCGAGTTGATGGCAGGTGTGTATACAGAGAACCAGCCCGACTTTACATGGTTGATGCCTTACGAAGAGAAACAGTTCGTCCAGTATTTCATGCCATATCGTGAGATTGGTATCGTGAAGCAGGCTACCAAAGACTTCGTAATGAACATTGAAGAGAATGGTCATTTCAAGGTACTTGCCACCTCTAAGCAAGAAGTGCGCATTGTGCTTAAGAATAAGAACGGTGAGGTTTATTATGACAAGTTTGTAACACTTTCACCAGAGGAGGTTATGGAGCAAACAGTAAATGTAAATGGTACATCGCTCAACGAGTTGGTTTTCACAATTTTCTCACCTCTCACCATTCCCGCTGGCGCGCCTACCCGTAGCCTTTCTCACCCCTCACCTCTGCTTACTTGGTTTGCTGAGGATGACGAGATTCGTCCTATTCCTGATGCTGCTGAGGCTGCACTATCACCACAAGACACCAAGACCAACGATCAGCTCTTCCTAACAGGACTCCATCTGGAGCAGTATCGCCACGCCACGTGGTCAGCCCTCGACTATTACGAGGAAGCTCTGCGTCGTGATCCCAACGATGTACGTTGCCTGAATCAGATGGGACTATGGTATCTGCGTCGTGGTCGTTTCAGCAAGGCGGAGGAATATCTGCGTCGTGCTGTAAAGATCTGGCAGAAGCGTAATCCTAATCCATACGATGGTGAGGCGATCTTCAATCTTGCCCTTTGTCTGAAGTACCAGTATCGTCTGCAGGAGGCTTACCAATTATTCTGGAAGTCAACATGGAACAAAGCTTGGGCAGATGCAGGTTACTTCGAGGCTGCATGCATCAGTATGAGTGAAGGCCGTTATGAGGATGCACTCGATGAGGTGGAGCGCTCCCTTTCGTTCAACAGCAATAACCACAAGGCTCGTGCCCTGAAGACTGCCGTTCTGCGTAAGCTGGAACGAAATGAGGAGGCTTTGCTGTGGCTTGAGGAGTCGTATAAGAAAGATCGCTTCAACTACGGCTGTATGCTGGAGGAACATCTCTTGACGGGTAATCAGGAGCCTCTGAACCGCATCATCGAGCTTATGCACGGCAATGTATATAACTATCACGAGCTTGCTCTCGACTATGCTCAGGCTGGTCTTTGGCAGGAGTGTATCGACGTGCTCCAGATGGAAGATGCCCAGAATCATCCGATGACCTATTATCACATGGGCTATGCCCTGTCGATGATGGGTGAGCAGGCTCGGCTGAAAGCCAAGGAGTGCTTTAAGAAGGCAGAACAGACCGATTCTTACTGTTGTTTCCCTAATCGTCTGGATGACATCCTCGCATTGGAGTGCGCCAAGGCTTTGAACCCTGACGGTGCTAAGGCTCCATATTATCTGGGCTGTCTGTACTACGACAAACGTCAGTATGATGTGGCCATTGCCAACTGGGAGCGCTCGTCTGAACTCGATGCATCCTTCCCAAGTGTATGGCGCAATCTGGCTCTGGCACGATTCAACAAGCAGGATCGTCAGGAAGAGGCATTGGCTATGATGGAGAAAGCCTTCAGTCTCGATGAGACAGACTCTCGAATTCTCATGGAACTTGACCAGCTCTACAAGCGTCTGCAGAAGCCACACGCCGAGCGTCTCGCTTTCCTGCAGAAATATCCACAACTGATTGCCCAGCGCGATGACCTTGTGCTCGAGGAGATAACCCTTCTGAACCAGCTTGGAAGATACGAAGAAGCGATGGAGAAGCTCGATGCCCACATTTTCCACCCATGGGAGGGAGGTGAAGGCAAGGTGCCCACTCAGTATCAGATCTGTCGAGTGGAACTCGCCCTCAAAGCCATCGCATCAAAGGAATATGAGAAGGCAATAGCTCTGTTGGAGGAGTGTCTGGAGTATCCTCACCATCTGGGCGAAGGCAAACTCTACGGTGCGCAGGAGAACGACTTCTACTATCTGCTTGGTATCGCCTATGATGCGCTTGGAAAGAAAGATAAAGCTCGTGAGTGTTGGGAAGAGGCTACTAAGGGTCCACAGGAACCTGCTGCTGCTATGTACTACAACGATGCCAAACCCGACAAGATCTTCTATCAGGGAATGGCTCTCTACAAACTGGGCCGTGAGGATGAGGCACATGGACGATTCTATAAGCTCATAAACTACGGCAAGCAGCATATCTTCGGAGGGCTACGGGCGGGCGAGCTCTGCTCGGGGAGGAAACAGGTGATGGACTACTTCGCAGTCTCACTGCCCGATCTGTTGATCTGGGAGGATAGCCTTGACACCAAGAACCTCATCCATTGTAAGTACATGCTCGCATTGGGCTACTACGGCATGGGTGAGAAGGAAAAGGCAGAGAGATATCTGAAGGAAGTAGAGGCTCTGGATTGTAATCATTTAGGAATTCTCCAGTTCAGAAACTTTATGGAGGCAGTTGCCTGAACTATTAAGATCAGAGATTGCCATCAACTGTGACGCTGATAACGCGCTCGCCTGGCGTTGTATCTGCCTCTCGCGGGAAGTACACAGGCATGTCTTTCTGTAAAGGCAATATGCGCAGTTCCAGTTGATGGCAGTCTTTTGGCAAGCGCCAGAGGGCATATTGGAAAGGACGGCCGTTATAGAAGTTATCGTCTATAAGCTTCCCGTCAGCATAGAGTCTGGCTACATCGCCTTGGTAATAAATATTCAGTATATGTTCCGTCCTGTTAACATCGGGCAATGAGATTGTGTAAACAGCAGCATTCTCAAAGTCTGCATCGACAGGTTCCTCAGCCACTTTATTCACACCGATGGTAATCTTTCTTGGCGCTCCAGCCTCCTTAACCTTACTGAAAGCAACAGCAGTATCTTCCTTCTTCGTTTTTACCTCTTCACTTAAGAACAGCCCAGCAGCCTGCTCGCTTGTAAGCAGATAGATATTCTTATATACAGGCTTTTCCGCTCCCTTGGGCTTAAGGTTCTTCAGCACCCGTCCATCGATGGCGATGGTAGTAGGAATGCCTTTAATCTGTTCCATATATATCTTGCCGTCTCTGTGGGCAATCAGCTGTGCCGTAGCATATCTTATGCCATCGATATTCACTGGGAAGATACACATCGTACCGGCAGGGATGTTCAGCTTAGGCAGTTTCACGCCACAAGCCTCCAGCTTTACACCGCGTTTTGCCGACAGGTTCTGCAACCGCTCGTAATTATTGACAAAGATGAAGCCTTTGCCATCCTTTGCACGATACGACCAGCGCAGACTTCTGTCATCGCCCTTCTTGATATCCTGCTCACAGGGGAACACGGCCTCCATTGGTGCCAGCACATCTCCCCAGTCCTGCATAAACAGATGTAGTTTCCGAAGAGTGAAATAGTGAGGGTTACGCTGTCCGAACTCGTTGAGCGGTGCCTGGAAGTCGTAGGTCTTGACAGGCAGGTCGTTATAGTTGGTTACGGGTGTCTTCTGCGTCTCATTAAGATAAGTCAGCTTACCATCGGGGTTTGTGCCTCCGTGATACATATAATAACCTAAGAGGTTCGAGCCGCTGCCAAGTTTCACCAGTGCCATCGAATAGGCATCTTCCGGATAGGTGTATATTCTACGATGGTATGATGTCATCATGCCGCCACCAAGTTCGCAGGTGAAATACGGATAGGCGTCCTTGTTGTTCTTCTCCTCCTGTCTGCCTAACTGTTCTGTGGCGATAGCCGTACTACCACGAAACTGTCGGAAGTTGAATGCCTTGTAATAGTTGCCTGCCGTCTCCTTGGTGCTTCGATCCCAGAATCCATCGGCATAGTCGCCATAGAGGGGAATCATCTCACCGAAAGGCACAGGACTCTTCAGCTCCGGCCATCCCGTACGAGTATAGAATGGCAGGTCGAAGCCGATATTTACGGCAATCTGTTTCAGAGCCATAAGATAAGAGCCGTGACCTCCGTACTCATTGTCAAACTGTGCTGCTATCACGGGTCCGCCGTCCTTCCATTGCAGGCCTTGTACCTGAGTAAAAATCTGGCGATAGAGCCGTTCAACATATTTCAGGAACAGCGGATCTTCTGAGCGCAGTTTGCATCCCGATGCCACAACCCAGTCAGGGATACCGCCACAGCGCACCTCACCATGACAGAATGGTCCTACTCGCAGCACTACTGGCAGCGACTCCTGCTTACACACCTCAAGGAAGTGCCTAAGGTTACGCTGTCCGCTCCAGTCGAACTGGTTTTCTATCTCCTCGATATGGTTCCAGAACACGTAGCATGCAATCATCGTCACACCGCCTTCCTTCATCTTCTTCACTTCTGTCTTCCACTCCTGGGCGGGTATACGAGAGTAGTGCACCTCACCCATCACAGGACAAACCCTGCGCCCATCAATAATAAGACTGTGCTTATCCCACTCAACCGTTGGCACCTGGGCCCCTGCCATCAGCGCAAGCCCTGCAAATATCGCTGTTATCAAAGATTTTCTCATGCCTTTGTTTTTGTCATTCACAATTCTGCTGCAAAGTTACAGAATTCTTCGAACATAAAGCATGGATTTCCCGACAAAACAAATGGATAATTTTATACTTTTAAATTTTATTCGGCCGCAAGCAAAGAAAAAACTTATCGCAATAACCAAATTCTAATCAAAAGCCTTTATTACAAATAAAATATTTTCGAAAAATCTCAAAAACATCCGACATCCGACATGGTTTTATGGCTAAAATGCTTGTTATCTGCAAGATACGAAACATTTTCATCCTCTTCATCCGACATAAATCCGACATAGTACCGACATACATCCGACATAAAACCGACATAAATGCCCATATACCAGCTCGCAAATCTACTTACTGCCACTCGCAAATTCTAAACTTAGTACTTGTCACTAAATTCTCTAGAGAATTTACTGCTAACTCACCTGCTAGCACTTGCCAGATAGGCATCTAACCCCCAAATTCTCTAGAGAATTTTCTTGCTACATCTAATGCAAATATTGCTATTCCATATCTTCGCGATGACTGCTATACTATCAAACACCATAAGAGCATCAGACATCAATCTTCATACTAAATGACCGCTTTTCGCCATATTTATGTCGGATGTATGTCGGTTTTATGTCGGATATATGTCAGTAGATAATTTTATAAATATTTAATATTCAGCAACATACGGCAGATTTATGTCGGATGTCGGGCGATTTTGTGATTTTTGAAAATATTTTTTTGATTTTGATGTTCTGATGACATCAAGGGAGCTATTGAGATCGAGAAGATCGACGCCAACCTCTGGCGAAAGATCTGACAAACAACTTTAAAGCCGGATGCTACGAAGCGTCCGGCTTTATTCAAATTTCAGAAAATCTCGCCATTCCAAAGCATCCTCAAGAAATCTAGAACATAGATGAGTTCTACATCTCCTGATTTACGGGTAATCGGGTCGAGAGACACAAGAGCTAAGCGGCAATCAGGATGTTCCTCATTGAAAGCCTTGAGTCCCTTCTTGTGTTTCGTTTCAACGTGCTCCGTAGATTTAATCTCAATAGCCACTTTCGCGTCACCTATTACGACATCCACCTCCTTTTTGTCGTATGTGTGCCAATATGAGATAATCTCACGCTTATCTTTGTAACCCTTATAGGCAATAATTTCCTGCATCACAAAGTGCTCAAAAGCATGTCCGTAATCATCGGTTCCACGTTTCAAAGAGTGACGGCCCATCAGGTAGTTGGCAAGTCCCACATCAAAATAGTAAAACCGGGGAGCCTGGACTATCTTTCGCTTGATTTCTTTCCTGAATGCAGGAATTTCATACCCGATAAGCGTATCATATAGAATCTGGAAATACGACTTTACCGTTTTTGCAGACACTCCGCAATCGGAGGCGATATTGGAATAGTTCAGCATTTCCCCGTCGGAAATGGCGGCAACCTCCATGAAGCGTTCAAAGGCATCGAGTTCCCTCACTTCTCCTTCTTCACGGATTTCTTCGTCGAGATATACCTTTACATAGCCAGAGAGTCGCTTGGTAGCGTCTTCAACCATGTAATGACGGGGAATCATACCATTCTGTACAGCACGGTCAATCTGAAAATCGGTTACCTCCGGCCATACTAGAGGAAAAAGCGTTTCAGGTATGGCGCGACCTCCAAGCGTATTGGCACCCGAACGTTTCAGCTTTCTTGCACTGGAACCACTGAGAATGAAAAACAGGCCCCTTTCCACCATGAGGGAATGTACAATATCCAATAATTCTGGAACTTTTTGAATCTCATCTATTATCACGAGTGTGCCAGCAGATTTATTCCAAAGAGCTTCTTTCAGCGAGTTCGGATTCCTTTTAAAAGCTTTTCTCAAATTCGGGTCAAGCAAATCATAATATATTGCGCCTTTAAATCGCTCTCTCAAAAGGGTTGATTTCCCTGTCTGGCGTGCGCCAAATAGGAACATTCCCTCATCCAACCTGCTCTCAATGTCAAATACTCTCTTGTACATAAAAACTCTAAATTTTGTGAGCTAGCTCCTAAATTTTATGAGAAAATCGGGAGTACGGTCACGAATTTCATTACTATTTACGTCTGCGAAATTACTAATTTTCATGCAATTATATACGTTTATTGCATAAATTTTATGCTTTTTTATGTAATACGGATAGATTTCTCCCACACTGCTGTTAGCAAGCGTCGTTATCCTCTTGCCATTCGTATCATAGACATGATACCAACTGCCAGATATATCAACATGAGATATCTGCCTCTGCTGGGCAGAAGCAGAAATACTCAAAAGAAGCATGAATAAAAAAAGTAGATTTTTCATTTCTATTGTAAGCAAAATTGTACTGGCACTGTGTATTGAACTCGCACATTATACTCACACCTCTGTCAATAGAAAAGCCATATAAAAAGGAATCGTCAACAAGGGACCATTGCGCCCAACGTTGTAGTCTCCAACCTTCAGAGCATGATATACATGATAGTGCTCAGGGTGTTTCAATACCGTTTGTAATGACTTTGCATTGCCTGTTTTGGCCTTACACTCCACAGTCGAAGCATCTCTTCAATTTTCCGCTTATACATAAGAATCTATATGATATTTACACTTTTCGGGGCGACTTTTCGTTGTCCTTCCACACTTTTCGGGGCGACTTTATATGGATTCATGATAATATTCTTGTCGATTTAACAAAGATTAACCAAGAGGGCAGTGAAGACATAACCAGTATCTACATCACACTGTGCCTGTCACTCTGTGACGTGGATACTTATCGGAAAAATATACAGGAAGGCATGGGCGACGATTCCGCATATCTGCGAAAAGTGTTCAATACGATCTTTCAGAAATACGACGCCTTGGCACATCCGAAGCAGTAGTTGCACTCATAGTGGAAAAATCCCACTTGGATAGTGCAACGAACTACAAGCAGTCTTCAATGGTGATGAAGTTGCTGTAGCCCTTCTTCTGAACGTGATCTATCAGCCGGTCGAAATCTCCTTTGCGCCACATCTTCACGCACATGGCTTTTTCTGTTCCTTTCTTGATGGGCAGCAACTGAGCTTCATTCAGATAGAAATCCCATTTGGCCAACGAGGAAACATTCAAACGTTTATCAGCAGTAAATGATAATGCAATTTCTCCATTCTCATCAATGCAGTTGTCATCATAAAGATAGAACAGATCCTTGTAATAGTTGTCATAATAATACTCATTAATATCAACGCAGGGGAATGCATTCTGTAAATCCTCTAAGGTCGTTTCTGGATACTGCATGAGATAGGCTTTGAAGATGGCACACGCCGCCATGCTTTTCGACAAACGCTTGTTGGGGAATATTTCGTATTGACCGAAATATACCCTATATTTCGAGTTATCACGATTACTTGTCTTGAACAGCTTCTCAAGTGTTTTTGCCTTGTCTGGGAATTGCTGATAGATGATGGCCTTGAAGATGTCTTCGTTGCCATCCCACAATTCCCTTAATAGAGCAGAATCCTCTCCAATACTGTCTTCTAACTGTTTAAAGATATCTTTACCCAAAACGCTCTTTGCTTGATTACCGTAAGTTGCAATAAGTGTTTGTAGAAATAGGTTTTCATCCACCTCGTAGAGCTTATTGATGAGTTCACGCTCCTGTTCGCTGATGGCAAGCACGGAATAAACGTGAGTGCCGGAAACCGATGGCTTGCCCAGGTTTCGGATATAAGCATTTATGAACTCCTTGTCGGCATCTTGCATCGCCATCGCTGCAACAGGTTCCAAAACATATTTCAATAATTGCTGGTAAGTGAGGTTGATAAACTGCTCACTATGTGCGATATCTGTCTCTTTTGGTGAAAGCATAACCCCAATCGGTTTGTAGATATTTTCCTGAGGTTTTTGTTGTGCTGAGCAATAATCGATCATTGCATTGTAATATCGTTGCGTTTGCCATAAGGTACTTCCTTTCTTGGGACCACCCTCTTTTGCATATATCTTGTTTTCAATGACAATGGGAAATGCTTTCGAACGGATCTCGCCATCATCCTCATAAGTCAAGCCAGCCACCATCCATACGTCTATGCGATCTTTGTCTTGTCCCTTACCATCACTCAGTTTTCCCACATTCTTTTCCAATTCAATGGGTTCCAACAGTTCCAATTCATAATTTCCTGCCAATACCTTTGCATATAGGGGACCATCGAATATATGTCGTCCCCATTTCTGAGTTGCTAATAACCTAAGGAATAGTTTTAAAGGCTCTGTTCCCAACCCATGACTGGAATCGGGAGAAAACAACCAACTGAAGAAAGCACTATGGCGGGTCTCACTACGCTCTGCCCCAATGACGTTGAATATCGTTGTTTCCTCATAAAAGGATTTTAACTCCTGAAATGCCTTGCAATTGAGCAAACATAAAATTCTATTATCCATTATCATTTACCTAACTATTATATAAGGGTATGAATTTTAAATATAGTGCAAATATAGGAACTTTTCTCCAAAAATTCAAAAACTAACCTACAAATAATGTTAATGTTGCACCCTTAGCGAAAATTATCCCACTTGGAGATAGCCGACCACGCTCTTGATTCCAGGCATCTGCAAGAGCGCATTCGTGAGTTCAGTGGACCACAGCTTGAGAATAATTCTATATTAAGCCGTTAAAGGATCCTAATGCTAATTTGCAGCGCGAGAGCTTAGTCTCTTGCCTGTTTTATCCCAGGTATGCAACCAGTTGCCAGAGCGGCTGGTGAAAGTGTTGCCGGCAACGGATATGACCGTACCAACAGTCTGAGCAGCCATAATCTTTATTGTTTTTCCCTGAGGATCGATTATCTTGTACCAAGCCCCAGACTTGGTAACAATAATCTCACTACTCCATCCCACAAGTTCTCCCACACTGCTGTTAGCAAGCGTCGTTATCCTCTTGCCATTCGTATCATAGACATGATACCAACTGCCAGATATATCAACATGAGATATCTGCCTCTGCTGGGCAGAAGCAGATAAGCTCAAAAGAAGCATTAATAAAAAAGATACTTTCAGCATTGTTGTCTGTTGAGATTAATTTTTTTTCACTGCTATGATCAGACGTTTAACTGTTTTCAACCAATAGGCGGCACAAATAATTCAAATCCTGAGTATACAACTTTGTTAAAAATGCCATCAGTTCTTTTCCTTTCATTTTTGCGATTGGTTTTCCTGTCGTCAAAGTATATTTAAAAATACGTGACGTTGAGCATAGTTTATGTTGGGGTGGTAATAGCAGGCAATCGGACTCAAGTATTTGTTTCCACTGAATAGCAAGAGGCTTATTCCCTTCAACATGAACCTCAACTGTATATTCTGTAGACCATAACAATCTTTCAGGATTGATGGAAGTCCACTCCAAATGAGCTGTTCCCCATTCATCAGTTAGACTTATCTGTATGAAGCCATTCTTTCCTCTCAATCCACGATGCTTTGCCTTCCATGTAAGGCCCTTCTTTTTGAGCTCTTTCTTCCAATGTTCATTAAGGATATCGATACTAACTTTCTCAAACTGATGAAATGCCTTTTCTTCAACTTTGATACATGCATAACGAAGGGATTGATATAAGAGTTCTATATTATTGATGTCTTGTTCTTTCGCACTATCGTTCTTTCGGATTTTTTGTCTGGAATCTGTAACTTTATCAAACAAGTCGTAAAGTTGATTTAAGTCTTCTTTCTTAATGATGGGATTAGATACATTTAATTCTCCCAATTTTGATATCAATTTCAAATCCTGCTCCCAGTTTTGATTCTTATCCGTAGAGAATAGTTCTTTTTCTAAATACTCAACATATGCTCGAACTATGCCGGTCAAACTTTCAGGATAAATGCGAGCATCAAGAATATCTTCCTTTAGCCATTCCATGATATCTCTGCTATATGCCAGGGGAATAAAGCGTTGACCAATGTTCGTGGCTTCATCTTCTTCCTCATAGTTGTAGCTAATTGGATCCACTTCTTTTGTTCCGTCCCCTGTGATATAGAACACCCAGATGTTCTCAATCTGAATACCTTCATCATCTTTCATTCGAGTGATGTAACGACGTATTTGCCCCTTTTGGTCAGCAGCATCAAATATTTTATTCTCTATAATGACAGCAAACCTCTTATTTTGATTCACTTCTATGGTAATCAATCCGTCAATAAGGCTCCTTTTATCGTCGTTTGGATAGCATGGACTAAATTGTATTTCAATTTTTTCAGGATTGTTATAGTAGATTTTCTTCCTTTGGGCAAAACGATACAGAAAATCATGCAGCACGGGGTATTGCCCATTTGCATCTTTATATCGTAGTAACGATAATAGCAGTTTTGTGTGATCGTTCTCGGTCATTTTCCATGCGGTAAACACATTGTAAGGAGCCACTTTACGGTTACGGCCCTTGTTTTTACTCTTTACAAAATCATAAGCTAATTGTACAACGTCAGAATTCATATCCTTTTCGTATTTGTCTGTTTTTAAAAATTGTCAATGTCAGAAAGTCCATAATACTCGTTTTGTTTCTAAAACTCTGCAAATATAGTGATTTTCAGGAATAAAACAAAGAAAATTACAGAAATTTTATATCTCAGAGTATGCGATTATGGATTATTTTACCGAAGCGTTTATATACCGGCGATAACAATAGTGCCTTTGCCTTTGACGGCATTGAGCGTGAGGTTGTCAGGCCACGGGTTACATACGTGATACCATCGATGGTACCTGATGCCATTCGGCCAATGACGACTTGTTTGATTCTTGCCATAACTCTTGTATGATTAATATCTGCAACATTTAAACTATTTCCAATAACCTCACTCATTCACTCTACCCATACCCTATCCAAGTTGTTATGTCGAGTGCATATATAGGAACTAGGCCCCATTTTCTTCTAATACTTTCAGAATCCTTTGAAGGAATTCTATACGGTGCTGGGTAGTGGCGAGAGTGACTTTTGCACGACCGAGGCTTGAGGTCGCACTCTTGATCAAATAGCACCTGGCATCCTCTTTCGTATGAAAGACCACTTTAACTTCATCGCCATTATCCATCACCACCTTGTCTGTAACCTCTATTAAAGGGCGATCAGAGAGTTTCTTCAACTTAAACTCAACGATCCTCCCACGTTTCAGGGTGTACTCAGCAGTTGGCGATTCATAATAGACGATATCACCTATTGTGAGCGGGGGCATCATATCAATATATCAAAATTTGTATTGGGAAAGTTTTTCTTGAACTCCATGAACAGCGGGTCGGATTCATCTTCAATTATGAAACCTCTTCCATAGTTCACGGGCACGTCTTTTGGCCCTCCATACTTCGACATGTCTTTGGTGCGGATATCGACATACTGCCTATCCTCTGGCAACTGATGCAGCCACCTCACGACACCATTGTCTGCATTGTTATCGTATTTAACCTTAACTACCATTCAGCACATATTTTTATTAATACCATAATATAGTTCGCTCACGGGAATATTTCAATATTAAGCCGTTAAAGAATCTTAATGCTAATTTGCAATCTTTGTGTGGCACTCCACAAAAAAGTGCGTATTAGGCTACACCCTTCTAAGGGACCTGATTGCAGAATAGGACAAGATTCCCATCAAATAGAAAGACAAGGTATAACTAGCAGAGGCCAAGTTGAATAGTATTACACACTTCCTCTCTGGTACATTATTTCAATAATGTCAGTACTCATAGCATCTATGATGTCAGCTACGGTATGTGAAGGCAGAACCTTTTGCCACCTGTAAACAAAACCTGTCTTATAGTGACATATTTCCGAATCAGCTTCCGCTAACCTTTCTTTCAATCCGCCAAATCCAAAGTTCATGAACATTAGCTGTAGCATAGAGAGTTTCCCCGTTTTTTCAAAAATGTTTTCACGTTCTATAGCATGACAGTAGTGATTACCTTGAACCTGAATGACAAGACAACAATCCTCTGTAATTTTTATCTTAGCCTCTACCAGCCCGACACCATGACTCATGCCGCTACTGATGAACACCTGTCCGAAGGGCTTTGCCTGAGGACAGCTATAGAAAGCAAGAATTTCATCAGCATCTTCACGTCCACGTCTCATAATGACATCCGTATTGCTCATGCCAAGCACAACCTTTTCCTCTTCAGAGTCCATATTATCCAATATGGGCTTTAACCGCTCAGCAAGCAAGGCTGCAGTCTGTGCATAGCGTACTTTTTCATAGATATCATTTAGCCTCAATTCATGCAGGTTCTCGCATGGGGATAGAAATGACAATTGTTCTTCAATAATCCATCCTTCGGCCAATTTACTTAGGTTTTCAACGAACTGGCAATAGTCGTGGATATAAAGACGGTGCTCTGTGAGAATGACATCATCAACACAACATCCTCTTATCAATTTTGCCAAATCATCATAGTGATGAAGCTGCCAGCGTGTGTTTTCATTCAGATACTTCTGGCCTGGGAAATCTTTTACAAGTGACAGCACAGCGTATGTACAACCGCCATCGTAACCATAATACACCTGTTCGTATCGGCGAAGTTGCATCATGTCTGGCAAACTCTTTACTTTGTTCTCTACAATGATGAAAGCACATTCCTCACAGACAGGTTTTCCTTTACACGTCTTTCCTGTTTCCTTCTTATATGTGACACAAAGGTCTAAATGCCGATGTTCCCGCCTAATCGTCCAACCCTCTGGCCACGGAGCATTGATACAGCACATTTTGGTCATTAACTGTTGGAATGAGTCTCGGTAGTTCATTCCCAGCCAATAGAGGAAATTGCTATGAAACAGCTCCTTCGAACCGCCTGACAGGTACAACAATGGAGACTCCTTCAGTTGATTGTAAATAGTATTCATATTTTAATACTCTTCAATTTGAATATAGGGGAAGTTCTGACGGACGTGCTCTATCAACTGCTGGAAGGAACCGTCAGTCTTTTTCCACCATTTCACACACATAATCCTTTCACCTCGCACCACCAGCAGGTCTTTCTCATTCGTATAGAAATCGCCCGTGCCCCTCTGTCCTTCCAGTTTTCCGCAATCCCAGGCGGGGTTGTCATCAGCAGCGGGATAGAACAGATAGAGGAGGTTCTGGAAATAACTATAGTTATTCAGCTCTCGGGGGAATGCTTTTCTCAAATCATCCAACGATGCATCTGGGGAATTCTGCAGATATGCCCTGAACACATGTAGGGCTGTCTGCGCCTGATTAAGATGCCATCCTACGTAAGTGCCATCACAGATCACATTATATTTAGTTGTGTCGCGGTTGGTCTCCTTGAATACATTGTCATAAACATCAGGACTGAGCATCATCTGCTCCGGGTACTCCTTCAGCACGGAAATAATGACCATGAATAAGTCCTCATTACTGTGCCAAAGCCCTGCAAGCAGCTCCTGCTTGTCCGTTTCCTCCATCAACTGCCTGCATTCTTTCTTCCTTTGTACTTTCACGTTCCCAGCAACAAGAGCCAGATGGAAAAGCGTGTGAAACTTATTGTAGAACGTCATCAGCTTTGCCTTTTCGGTGGCCGATGTCGCAAGAATAGTGTACTTGCCGTCTGCAGCCGACGAAGGCTTACTCAGATTTCGGATATAATCAGATATGATTTGTGAAGCCTCGGCAGGCATGTCACGATGGGCCAAAGGTAGGATTACCGAGTCGAGTAACTCCTGATAACTGATATGGATAAACGACTTGCACGAAGGTGCCTTCGCTCCGGCAGGGGTCAAGAAGATTTCAACGGGCTTGGTGTCTTTTCCTAAGACATTGGAGATAACATATTGATGATAGCGTTCTGTTTGTTCAGCCCCTTCACCGCTGTAAATCTTGTTTTCTATCACCAATGCTAATGACTGCTCATTACCGGCCATGTCCTTTAGTGTCATGGTAGCCCACACATCCATCCTGTCCTTTCTCTTGCTCTTACCTCCTTTGCTTCCCTGTTCGTCTGATGTGCTTTTTTCCGTTACAATGTCGTTCATCTCCAGTTCATAGTCACCCGTCATCAGCATGATACGGAAAGAACTGTCATCGTCCATTTTCGTGGCATAAAGGCGCAGCAACTTCTTCATAGGTTCCTCGCCGAGTCCATGACTGGCATTGGCATTGAGCAGCCAGCACAAGAACGCGCTATGGCGCGTCTCGCTCCGCTCAACGCCCAGCACATTGAAAATGGTGGTCTTTTCGTAATACGCCTTTAGTTCCTGGTACGTACTGTCATTGTACATATCAAGAATCTGCTTGTTTGTTTCTTGTTTATTCATTGCTTATTATTTTCTTAATTCCATAAATCAGAAAAAGTGATTTCGAAGTCATCAGCTACTTTAATCTGTACATATTTAATCATGAGCTGTAGCTGTTCCTTGTTAATGGTGCGCTCTTTAAGATTAGGGCCGAGTACAATGCGTTCAAGCACAAGTGGAAATCTGCAATCAGCCTTTGTAATGGGGAACCTGACTATTGGGGAAATAATCCCATTGGATGTATTATAAATCCATTTCCCATTGGTCGTGTCAAGCAGGCTGCCATCATTCATTTCGTATAGCAGCCGCACCTCTTCTTCCACCGCATATTCCGAAGGCTTAAAGAAATGCAGCCAGCTGTTCAGGTTGCGGATTTCAAAATTCCTCCCGCATACGCCCTTACCCATCTTGCTTGAGAGATAGGACAATTCGGCATGCGTTCCATTTTTGGCATAACTGACCTTGGCAAGGAAGAAATGATCAGGCAGTTCATCGTCAACCTTATACCATAGGCAAACGCCTTTAGAGTCATCGCCATATAGCCGCCACATGTTAAGATCATCTTTCTTGCTCATCCTGCTTCCAGAAAGAATGAAACTGAATGTATCCGCATTCACAGAAGTCGTTCTGGTCTGCAGCCTGCTAATAACATTTGACTGAGGCATGGCTTCGCTGATAAATTTTTGGGCATAGTCGTTCTCCGTCTTGTCGTTCATGCATACCGTACTGCACATGCTCTGCTGTTTCTCTGACAATGAACGGAACAAAGAAGCAAGGCTGGTATAGCGACATAGCCTCTTCGGCGTTCCTGATGTGCTGCCCAGCAGCGAGCAGAAGAACAGGCGTTCGTATGGCGGAGTAAGCATGAAATAGGTGCCATGATCCTCAATAACGTCTGAAAGGATTTTTTCCTCTCTTACCCTCGACATGAAAGTCTGCATCCTTCCCCTTATCAGCGACGAATAGGTCTTCTCGAAGAAATCAGCCACATCTTCTATTGTCATAGGTATGCTTGAGGTTGAGTGATATCCCTCTAGTTTTTCCAACAGGCAGTCAGTATCACATTCAAAGACGGACTTCATGTTGTTTCTCGGATAAACCTTGCACGACAAACTGGTAGGAATAAACGCATCAGTGTCGTTAAGTACGACATAGAAGTAAGCAGTACCCATCTTTTCTTCATGGATGCCCATGGCCTTGCGGCTCATCCTACCTGTTCCGTCAAATTTGAAATAAGCATATTCTAAGCCGTCACGCAGCATGACGAAATCAGACTCACAACAGATGTGGTCACAATATCTCTTTATCTCATATCGGTTCTCTTGACCGCATATGGAATCTCGTAAGATTCTTTCTACTTCAGTGATATGCATAATACAAATACAAATTATTCTGCCATTTCTTTCAGTTTCTCCCACACCTTATATCCTTTAACTGAACGTACGTCCTTTTTCTCTGCCAACGCAACGCCATGAGTCTCTGATATATCAAAAACCTTATAATTCTCAGTTTGGTTCTTGATATGTGTAAGGAAGCATTTTTGAAAGA
>Ga0256407_10005858_pt1 | contig 19359 bp, 13 predicted proteins | sample RumenRJG_04DNA_FD_193489 | JGI IMG/M metagenome (GOLD analysis project Ga0256407, IMG submission 193489) | Bovine rumen microbial communities from Lethbridge, Alberta, Canada - RJG_04 | ecosystem: Host-associated > Mammals > Digestive system > Stomach > Rumen | place: Canada: Alberta... | reverse complement strand
GCGCGGCAATGAATATTCCGTTTGGTGATTTCATGTTTCTGTTCCTGGTAGATAACTGTACTGTTCTGGATTTTATCAGTTTGGAATGCCGGCTGCCGTGTTATGATTATTATTTTGACAAAAAAAATCACGATCATTGCGTAAGACCGTGATTTTCTTGTCTGCCGGCAGCTGCGAACCGGAAAATACTGCAGATTGTTATATACCGTAATAAACAGGCTTTTCCAGTTTTTATTGTATTTTATTCCGACCTGATAATTGTATTTAACGTTTTCGTAATTATTCTGCTGAACAACCCTGTTCAAACTTTCGTTGATTTTAGCAACGGCATTGTTGACATTTTCGTATCTTTTATCATAAGGCGGCATGAAATTTGTCAGACGCCAGTCGCCGTCGATAAGCTGTTCGGCAATCGCCGTAAATCTTTCGTCAATTGAAGAATAGTATGTTCCGAACAATTTACCGTCGGTTTCATCATATTCAGGTGTGGTAAAAAAGAAATTCCCATCTACTTTTTCCGCAATGTTCAGACCTGCTTCGTAATCTCTTTTCCATGTGTGGTCGGCACTGATAATTTCGCGCGTAGCGTTAAAAAATACATGAGAGACGAAGTTGGTATTGTTCCAGGTGAACCCGTTCCGATCGATTGTAACATCTACAAAGTAGGTAAGACCGTCGATGGTGACTGTATTCCATGCGTGAGGTTCTCGGGATTCGCCTGTCCAGTAGCCTACATCAAGTCCGGCAAGATTTCCAAGAAGGTAAAAAGCATCGGAGAATCCCTGACAGTTGCCGGCTCCGTCAAGAATTGCGCTTTTTGCCGATCTTCCCGGTGAAACTGTAAAAGGCTCCTCTTTGGAAAAATCCACGTGTTTATAGGTAACCATACCGGCAACCGTATCGTGTATATAAAGTTCGCGCTGCAGCAGTGTAGGCTGCTCCATTGCTTTTTTGACAATGGGCCTGGCCGCTTCAAGAATGGCCAGATTATCACTGTCAAGAATGCCCATTTCGTCATTTTCAACGGCGTAGACAATGCGTGCTCCGGGATAGTATGCAGCTCTGTAAACGATTCTGTTTTCTCTGTTGTCGTTTGAAACATTGAATGAGTCAATTGATGCGATGCCGGTGCCGATCATGGTGTCCAGCAGTTCCGGGTTGTAACCGTTGATGAAGCGCACAGGAATGTAATTTGCGAGGGTCTCCGACATGTTTCTCATATACACGGCCAGTTCCCTTGCATTTCCTATGACAGAAACGCTGCTCCATTCAACCTCGTCCGGCTCGTCCGTTTCCACGTCATCACTCCTGATATCAATTATGATTCCGGGATTCATTTCAAGGGCTTCGTCATCAGTAAGACTGCGGTTGTTGCCGAATATAACGCGGATATCCCAGTCCGTATCCCTGTCCCACGCGCTGTTCCTCGGGATAACCACATTGTTTGACGACTTGAGGCAGCCGCTGAAATTTTCCAGAACATTCATCCTTTCCTCCGTACCGGCCGGAGCAATCAGAATCCTGCAGACATCCTCCTTGGTGTGATTTGATATGAAAACATGATCCTCCGCCATGGCTGTTCGGTATTCAAGGCAGATTAATGTCAGTGCAAGCAGTATCCTGTTTAAAAATTTTATATTACATCCTTGTGATGATTGTTTTTCTATCAGATTGTATCAATTTTTGGGCGAAATTGCCTGGTTTATAACGTATTTTGTGAAAGCGGTTATAACAAAGCACGGTTTTTCACCATCATCCGGTTTCCGACAGTGTTTTTTGCTCTAACCGATGTGTTTTTTGCGCAATATCACAAAGTTTTTGATAAAATATACTTCAGGAAGAGTTAACAGAGGCGCAACATGATACCTAGATTATCGCAGCAAGAGACAGTAAATGAATTATATGTCCGTTATTTCAATGAATTAAAGGATTCCGGATTTCAGGGAGATATTGAAACATCGTATACCAGCAGACTGGCAGTGGCAACCGACAACAGCGTTTATCAATGGCTGCCGCAGGGTGTTGTTTTTCCAAAATGCATTCAGGATGTGGTAAATCTGGTAAAGATTGCCGGACGCGGGGAATTTAAAAATATCAAATTTACTCCGCGCGGGGGAGGAACGGGTACCAACGGTCAGTCTCTGAACGGCGGAGTGGTGGTTGATCTTTCCCGCCATATGAATGTAATTCTGGATTACGATCAGAAGGAACATTCCGTAAGAGTTCAGCCAGGTGTGGTAAAAGATCAGCTGAATGCGTACTTAAAGCCTTCCGGATACTTCTTTGCTCCGGAACTGTCGACTTCCAACCGGGCAACACTAGGCGGCATGATCAGTACAGATGCCTCCGGTCAGGGTTCTCTTGTTTACGGCAAGACTTCGCAGCATGTTACATCGGTAACGGTTGTTCTGTATGACGGTTCCATTGTCGAGTTCAGCAGAGTCGGCGGCAGTGAATTAAAGGAAAAACTGGCGCTTGATAATCTTGAAGGCCGTATTTACCGCACTGTATATGAGATAACCAAAGGCAAAAGATCTGAAATTGAAAAAACCTTCCCTAAACTGACACGTTTCCTGACAGGATATGATTTAAAGAACGCATACAATCCTGAAGATGATTCACTTGATGTGTCACGTCTGATCTGCGGTGCTGAGGGTACGCTTGCATTCATTGTCGAGGCAAAACTGGATCTGACCAAAATTCCGAGTTTCAGAGCTCTGGTAAATGTTAAGTACGACAGTTTTGATTCAGCTCTGAGAAATGCACAGGTAATGCTCGGTTCTGGCTGTCTGTCGGTTGAAACAGTTGATTCCAAGGTTCTGAATCTGGCCAAGACGGATATTGTATGGTATTCGGTAAAGGATCTGCTGACTGAAGTTCCGGATCATGAGATGCAGGGCATTAATATTGTGGAATTTTCCAGCGATGATCCGGAACTGGAAAAATCGAAGGTTGAAGCTCTGTGCAAAAAACTTGATAAACAGATTAAAAACCATGAAGCAGGAGTTATCGGATATCAGTTTACATATGACCTGCCGAGCATCCTGAATATTTATGCCATGAGAAAGAAGGCGGTAGGTCTTCTGGGCAAGGTTGAGGGCGATCATAAACCGATTGCTTTCACAGAGGATACCTGCGTTCCTCCGGAGCATCTTGCGGATTATATTCTGGAATTCCGCGAACTGCTTGATTCCAAGCATTTAAGTTACGGTATGTTCGGTCATGTTGATTCAGGGGTGCTGCACGTACGTCCCGCACTTGATCTCTGTGATCCGGAAGAAGAGGCCATGCTTCATGAAATCACCGGAAAAATGGTGGATCTTACAGCCAAATACGGCGGACTCATGTGGGGTGAACACGGACGAGGCTTCCGTTCGCAGTACGGTCCGAAATATTTCGGCAGCCTGTTTGATGAACTGAGGAAGATCAAGTCGGCATTCGATCCTGACAACAGGATAAATCCGGGAAAGATATGCACTCCTTATGAAAGTGACGATCAGCTGGTCAGAATTGATTTTGACAAGCGCGGAACCTATGACAGACAGATTGATATCAATGTGAGACACAGTTACAACGAGGTGATGATCTGTAACGGCAACGGTGCCTGCTTCAATTATGACGTGAATTCACCGATGTGTCCGTCATACAAGCTTTTAAGAGATCGCCGCCATTCTCCGAAAGGCAGATCAACCATGGCCCGTGAATGGCTGAGAGAACTGCAGAATATCGGTTTCGACCCTACTTCCGAAGAGGATTTGTCCAAATCAATGAGCCTCAAGGATTATGTGTTAAGAATAAAAAACACCTTTAACCGTATGCGAGGGGAGTATGATTTCTCAAATGAGGTTATGAGTGTAATGACGGAGTGTCTGGCGTGCAAGGCCTGTTCAAGTCAGTGTCCGGTAAAGGTGGATATTGCAAACTTCCGTTCCCGTTTTCTGCATATGTATCACAGGCGCTATCTGCGTCCTTGGCGTGATTATTGTGTTGCCACCATAGAAAGTACGGCACCGCTGATGGCTAAATTTCCTCGGACAGTTAACCTGATGCTGCAGAATCCGCTGATGAATTTCATGTCGAAAAAGACCATCGGTGTTGTAGATCTGCCGGCATTAAGTTATCCGACTCTGTCGTCCATTATGCATCAGCTTGAACTTCCTGCTTTCGATTTGGATTCCATGAAGGCAATGTCACCGGACGAAAAGAAGAAGGCGGTTCTGATCGTTCAGGATCCTTTCACTACCTGCTATGACGCGAATGTCGTACGGGATCTTCTGCGTTTTGTAAAATTAATCGGCTATACCCCGTATGTTCTGCCTTTCAAACCTAACGGAAAGGCTCAGCACGTGAGGGGATTCCTCGGCATGTTTGCCAAAACTGCAAAAAATACCGCTGATTTTTTGAATCAGGTTGCCGAACTGAATATCCCGATGCTGGGACTTGATCCTGCAATGGTTATCTGTTACAGGGACGAATATCGGAAGGTTCTGCAGGAACGCCGGGGGGATTTCTGCGTGCTTCTGCTGCAGGAATGGCTGCTGGGAATCCTTGACAGCATTCCGGCTCCTGCTCTGGCAAATGAGCATGCTTATTATCTGCTGGCTCACTGTCAGGAGAAGACTTTCAAACCTTCAACACATAACGACTGGGTTAAAATCTTTGAGCATTTCGGAGTTACCCTGAAACCTGTTGCTGTAGGATGCTGCGGCATGGCCGGCATGTACGGTCATGAGGCTGTGCATCTTGAAAGTTCCACCAGGATCTATCGTCAGAGTTTCGGCGCGGCAGTCAGAAAGTACGGAGTGGATAACTGCGTTGTGACCGGATATTCATGCCGCAGTCAGGTAAAACGACAGGAAGGAAAAGCTGTTAATCATCCGGTCCAGGTGCTTGCCGACTGGCTGGAACAGCAGGAAGAGAGAGACTGAATATCATGAAAATATGGAAAGATGATTTATCCCTTGATGATATTAATAATTTCAGCAGCAATACCATGGTTTCTCTTCTTGGAATCGAGTATACGGAGTACGGCGATGATTACCTCAAGGCTGTTATGCCGGTGAGCGAAAAAACATCGCAGCCCATGGGATTTCTTCACGGCGGAGCCTCGTGTACCCTTGCTGAAACCGTTGCATCAGCTGCAGGTAATTTGTGCTGTTCTCCTGACTGCTTCTGCAAGGGATATGAGGTAAACTGCGTTCATGTTCATTCCGCGGTGGTTGGAGAAACTGTGGAGGCTGTCGCCAGACCTTTTCATCTGGGCAGAAGAATGCAGACATGGCAGGTGGATATTTCAAATAAAAAAACGGAAAAATTAATTTGCCGTGCAACAGTAAGTTTAGTAGTATGCAGTAAAGCGGAGCTTGAAATCGTACGCAGGTGATTGTTTATTTTTACTCTTAAGGAAAATTCTGTAATGAAAAAATTATCATTGTTGCTGGTAGGATTGTTTTCTCTGACAATGGTTACCGGGTGTATTGTTCTAGACGATGATTTTGATGAGCATCATCACCATCATCATCATCATCACCCTGACCAGCCTCATCACGGTCCATCACACCATGGTGATCACGGCCCGTCACATCACGGAGATCACGGTCCTAAACATCATCACGGCAGATAAGGGATTGTATCTCCATATCATGCAATAAGCGCAGGTTTTCAACTGTGCTGCTGTGCGTGCCGGCAAATCACGGATATTTGCAATGTTCCGGTGGACGGCACGCCGAAATGTCCGGTATTCCCGGTTATTTCAAGTATTCACGATCAGAAAAAACAATAATTTCATTAAACACCTGATTTTTAATAAACAGAAACTTGATTTTGATCACGCTTTTAAGTATAGTACACTCGTCAATTAACGTTAATAATTCAGAGCAAATTCTTATAATTACTTTTTACTTTCAAAGTTATTCTAGGCTGGTAGGCTGAAACTATCAGAAATCAGATGTTAGTCGTTGTTTGATACATACATATTGGGTGAGATGTTCTTTTTTAATTATTCGGCATATCGGCAGACAGTGCAACGGTTCGTTAAAACATCAAAGCCCTTGATCGTTAATTTTTTTTGCAGGGAAACAAGATGTCCAGTAATGAACTTATAGAAAATGAAAGAAAGGATGAGGATCTTAATGAAATGGTTGGTTTTGCCGGTTTAGGACTGGCGGAGCCGGTTTATCAGGCAATCAAGGATCTGGGGTTTGAAACTCCGTCAAAAATTCAGGAAAAGGCAATTCCGGTACTGCTGGAAGGCCACGATCTGATCGGTCAGGCTCAGACGGGTACCGGCAAGACTGCAGCATTTGCTTTGCCGATCCTTTCCAGACTCGACGTGTCGCAGAAATCTGTTCAGGCTTTGATTCTGACACCTACCAGAGAACTGGCAATCCAGATTTCCGAGGCATGCCAGAGTTTTGCCAAACATATGCATGGATTTCATATTCTTCCGATCTACGGCGGCGCTTCATATGAGACTCAGATAAAATCACTGAAACGCGGGGTTCATGTTGTGGTGGGAACTCCGGGCCGCGTCATGGATTTGATGAGAAGAGAAAAACTGATTCTGGATGATCTGAAATATCTGGTTCTGGATGAAGCTGATGAAATGCTTAATATGGGTTTTATAGACGATATTGAGTGGATTATGGATGAATGTCCGCCAGAGAAACAGATCGCACTGTTTTCCGCCACTATGCCGAATGACATTAAACGTGTGGCCAAACAGTATTTGATTGAGCCTGTCGAGGTTAGAATAGCGGCAAAGACGGCAACGGCATCAACTGTAAGACAGCGGTTCTGGTATGTTTCCGGCTTCCATAAAATAGAAGCGTTGTCCCGTCTGCTTGAGGTTGAACCTTATGATGCGGTGCTGATTTTTGTAAAGACCAAAAACGATGCCGAGGATGTTTCCACCAGACTGTGCGCCCGCGGTTACGCCGCTGAATCTCTGCACGGAGATATTCCGCAGAAAATCAGAGAAAAGATTGTAGACAAATTAAAGAATGGACAGCTTGATATTCTTGTTGCTACGGATGTTGCGGCAAGAGGTCTTGATGTGGATCGCATTACCCATGTTGTAAATTATGATATTCCATATGATGTTGAATCATATGTTCACCGCATAGGCAGAACAGGACGTGCCGGCAGAACCGGCGATGCAATTCTGTTTGTGTCTCCGCGTGACAGAAAAATGCTGCGTATCATTGAGCAGGTTACCAAGCAGAAGATTGAACCTATGCTGATGCCGACCAACGAGGATATAAACAAGCATCGTATCGAAACCTTCAAGAACAGAATTCTGGAGGGTATGGAAACAGAAGGACTTGAGCCTTATCAGGAACTGATCAGTGAAATTCTGGCCGATGATTCTGTGGATCCGCTGGAGTTATGCGCATCACTGGCAAAAATGGTAAACGGCAACGAACCGTTATTCCTTGATACTAACGAAGAAGAGCCTGAACAGAAGGAGATCTCCGACGATGAAAGAGGTTCAGGAAACCGACGTGAAAAACGTCCGACTTCGGCAAAGGCTGAAATGCTGAGAGATTTTCCTGAAATTGAAATGAAACGCTATATGGTGGATGTTGGCCGTTTTCATGGTGTTAAACCTGGTCAGATTGTGGGAGCCATTGCCAATGAAGGCGGTCTGGAAAGCAAATATATCGGTCATATTGATATTTACGGCAATTTCTCCACTGTTGATTTACCGGAAATTCCTAATGATATCATGTCGGTTTTGAAAAATGCCCGTATATGCGGCCGTAGACTTGATATTAAAATTTTTGATTTGGACAGAGTGGAAAAAGAGTCCTCTTCCCGTTCGTCAAGAAGAAGACCTATATTTATTGATCATGACAGTGATAAAAAATCACGCGCCGGATCAAAAAATTACAAAAATGATCGCTCAATGAGAGATCGCGGTCACTCACATAAAGGCTCAAGAGGTAGATAATGTAAGTCTTGGTATGCCGAATTGATGTTTCGGTTATAGTTGAAAAAAAAAGACCAGTTGTTTAACTGGTCATACCACACGGAGGAAATATATGAAACAAAATCTTCTAACTATAACTATAGACAGGGCATATTTAAAAAAGTTCCAAAAAAAATTAAATTTTTTTAAAATTTTTTCAAATAAATTTAAATTCTTTATAAAATCAGCATATCTGCTTGCTATTCCTGCAATGATGCTAAGTCTGAATTCCGCTGTTTATGCCGAAGCAGGAGAAAAGGCTTCAGAGCTGCAGATTGGTGCGGCTGCTGATTGTTCCAGACTTGAATTCGTGAGCTCCGATACCGACCCGCTGATTGCGAGATGCAAGGATCTGGCGCTCGGAGGAAATCCTGAAGCCTCTCTTCATCTTGCAAATCTGTATCACTACGGTTCCGGAAATGTTTATACTGATGCCGATGCTGTTTTTAAATGGCTGGAACTGGCTGAACAGAATGGAAGCGCTAAGGCCAGTCTTGAACTTGGAATGATTTATTATCTCGGAGATCTGGTTAAGAAGGACCCTTCCAGGGCGCAGAAGTATTTTGAAAAAGCCGGCAGGGAAGATAAAGAGGCTTTCATGCTTTCCATAGAACTGAAAATGAACGAAGCTTATGAACTTTCCTTCGGTACCGGGAAAGCCGTGCGCGATGAAAGACTGGCACTTGAAAAATATCACGATATTGCACAGATTGACAGTGAATACCGCGACCCTGCCAGGCTGGCTCTCGGCAATATGTATTTAAACGGCAGGGGAACCATGGTGGACTATACAAAGGCCTTTTACTGGTTCAATCTTGCATTGCCGAAAATCAGTTCCATTAATGCCGAAAATCAGAATGTGGCGCTGCTTAAAGCCACGATGTACCGCAAGGGTATGGGTGTAAAACAGGATTACAGGAAAGCTCGGGATATCTATGAACTTCTGATTGAAAAATACAGAAATGCAGGGGCTCTGTTTGAACTTGCCAGCATGTATTCCTACGGTGTAGGCGTGAAGCAGGATCTGGATCAGGCGGTAAAACTGTACGAGGAAGTTCAGAATATCGCATGCACAGAACATAAGGTAATAAGCGGATATCCGAATCTATGCGCGGTTGTCGGTTACGAGATAGCAAATATAAACGCACTGAAAAGCAGACTTGAGCAGGTCAAGTAGACAGTCTGTTGCGGTTGAACGGTATTTGACAGGAAGAAAATTCATGAAAAATGATTTTGGAACACTTAATCTGGATTCAGACGAAGTTTCTTATACTTACAAGGAGCTGTCTTATCGATTGTCATCTCATCCATATGAGCCGTGTTTATATTTATGGTGCGGCGATAAACTTGTCTGTGTTCTGCACAGCGCCTATAACACTGAAGAACTTGTGGAGGCATTTATGGCGGGAAAAACAGTCAAAACAAACTTTGGAAAGGATTACGATAAGGAATATGATGAAACAGGTTTCTGCAGGGTTTTAGCGGCTGCGATTGACAGCGGACGTAGTGACATGGATTTCTTCTATGCTGCAAAACTGGCAAAGAAAAAAAACGTTAAATTCCTCCATTGAGATATATTTAATAGATACAGGTGCCGGTTTTCAACTTCTTGCCGGGGTCGTGCACTGTCTGATTTTGCTGTTTTCATAAATATTTGTATGACGGCTGCTGTATCAGGCTGAATGTGCTACGATGCAAATGATAAAGCGGCATGTCCGGATCCTTGTATTATCTGTGGCTGTACTTTCTTATGACTGAAAATGATGATTAATCAGTGAATTCTGATATTCCTGACGATTCAGACGTTCAATCTTAAAACTTTTCTGATAATGATGCTGCATAAGTCTGGCAGGCGGAGAGGACGAACCTCAACGGAAAAAACAAAGCCGCCTGACTGTGAATAATCAGGCGGCTTCTTTAACTTTTGATTCTTAGAACAGAAAAGCCAGAACAGTGCCTGCGGTCATAAAACCTATTACTGCACCGATGATCTTTGCAACGGTGGAACCTGCTTTCGGTAAAGCCTTGGTAAGAACACCGCCTAAAAATACCCAGCCGAAAAAATAAATCCAAAGAATCGACAAAATTACATAAACTGCGTGAGTCATAAGTTCTCCTGTTAAAAATATAAAAAACAATTCCGGGATGTTGAAATTTCCCGGTAAATGAAAATCATGTATTATTTGTAGCCTAATTTATTCAGCCACGCATTGATATTCGCGGCTGTTGAAGCAGGATTGTTTCTTACATCCGAGCCGCGAACCGCAATACCGTCCAGCACATCAGCCTTTGTTGTTTCCTTCAGACGCTGAACCGTAACGCCCTGACCGCTGCCTTCATGAGTATTGAACGGAATGATGGTTTTTCCTGCAAAATCGTGTTTTTCAAGGAATGTATAAACCGGCATCGGCATATCTCCCCACCAGATCGGGTAGCCGAGAAATATGGTGGTATAACTTTCCAGTTCGATATCTTTCTTTATTTCTGGACGAGATCTGTTCTGAAGTTCTTCGTTGGCCTGTTCGGTGCATTCCTTGTAATTTTCAGAATACGCCTTCACAGGTTCGATCCTGAAGGTTCGTGCACCGGTTTTTTGGGCAATCATTTCTGCCATCAGTTCCGTGTTGCCGCGTTCAACAATACCGACCTTGTAGTTTTCACCTGCTCGGGAAAAATAAACTATTATGGTTTTGTCTGCTGATGAAACTGCGCCGGAAGATACTGAATCTTCGGCCGGTACAGGTGAACTGCAGAATAGTGCCAGTCCCAGAGCTGCAATTGCAAATTTCCTTAAGCTGTCAAATAACATTGAGCTACCTCCTGTTTACTTTAATCTAACCAGTCTTGCCATATAAAATCCGTCAAATCCGGTTTTGGACGGCAGGACAGTATGCTGATCCTCAAGTGCAAATTCATCTCGGTGTTTCTTCAGAAATACATTGATCTGTACTTCATTTTCCACCGGCATGATTGAACATGTTGAATATACCAGTTTTCCGCCGACCTTAACCATTTTGCTGTAATTTTCTAGAATGTTGGCCTGCATTTCATACAGTTTTGTCAGCGTTCCGGGAGTATCGCCCCATTTCGTATCCGGATTTCTTTTCAGCACGCCGAGTCCGGAACATGGAACATCAAGCAGCACACGATCTGCACTGTTATGAAGCCTTTTTATAACCTTGGTGCTGTCTATTACTCTTGTTTCAACATTAAACACGCCGTTGCGGCGGGCTCGAAGTTTTAAATTCCTTAATTTCCATTCCTCTGTATCGAGTGCGATAATGCTTCCCTTTCCCTGGGAAATTGCCGCAAGATGCAATGTTTTTCCTCCGGAACCTGCACAGGCATCAATTATTCTCATTCCCGGTTCACTCTGCAGAAACGGTGCAATCAGCTGAGATCCTGCGTCCTGCTGTTCAAAATATCCGTTCTGAAATGCATGCAGTTTAAACAGAGATGCATCGCTTACAACCTCAAGTGCCGTATCAACGCCATCAACCTCTCTGGTAACAACATCCGACCTTTTAAGTTTTGCCATAAGCTCTTCTTTGGTGATTTTAAGCGTATTGACGCGGATGAATCTTTTCGGAGGCTGTGCTAGTGCATGTCTTTCAGCAGGCCATTCATCCCCTAATTCATAAAGACCATGCTGTTCAAGCCATTCGGGACAGCCGTCTATCAGCGGTTTGTTCTTTTTAAGGTCGCGGATCTTTTTTCTCATTTCATCTTCATTCAGCGGCTCGGTTCTGGCTCCTCTGGTCTGCGGCAGATTATTGAGAATATGCCAGAGATGAACAAGCCGGTCTACATGCTTGCAGGAATTCTTTTCGTTAATTCCAAGAATGGCGTAAAAATAATTAAGACGGCGTACAATATCGCCTACTACGCGGGTTATCAGGGCCTGTTCTCTGTTTACTACCTTGACTTTATTGAAAAAGTGCGAGTATGACTGATCGATTGAAAATTCCTTGCTCAGAATATGATAAAGAATAGTTGTTGCAAGCCTGAACTGAAACGGTGTTAATGAGGCAATTTTCATTTTTTCTATCTCTCTTGTAAATCTGGATGCTCCGGCTGTGCAGGATAATCATAAAGCAATAAAAAAATACGGAGCTCTCCTGATTATCAGTCAGCACGGATCAGCTGATACTGCAGCTGATCATGAATTAACTGCTATTACTGCTCAAGGTCTGGTTTTCAACGGCAGTATTTTAGGTTTCCACTGATCTATTTTAACAGAATTCATCATTTTTAAAGATGGATATTTTATTTTAAATTCATTTAAATGAAGATTAACCGGTTGATTTTTCTGTTAAAGATTATGGCAGATGATAAAACCAAGGAATTCATATGTTTTTCTGCGGCAGTACAGCCCGGCATCAGCTGATGAACCGTAACATATTCTTGCGAAGGTGACTGTGAGGAAATTATGATCTGCCGAAAGTAAGATGAACTGACTGAAATTTTTGCGACATACGTTTCATTTTTGCAATTTTTCTTGAAAAAATCTTCTTTTGCAGTGTTTTTTGTTTAAGTAGTATCTGTTTTCATTTATAATTAGCAAGATTTTAAATAGTGTAGAGAAGAGAAAGTCAAAAGGAATAAAAAAGTGACTCCAATTGTAAAGACATTTAAATACGGCCAACACACAATTACCTTGGAAACAGGTGTGATTGGCAAGCAAACCGATGCCTCGGTAATGGCAAGTATGGATGATACATCCGTTTTCGTAACCGTTGTTGGTAACAAGGAAGAACCAGAAGAAGAACGTGATTTTTTCCCTTTAACGGTTAATTATCAGGAAAGAGCTTACGCTGCAGGTCGTTTCCCTGGCGGATACTTCAAGCGTGAAGGAAGACCTAGCGAAGGTGAAACTTTAATCGCAAGACTTATTGATCGTCCTATCCGTCCGTTATTCCCTGCCGGTTTTACTCATGATGTTCAAATCGTGATTACAGTAGTATCAGCAAATCCTGAAATTCCAACAGATATTATTTCCATGATTGGTACTTCAGCTGCTCTGGCTATTTCCGGTATTCCGTTCAATGGACCGATCGGTGCTGCAAGAGTTGGCTATATCAACGATCAGTACGTATTGAATCCTCTGAATTCAGAACTGAAGGAAAGTAAACTTGATTTGGTTGTTGCCGGTACACAGCCGGCTGTTCTCATGGTTGAATCTGAAGCTCAGATCCTTCCTGAAGACACAATGCTCGGTGCGGTAATGTACGGTCATGAACAGCAGCAGGTTGTAATCGAGGCAATCAATGAATTTGCCGCAATGGTTAATAAGCCGAAATGGGACTGGACTGCTCCTGCGGAAGATACCGAATTAAAACAGAAAGTTGCCGATTTTGCTGCGGTTAAGCTTGGTGAAATCTATCGAATCACTGAAAAGCTTGATCGTCTTAATCAGGTTGCCGAATTGAAGAAGGCGATGATTGATTCGTTTGTTGCCGAAAATCCTGAAGTTAATCAGCGTGTTGCCGGCGAACTGTTCCATTCATTGGAAAAGAGAATTGTTAGAGATCGCGTTCTGGCTCATGAACCGAGAATTGACGGCCGTAACACTGAAATGGTAAGAGCATTGACGGTTGGCACCGGTGTTCTGCCTCGTGTTCACGGTTCTGCATTGTTCACCAGAGGTGAAACACAGGCTCTTGTAACTTGTACCTTAGGTACTGAAAGAGATGCTCAGATTATTGATGAATTATGCGGCGAAAGAACAGAACGTTTCATTCTTCATTACAATTTCCCTCCATACTGTGTTGGTGAAATCGGCTTAATCGGATCTCCGAAGAGACGTGAACTTGGTCATGGAAGACTGGCTAAAAGAGGTATTGCGGCAGTTATGCCTTCAATCGAAGAATTCCCGTATACAGTTCGTGTTGTATCTGAAATTACCGAATCAAACGGTTCTTCCTCAATGGCATCAGTGTGCGGTTCTTCTCTTGCTCTGATGGATGCAGGTGTTCCTATCAAGGCTCAGGTTGCAGGTATTGCAATGGGACTGGTTAAGGAAGGCGACAATTTTGTTGTATTGACAGATATTCTGGGTGATGAGGATCATTTAGGTGATATGGACTTCAAGGTTGCGGGTACTTCCGAAGGTGTTACCGCGCTGCAGATGGATATCAAGATTGAAGGTATCACCAAGGAAATCATGCAGATTGCTCTTAAACAGGCTCATGAAGCACGTCTTCATATCCTTGGTGTGATGAATCAGTGCATTGCAAAGCCTCGTGAAGAGATTTCACAGTTCGCTCCGAGAATTCACGTAATGAAGATTAATCCGGAAAAGATTAAGGATGTAATCGGCAAGGGCGGTGCAACAATCAGAGCATTAACCGAAGAAACAGGTACAGTTATCGACCTGACTGAAGACGGAACAGTCAAGATTGCCGCTACAGACGGTCTAAAGGCGCAGGAGGCAATCGAACGTATTACTGCTCTTGTTGCTGAAATCGAACCTGGTAAGATTTATGAAGGTACAGTTTCAAGACTGGCGGAATTCGGTGCATTCGTTACTTTATTCCCTGGCAAGGATGGTCTGGTTCATATTTCCCAGATTACTCCTGAAAGAATCAAGGATATTAATGAATACCTGAAGATTGGTGACAAGGTACGCGTTAAGGTTCTGGAAATAGATCGTCAGAATCGTATCAGATTGTCAATCAAGGAAGCCAAGTATGAGGAACTGGGACCTGATGCTTTCGGTGAAGTGACCCGAGCACAGCAGAAACTTCAGCAGGCACCTGCAGCGCAGCAGGAATCTGAAACTGCCGCAGTGGCGGAAACTGAAACCTATGAAGCGGCAGCTCCGGTTTCAGAATCAGCTGAGGTTCAGAGTGAAACCGTACCGGCTGCAGAAACATTTGAGGCACCGGTTGTTCCTCTCGTGGAGGAAACTGCTCATAGCGAAGAGGAAAAGTCTGAATAGTAATCTGACTTTTTCGGGAAAATAAACAGTAATTAGGCGGACATTATGTTCGCCTTTTTTTGGTGTGCTCGGCATGAGTATAATCTTTAGGGTGAAAGTCCCGAATCCGTCCGCTAGAGGAAAGGATTAGTGATCCTCTGATTGACAGATCCGTTAATGAACTGATGCATAGAGCTGATACTTTAATGTATGAAAATAAGCGCATCAGGAAATCAAAGTAATAGTAAATTCTTTATAGAAAGTAATAGAATTGTATTGATCTTTTTATAAGTAATCTTTATCTATCATAAATCAAAGTATCCGGATTCAGCGTATATTTATGCGAGTCGTGAGGTATATTCTTTATCGTGTAAAGTGAATATATTCTTTGTATACAAGCAGAATAGGAAATTGTGCATTGAACCTAAAGGTACATCTATGCTTGATCTCCAACAATTTGACTTGTTTATCCGGACAACGGTGAGTGTGGTTGACCCAATCTTCGTTATTAATCAATAATACTCGGAAGTAATCAGGTTCTGTCAGACCAGCAGCAGGGCGCATCATTCAGTTTTCAGGAAATACTAAAGATAAAAGGTATTATTGAAGGTATTGTTTAGAAGATGCCGGCCGAGCCTAAATTAAAGATTTGACTGAATATAATATGGTTTGGATTGATTTGGTAAGAAAAACAATAAGAAAATAATACGATGAATTACAAGAGTTTTTTAAATGAAGTTGATCAGCATGTATCCACCCGTAATGCTGATTCCCTGAGATTATTTATTCACGAGATGGCCCGTACGGTTCCTGAAGACTCTCGAATTAAATTTATGTCAATGCTGAAACGCTTCTGCAAAGATAATGAAATTATCACTGACAAAAAGCATGCGGATAAAAAAGTGGAAAAGACCTTTGAGAAGAAGGTTGATTCTCTTATCACAGCCCTGCAGGATATTCAGGAAGGCAGGAGAAAACATGAAAGTGAATGGAAGTACTGTCCATTCATGTCGGAGAAAACGAAAGTGCAAAATTCTGGCTTTCCAGCCTAAATGAATTAGAGAACCGAGGTGTTCGGGACATCATGGTTATCTGTGCTGACGGGCTCAGCGGTATCAAAGAAGCCATTTCCGTAGCCTTTCCGAAGACAGAATACCAGAGATGTATCGTCCATCAAATAAGAAACACCTTAAAATACGTTCCGGAAAAAGACCGTAAAGCATTTGCCAGAGACCTAAAAACAATCTATCAGGCAGCGAATGAAGAAAACGGCAGAAAGGCCTTGGACTGTGTTACGGCGAAGTGGCAGGATAAGTATCCACGAGCCATGAAACGCTGGTATGACAATTGGGATGCAATATGCCCGATTTTTAAATTCTCAGCTGAAGTCAGAAAGGTTATTTATACCACCAATGCCATTGAAAGTCTTAATGCGTCTTACCGCATACTGAATCGCCAAAGAAGCGTATGTCCAAGCGACCAGGCATACTTTTGTATCCATCAGTCCGTCTGTAATTCCACTTTCTGAAAGAATTACAGGCATAATCCTAAAATCTCATAAATTTAAACAGCAGTGTTTAGAGAAAATATCAATGATTTTGTATCTTTACGTATCATATTATACCCTCAATTGTTTGTAATTTACATCACAAACAACTATATCACGTAAGGGATTTGCCTCGAAGCTCGGTGTTTGCTCGATTATAATAACCTAAGGGTAAACTCACATTCCCTAACATCTACTAACATTGCTCAAAAAAATTTTAGTTTTATATTGATTTTAATATTTATGTTGTGCTAATATCTCTTGCTAAGAGGACCCAGATCGCTATCTTGTTTTTTCAAGGTAGGTGCGTCTGGGGCATTTTTATCTATTACTTCAAATTCTTTCCAATTTTTTCCACACCCAATTGTATCTAGTATCGATATAAATTTACTTGAGTATATTTTTGGAAATTCGTTAATCAAATTTGTAACTCGTTTATTCCATGTTTTTGATGCTTGGCAGGCTTCAAGCATATGATGAATTATGCATAAATGGTAAAAAAGTCTATCTTTTTTAATGATTTCATTTTCTTCCCAATATTTTAGCCAAGGATATTTATTTTTATCACTAACTAATCTTGGAACTTGTGTAAATTGTCTATTAAAAAGTCGAGAATGATGAGCACATATATTTCTTAGTATTTTTATGGACTGCAGCCAAGAGTTGAAAGTCGCAACCTCCTGAACACCAAATTTTTTAGCTATTGTCTTTGCTTTATCGGAATTTAATACATTAAATAACCTCCAAAGTGTTCCAAAATCAAAAACTTGAATTTCAATCCATAAAGGATAAGGTTTGGAATACTTTTCTAACAAATGTTTAATGGATGGTTCAATTCTTTTATTTCGTGTTAAATACTCTGTAATAGTTTTTCTAACTATGAACAAATCATCACGTCTTTTTGTATTATTTGTGTCTTTAAGTATATTAAAATTATTGTCGTCATAAATATAGAAAGGTGATTCTTTAGTTATTTCATGTGCAATATTAGCTCGAAGTGCTATTTCAAGTCTTTCAATAGCATCTAATACTAATAAACGCATTTTTCTATCAAATTTATAACATTCAACCAAATCTCTAAATGATGTGTTTTTAGAAAAACTATCGCCGTTTACTTCTTTAAAATAATATGCATAGCCAGATAGTCTGTAATAACCTATAAATTCAAGTTTATTAAGTGCTTTTTCCCTTGTATAGTTATCTAGAGTTAAACCTCTTGCTAATAATTGATTTAATTGATCATCATAAGATTTCCATTGTTTTGTATATGGAATCCTATTTTCTTGTTTTGATTCATTCTGAGTTTTACTCATTTTTATAAAACATGAAGAATCATTTTCAGAAATTATAAAAAATCCATTATTTGAACATAACTTTTTTAGTTTTTCATTTTTTGGACAATTTAAAGTAATAGTAAATGTGTTAAATAAAGCAAAATTATTTATTATATCTTCAATTATTTTAAACAAATCCCTCGAACTTAAATATGAAACATAGTTATCTCCAATATACTTGCAAAAATACTTTATAAAAATATTATTTTCTATAGAAAAATCTAACGTAAAGAACCCTTCAATTAGATAATTTTTCTCTTTAAGTTTGCTTTCTTCAAAAATTAGAAAAGTTTCAATCTTTTCGGATCTATTATTGCTAGTACATTTTTTGAGATAATTTTCTGAATTTAGATCTTTTGTACATTTAAATTCAGAAATAGCAATATTTATTTGTTGCGCATTCGGTAAATGGATTACGTCATGCATTCTAAAAATAATTGGGTTAATTATACTCATTTGCAAATTTGATTATATATATATAGAAATTAATATTGCATATTATATATTAATGTTATGCAATTGTGCTTAGAACAGACAGAAAATAATACCTATTTTCATAAAAAGGCTTTAAAGTTTAAACCTTTGAGCTTTAATTAACGGATTAAACTATCATTCCGTCACATTTACTCTCACTTCTGAAAATTTTTTCAAAGCCTCTCCGTGAAGTCGATGAATGTGCTGTTCAGAGTAGCTCATTTTCTTGGCTATTTTTTTTCCCCACGTTTTACTAAGAACGTATCGGTTAATCAGCAGATCCTGATAGTCGTAGTTGTCGAGCTTCTGTATTGCTCTTGCTATCTCACATGTGACGTCAATATGATCGACTGTAGCGGAACACAGTTCTACCTGCAGATCCATAATCTTTAGGGGACAGTCCTCGTGCTTATAGTTCGATGTCGTACTCTTCGGTGAATCTGTATAGGTGACGGAGCAGTCGTTCACCAATGTCTTGTAATGTCCAATCTGATCCTTAATGTTTTCAAACCTGCGTTCGAGATTGATTACTCTCATCAGAGCTGATTGTCACAGTGTATATGTTACCTCATTGGGAATACCTGTTTCGGATGACAGTGCGTGCATGACACTGATGGTTTAAGAAAAATCACCTGCTTGGGCAATGCACCATCAGCTCGCGACCTTACGTGTTTACGCTGGAGGGGTAAATAAAATTTCTGTATCTCGATCACAGAGACGCAGGCGTAGAACAACTCTCAGGTTGGTGCCAGTACCGTAAATAAAGCCTTAGTCTTTTAGAATGAAATGAAGGTGAATCGTGAGTTCCATCTCTAACATCTACTATATCCGATAACTTGTATTCCGTTAAGCAATTTATCGATTTCGACAGTTGTACATATAGCATCCTAGCTTGATTTACTAAATTATCATTTGGAGGTCGTTAATTTGCACTTGCTGAAGCCTGATTCAATAATTAGGCCTTGGCTAACACCTTTATATTTTTCGTTATTTTTCAATTATTTAGCTGACAATAAGGCGTTTAGGAATGGTCTACAAATAACTTATGCATCAGATGTTGGATAAATTGTATAATTCCATTGGCCACAAAATTCGTTTGGAACCAAATTAACACCTC
>Ga0256407_10005857_pt1 | contig 19359 bp, 6 predicted proteins | sample RumenRJG_04DNA_FD_193489 | JGI IMG/M metagenome (GOLD analysis project Ga0256407, IMG submission 193489) | Bovine rumen microbial communities from Lethbridge, Alberta, Canada - RJG_04 | ecosystem: Host-associated > Mammals > Digestive system > Stomach > Rumen | place: Canada: Alberta | collected... | reverse complement strand
CAGAAGAGACAGGATTGGTATTAAGCTATGACAGCAGTACGAAGAAATGGCAAATGGAATATAACGATGGTACTGAAGATAGAGTAATAAATGTAGCAGATATAGAAGATAAAGATGAATTTATAACGGAATATAACGGTGCAAGAACAGTAGTAGAATCTGTAGAAGGAGCAACATTAAATTATAATGATGAAATAAAAGGATGGGAAGTGACGGTACCTGCAATAAGATACTCGCCTGCTGTTACGGTTGCGATGTCGAATATAGCAACAGAAGATAGTTTAAATCAATTTATAGACGGATATAATACATCAAAAGCATTAATAGAGACAAATGGAGGCAATGGCGGTTCAGTCAGCTATGATGAAGAGACAAATAGTTGGGAAGTTAAATTATATGGAGTAGGAATAAGTTACGGTTCAACATATAGTTCAGGAGATTCGGCAATATTCAATGTAACCGGCAATGATATAGAACTTAAAGAGTTTAGAAATTATATGGGACAAGTAGTTGCAGGAAGTGACAGTGATATTGTAGCGGAAGTAAATGCGGCATATGATGCAGCAATAGCAGAAATAGACAGTCAATTTAGCTTGGATGCATTTACGAGAGTACAGGCTATATCTATACAGGCAGGAGAGTTGTTGTTACAAGGAGATACTTCATCATTAACAAGAAATTTTGCATATAGATCATTGGGCATTAGTAAAGATGGTGGTGCAGTAGTAAATGAATTAACGGGTACCTTAACTGAATATGGTGAAAATGGTGAATTTTTAACAAGAGTAGATTTGATAAATACGGAAGAAGAAATAGCGCAATATGGTGATCCTGCAAATAACGGATTCAGTTATGCTGATTTTGAGGATATAGCAAGAACGGAAGGTTTTGCCAGTGCATTGGATTATGCAAAATGTTATGGAGCAGTAAATACAATTACTGCATATGATGAAAGTGGTAATCCTATATATACGGCACAAAATGTAGGTTATGGAAATAATTGTATTGCTATGGAATATACATTTAATCAAGAATACAATGATAATGTCTATTTTACGGACATAGCTGCTAATGATAAGAAAGTTGTAGTAGAAAGTTTTACGACAAACGATGGTGAGATTGGAGTAAATAGACAAAATGCTATGGTATATAGTGTAGATCAAAACGGAGATAATACATCTTATACAACAAATGACGGAATGACTATAAATGCATCCATATCCGGTTTGGACAAAGTAACTGAATGGAGTATTAGAACAGAACAAGATGAAGAGACCGGCAGAACAGAAACTTATCAAGTAGCAAATACTGTGGATTTTGTAAACGGCCAAGACGGGAAAGCAAGCGGATTTGAAGAAGCTATGTTTGATACTAATGGTAATTTTATCGGAGTAGTAAGATATGATTTAACAGATGCATATTATAGTGAAGAAGAATATAATGCTTTAATGGAAGAACAACAAAATGCAAGCCAACAACAATCAGATGAACAAAATGAACAGGAACCGGGTTTTGTAGATCAATATAGTCAGATATTGGAAGATGCGAATGGTTTAAAAGTACAAGAACAAGAGAATGACGAATTCTATAGCGGATATGAATATGTTGATAGTATGAGGATAAATGTAAGTAAAATTACAACTGCAACATATATTGCCGGTTCAAATACGGCAAGTTATGCAACAACGGATCCTGAGACAGGCAGTATAACAACAATAACAGCAGAAATAGACGGAGATAATTGGAGATACGGAAAAGATTCAGATATAGTATTAGATTCCAATTTGAATACGGTTACAATACAAACACAAAATGAAGACGGTACATTTAGTATACAAACTTATGATACGAATGTTGTTTTAAGTGTAGATGAAACTACAGGGAAAATAACAACAAATGTTCAAAATGCAAACATGACAAATATGACATATAGAACTACTGAAGATGAAAGCGGTAAAGAAGTAATAGAGTTAGTATCCGGAGAAGTAAATTATAAAGCCGGGACAGAGATATCAACGGTATTTGGTGTTGAGGCCAACGGTGATACGGTAATATTGGATAATGATTTAAGTTTCAGTTTTAGTCTTGGTGAAGACGGTAAAATGACAATGGTTCCTTCAAATGTAGATATAAGCGGAACATATGTTCATAGAATTGTCGGTGCAAACGGCGAAATTATAGAACAGGAAGGTACATTGGAAAATGCAACATTAGAAGTTACGGATAGCGGATATATAGGAATAAACGGAGCGGTAAGAATAGAAGGAGATACAACTTTTAATATAGATAAAGGAACAGGAAATGAAGATGGTGGCGGTGCAGGTGAAAATAATGGTACCAATGATTCAGAACAAACAAATGAAGTTCCTGATGCAAGTGATACAAATGCTGTAATAGTAGAAAATGAAAACAGCTATGAAGTAAGTGACGGAACAATATCATTAAGAGGCGGACAATTAGTTGTAGCCGGAGACGGCATGATATTGAAAGAAGGTTCGGTAACAGAAATGACGGGAAGTGTTATACAGGGAAGTTTGAAATTAACATATGATGAGGAAGGTAATCCACAATTAACATCTGCAGTAGAAGGTCAAAAGGCAAAAACTTCCAGAACGGAAGAAGTTTCTTCCGCAGATGGAAGCACTGTAGAATTAACAACAGTTGTAACTTACGGCGATTCGGGGGTTACGGAAATAAAACTGACAAGCAGAGATAGTAATGGTGATAAAATTGCAAGATTAACAATTGACTACGAAGATTCAAGTAATAATGAATTTGAAGCATGGCAAGAAGGTTATACCGGATTAAAAAATCCGAATACCGGAGAAGAATTTTATGTGGATTCTCTCGGACATGATGATGATAAAGATGAAACTCCAAATGAGAAAATTGAGTATAACTTAACAGATGGTTCTCTTACTTATGGTGCAGAATTATATGTTATAGATCTTTCTGATGTTAACGGAAATACATTGGGAAGAAAAATTACGACAAGTAAAGATGATACTAAAGATCATAATGTAACTACAAATCCGGAACAATTACAATACAGAACGTATGATAGAGAAACCGGAGAATTTGTGGAACATAATTTAAAACCTATGGGTGCAAACAATTTCTATGCAATTTCCGGAGATACTTTCAGATCTTTTTCATATTCCATAGACGAAAATAACAATGTGACATTTGATCTTGGGGAAGAGAAAACTTCAGAGACAATGTATTGTATAAAAGGAGAAGATGGAAGTCTTGAAGCATATGTTGCGGGAATGTATGGTGAAAATGAAACAATTAGAGAAGAAAACGGAGTTTATATATTGGAATATACGGAAAATGGTGAAAGAAAATCCGTAGAGCTTTTGACCGGAACGGTAACCGTTGATACTGAATCCGGAGAATTTGTTATAAGTTCTTTGGAACGAAACGGAGTTACATCAGGTGTAGAGAGAGAAGCTGTAGACAGATATATGGATAATTTGAATACTAACAGTTTAAATGCGGGTTATTACGACGGATTTAAACTTAGCAATTATGATACTTACGAAGAATACTATGATGCTATGTATAACGGAGATGCTTATTATTATGACAATAGCGGTATTTATCATATCATGACAGAGGAAGAGTTTAATGAAGCAAAAGAATATGGTCAAGTATGGGGTGTTACTATCGATGAATACAGCAAAGAATATGTTTTAGAAGAAAACGGTACAATTTATTTAAATGATGTTTGGTTTAGGACAGAATTTGATAATGGTGAAGGTGAAACTGATATATATAAATATCAAATAAACAGTGTGGATGGTTATACTGTAAATGCAAGAATGGAACTTGCGGAAGGTCAACAAATTACTATGGACTGCGGAGATAATGCTTTTGTTATAAATCAAAGTAATGGTGAGGGCGGTAAAAATGATGATTCTGATGAAGTTGAAGAGCCTGTAACAAGTGTTACGGCCGCAATAAGTGAGGCGGATAATACTATAACATTAACGACAACTGATGGTTCTCCTGCACAATTTGATGTGTCTTTTGGTATTAGTTTGGATAAGGAAGATATACAAAATGCAGAAACTAACGGTTTTACTCCGACATTCTCTCAGTTTATAGCCGGAACGAATTTAACTTTATTAAAAGAGTCTAATTTTAGTACAACAGACAATAATGTTAGAGAATTATCAAATAGTTCCGTAGATGCAGGAGAAATAACACAACAAAAGACAACAATAGATGTTAGAGAAGATACAACAGTTTATTTAGGAAAAGACACTAATTTGGCAAATTTGGCTACAACGATTGTAGAAAATGGAATAGAAGACGGTTCCATCGATGTAAAAACAGATATCGAGTTTCATGATAATTCCAACAATGTACAGACAATTCGTATAGAAGGAATAATGGATAATGATCATAAAGTATGGAGTTCTGTTGATAAAACTTATTCCTATATCGATGGTATAGATGGTAATATTACAGGTGCAATACAAAACGGAGATAGTGTTTTCGGTGGAACATTTAATTCAAAGACTGGCAATATAGAAATGGGAGGTTTATTTAATTGGAACGGAACAATTAAATTAAATGAAAATATCACTAATATTTCTATAGAAAAAGGCGGTGTTGCAAGAGCATTTGAAGTTGTTGGCGGTGTTATTGTAAGCATCGTTGGTCTTGTAGAAGGGTTAATTGTGGGGTTGGCAACCGCTGCAGTTTCATTGGCAACATGGACAAATTTTGGAGATAACTGGAATTCTTATTTTGAAGACAATGATGCTTCTTTCTTGAAATTGGCGGCATCGTTAATAACAGATAAACAATACGATAAAATTACAGGAGGGGAAGCTGCTTCTGCAATGGTTGCAGGTGTAGCTGCTGTAGCTTCAGTAGTAATAACGATAGTTTCTTTTGGTACACTTAGTGCGGCTGTTGGTGCTGCATGGGCTATAGCAGCATCAGTGATAGGAGGAACATTAAGTGCTGTTACGGCAGCTCAGGCAGCATATAATGCTTCCGAATGTTTCCAAAGAGGAGATATTGCTGGCGGAGCAATGAACACATTGCTTGCATTAGTGTCAATATTTGGAACAAAAGGTCTTAATTCTGCTATAGGTAATATAGGTGCAAAAGCAACAGCTCAAATATTAACCAAGTTTGGTGTTGCTTTCGGAGAAAAAGCATTAGGTACTGTCGGAGCACAAGTTGCAGCTCAGGCATTAACGCAAGCAGGAAAGGAAACCGTAAAAGTCGGATTAAGAGAAAGTATTAAAACTGCAGCTGAAGCTGCAGGAATGAGTACTACAAAATATATGTTAACAAGTTCTTGGGCTATTAGAGGATATATTTTGGCCGGTTCAAGTGCTATAGATCAAATATCAGCATGGACAGGTGCAAGCGGTTGGCTCACAGATCTTTCAAGAGTATTTTCTGTTCAGGGAATGTTAGGGTTGGATGGTCACGAAATATCTAATGACAGTGCTCTTGGAAAATGGTTGAATAGTGAAATAATAGAAGGCTCAGGCTTGAGATGGAGTAGTGTTGTTCTTGTTGCCGGGTATGTTGCTGCACCCGGAATGGCAAGTAGTGCTTTAAGAGGAACAATAGGAAATGTTTTCCATTTTAATAAAGGAGTTTTTGCAGATAATTTTGTTGGAGGATTAAAACAAAGTCTTGCAAATGTAGGTAATTTGGTTGGAAGAGGAGGCAGTGAAGCTTTCTTTGAAGCATGGGGCAATATGTCCGTAAATATGTATAGAATGGCTGGTTTAAATATTGGAATGAACTCTGTCGGATTTTTAGCAAATAAATCCGGTGTGTTAAATATGTTTGGCGATTCATCTTTAGGAGCTTTAGCAAATTTTGTTTTAGGTGATATGGGTGGAAATATGGATGATTGGCATGATATATTTAGAGTTGATTTAGCAAATAGTGCAATGTTTGGAAGTATTATGTATGTTGCTATGCCATTAGTTTCCGGATTTGCAAACGGTATAAAAGGACAATTCTTTACAAGTCAGGAAGGTCTTGCTGAAATAGCATCGGAGCAAATGGAACAGAGAGCAGCTTTACAAGCAGCACAAAATGAATCTCTTGCTAAAAAAGTTTTATCGGCTCCAGGAGAGTTGGCTACAAGTATATGGGAAGAAGGTTTTAAAGAAAATGTAGTTCAAGCTTTGGTTACACCTATTGTTGGTCCGCAGGCAGCAGAATATATATCCGAATTTGCTTTCCCTGATGGCGATATGAATGTTTTGGGTGAATATATGAGTAATGTTCAAACTGCAAACTATACAAGTCAAACAAGTGTAAATAATGCAGTAAGGAATATTCAAAGTGTATTTGATAGCAACGGATATTCGGATATAACTGTTTCTGCAGTTCAACAGGCAAACGGAAATTATGGTATTACCATAAGCAATGTAAACGGTGCAATATTATCAAGATCTTTCAATAGTAAATCCGATATGCAAAATTTTATGATGGGTGTTTATAATACTGTTAACAATGTTAAAGATGCTGATTTCGGTTCTGCTGCAACTCGTTCGACATTTGCTTCTTTAGTTGAAAATAATATTCAAACAATAGTTGATATAAGAGAAAGTACAAAATCTAACTCTTTAGGTTTAAAAGGATTATGGAATGCTTTTGCTCACGGAGATGTAAGAACAGCTTCCGATTTTCTTGTGCCTCAAATGTCGGCTGCAAATATAATTCAGCAGAATGGTTTAATGGAAGATGGTTCCGTTAATCTTGAAAGTATAACAACACAAATTATAAATGCAAAAACGGTGGAAGAATTAAATGCAGCCTTGGAAAGTGTTATAGGATTTTCTTTGGTTTCTCAATCGGGAATTGGTTTAGATAACTTCTTTACTCAAGTTAGTTTATCTAATGTAATTGAATCTATAAAATCAAATGAAAATATAACAACTCAGCAAGCTAATACGCAAATAGCACAACTTGGTGCAAGTTTAGTAGTAAATTCTTCTAATAAATTAGCCAAAGAGTTTGGTACAGTTGTAGCTGAAGAAATAAGTAATTTATCACTGAACGATTTCAATGTAGAAACTTATTCGCAACTTCAGGCATTAAATTCATATGTTGAAATTTTACAAAGTGTTAAATCGGATGTAAGTATAAATGTTGCAGAGGAAATAGAAACTATAAAAGAGGATATTAAATCTTTTGAACAAGAATTAGAGGGCAGATCTTTAAATCAACAACTTGATATGGTTGAAACTTATAGAGAACAAATAAAAGATAAAGAAGATCTCTCTTTAAAAGATAAGATAATTATTGATTATTTGAATAATACAGGTGCATATCTGCAAGTTAAAGCAAAAATAAGTAATCTTGAAGGATATAATAAACTTGCTATAAACAGAGCTTTGGCAGTTGTAGATAGTTTACCGTCAAATGTAGTTGCTAATATTGATAATGTTGATATGAGACAATTAACAGGTCTGTCTCTTGCAGAAATGGGATTAGAAATTGATGCAACAAAGATACAATTTAATGATGCTGAAGGTAATCATATACCTAGAATTAATATTGATGGAACCGAATATACTTTAAGTTTGGCAGATTTAATAGATGCAGGAATTGTTACTGAAAAAAATATTAACGTTGTTCCATCAGGTGATTCTTATATGTTGCAAATAGATATTAATAATCAGTCGAGAATAATAGTAATTGATGCAAATTCGTTACCTAGTGATTTTGCAACATCAAATAAATATAAAAAATATGTTGAAGCAATTGTTGCTAAGGTAGGAAATAGTAGAGGAAGTTTTGATAATGGCAATATATTATCTAAATTTACCGTTGCTGCAAATTTTGATAGTATAAATCCTTTAGGTTTGGATGGAATGGATGCACAATCAAGAAGAATAGAAGATAATTTGGTTAAAGCTAAAGATACTTTTTCAAACAAAGATTTACAATTATCATATTTTGACTCATTTGTTATGTTGCAGGGCTTACAATCTTTCTTTAATAAAAATGGTGGAGATATGAAAGCTTTCTTTAACGATTTAAAGAAAGCAAATAATTTACAAGATTTATCTTCAACAAGTAAGTCAATTTTAGAACAATTATCTACAGAAAAATTTGTAGGAATGGAAGCTTTGGATGGTATAGCCGACAGAGTAAAATTCTTGGCACAGCATCAAACGGATATAGAAACTCAAATTAAACCTATCAAAGCAAGTGTTAATGCTTTTATAGCACAACATGAAAATGTAAAAGGAACAGCTTTACTTGATGCTGTTCATGATTACTTGACAAGTAATAATTTAAATGCAGAACAAAGAACGGATTGGTTAATGTCGTTTATGTATGAATATGTAAAAGCAAGTGATATGTGGGGCGGAAAAGGTGCAGGTAGCTTTAGTGCTTCACAATCTGAAGCTATATCGGCTTTCTTAGCCGGTTATGATATAGCACTCGGTATGGGTGGAGGTAAAACTCCTATAGGAACCGAGGCAACAATAATACATAGAATATTATTGGGTAAGAGTGCAAGTTGTGAAATTCTTGTAGGAAATGAAGATCTTGCCAACTTTACTATCGGTGGTGATGCTAAAGATATGTTTGATTTGTTCGGGTTAAATACAGTTCAAAGTAAACAATTTAGAAATAACGACGGTTCTTGGGATATAGATGGATTGTTGGCTGCATATCAGGATGCAAATACCGTTGTTGTAATGAGTCCTACGGATAGAGGTTTCTTAAAGGCCGAAGCTGCTGCAAAAGGCGGAGAAACAGCACTTAAGATAAATACTGCACTTAACAGTGTTACTAATATGATTATAGATGAAGTTCATAAAGTAGCACAAAATCAGGTTTCGACAGTTATATCTAACGGTAATACATCTCCTACACAAACTGAAATAGACAGAGCTATGAGATATGCACAAACGATAGATTATAAAACAATATTGGCTAATATGGATAATATTAGCACTGAAAAATTAGGACGAAACGGTGGAAATATCGGGAAAGAATTGGGTACGACAATTACAATTGACGGACAGCAGGTTGCTGTAGCACAATTTAGAACTGAAGCGGAAGCTATGGCATATAAGGATCAAAACGTTATAGCCATAATAGGCACCGGTGCAGTTGCCGATAAAATTATGTTGTTAGGAAAAGCAAATGAATTGGTAAGAAATTCAGTTGGTGAAGATTTTAATGCAAGTGAATTTGAAAGTATGGTAAAAGGTTTGTTCGCAACTGATGCCGTAGGTGGTTTTGCTGATACCGAACAAGGTATAAAACCTGTTGGAACTGATGGTCCTCAAATGAGCATGGTTCCAAGTGATTATTATATTCAAATGGGTGTTCTGCTTAAGAGAAATATGTCTGATATGAACGAAATAATGGAAGCTTTTGCTCAAATAAGTAAAACATCAATGTCTGTTTCGAATAAAGATATTACGGCAGGTGTTAGAGGTGTAATTCATGGTATGACCGGAACGGCAGAAGGATACGAACCTCATATTCAAAATATCACAGGTGCTAAAAAAGTATATAGCATAAGCGGTGAAAGTTTTGATTATACGGATAAGAAATTAGATACTCTTGATTTTAACGGAAGTAGAGCTGAAAGAAAGCAGGCTATAAGTGATCAACTAAATAAACTTATACAAAAAATTAGTATTAATGATACCTTAGTAGAAAAAGAAATCGATGGTAAGAAAGTAAAAATGATAGAAGATAATGAATTTGATAATTTCTTATTTCTTGCAAAAGATGCAAGCACTATAGAAATTATTAGAGAAGTGGTTGAAGAAAATTATGATACATTGAACAGATATGGAATAAATGTATATGAGTTTACAAATAGATCCGGAAAATGGTCAAGTGCCGAAAATGTGACAGGCGAATTGGAATCGATAGACAGTTCTTTGTCTGAGGTAGCCAAAAATTATACGGAAAGAAGATTGGTTATAGCAAATGAGTTTGGTATGACAGGTATAGATTATCAGGGATTATTTAATAATTTCTTACTTGATTCTCAATTGATGACAGATTCTGATATTGCACAAGCGCTTAAGAGAAACGGAAGAACCGTATCTAAGGGATATGATAAAGCAAGATGGGATGCACAGAGATTTTTAGTTGTAGATGTTGTTGCCACTTCTGCAAGTTTACAGAATTATAAACAAAATGGTAACTTTATGGAATATGTTAGAGAAAATGGTTTGTCTGATTTCGGAGCAGATTCCAAAGTAAAGGCTTTATTTAATGAAATTATGCAGGAAGGTGCGAATATAAATGATATAGTTGAAAGCAATAAAGAAACTGCTATGAAATTATTGGCATTGATAAATTCAATACAAACAAGAGATTCCGTAACGAGATTTAATATACAAGATGCTACAAAAGATTTTGCATTGGTTAAACCTTTCAGAACCATGATGGAACTTACCAAGAATGAATCTGTTAGAAAAGTATTGGAAAAAGCATTGGAAGAGCAGTTGGGTAATATGCAGTATGATGCTAACAGAGATTTGACATTAAATGAAGATGTAAAAGGAAACGAAGAATTTAATGCCGATAAAGTGTTGTTTGATATATTTAACGGAAATGTTCAGAATGCAATTGAAGTATTTAGTACCATTTTACAAAGTGCCGAAATACAGAGCGATCCTTCTGTAAGACAATTTATAGAAACACATTTGGCGCAATTGCAAAATGCAGTTGCTACATTTGATAATTTAACTCCAAATGATCAAAAAGCATTGGCAAGTGCAAATAGTGTCGAAGAATTTGCTTCAATATTGAAATCGTTTACTGATTATCTTGCTCCTTCAACCGAACAACAATCATTACCGGAATTATCAACTATAGTTGCTAATGAGACAGTTAAACAAGACTTACAAACACAATGGGCAAAAGATAATGGTCTTGTTATAGAAAATGAAGGTCAAATTTATTTGACACAATTAGGACAAAATTATGCCAAATTGGCAAGTAATAATTCTTCGACAGCAAATATTATAGGTGCATTGTTGGCATTACTTTTAGGCGGATTTGCCGGTGGTGCAGGAGAAGATGATGATAAGGATAATATTGTAACAACAGGCAATACAAATAAAGACAATATGATAAAACTTGCTGATATATTGAGATTAAATGGAATAACAGATATGGCAGCTGTAAATAATGTTATAAATAGTGTTACTGATATTAGTTTATTGGAAGGAATAAAGGATATTAATGGATTTAAAACGATTGTTAATGCAAAACATCCGCAAGGGTTAAGTGAATATTTGAATGCATTGGAACAACAAACAGGAAAACATTATACTTTACCTACGGCTCAAAATATTGCATTGAATAGACTTTCCGATAATAATGATGACCTTGTATTAGCTTATGATGAGTTCGTTAAAGACTATTATTCATATCTTGCACAAACAAAATATGGCTTAAGTTCAGCAGATAGAGTTCAAATATTAAAAGATAGATTGTCAAACAGTAAAGTTGCTCCTGTTGTAGGTGCAATGCAAATGTTTATATCAAGTACTATTGGCTTTATACCTAAACTTGCTCTTATGAATGTATTCGGTAAAGCAGCATCGACAATCCCGGGATTTGAAAATTGGACATATCAAACTGCGGTCGGTCAACAAATAGGAAATCCTCTTAACAGTGTAGCGAGTGTAGCTGCTGCAGATGTTGTAATGCCACAAAAACAAGGAACAACAAATAAGCAATTAGGAAGAGTTAGTATATTGGATCAATCGTTGGTTTTAGCATTCAAAGCAGGAGAATGGATTAATAACGTAAAACTTACAAATTCCATGAAAAAATCTGCAGAAAAAGTAAGTGTTCTTGAGAAAGAAATGGAAGAAAAAAATAATGTAGAACTTGGAAAAGCAGCGGAAGTAGCCAAAGAAAATATAGCAGATATAACCGACAAAGTAAACAGAGCAACGAAAGGAAATTATACACAAGAAGAAGTACAAGGAATGTTGTTGGAAAGCTGTGCAGTAAGTGCTTTGGACGGAATAACAAAGACAATACCGATGGTAAGAATGGCAGAAGGCTTAACTAATTTTGCAATAGAGATGGTAACGGAAGATAGCGATAAAGAGGGATTGGATAACTTGAAAGCAGCAGGAAAAGGCAAAGAAGTAAGTTTGGGTAGCTTGAGAAACTTAATAGATTATGAATATGCATTAGTGGAAAGCCAAGAAGCAATAACAAGTCCGGTAATAGCATACTTTGATAAGAATCATGTAGCCCAAGTAAGCAGCAAAAAAGATATAGAAAAAGTGGAAGCACAAGGATATAAGTTTACGGGATTGGTATTGGCAGACAAGAAAGCTATAGCGGAAAATGAAGGAATGACAAAAGAAATAATGTTGAACAGAGTATATGGAGTAATGAAAGGGGAAGAAGTATCAGAGATAGTAGAATATGTATTAGCGGTATACAGCGGAACAGACAGAGAAGAGCAGATGATGAAGTATATAGGAGCAACAGGAAACAGCAAAGAAGAGATAAATGATGCGGTAATAAGCAGAATGGAAGAAGTGGTACAAATGGGAGCAGAAGGAACATTACCGAAAGTAGTAGTGGATGCCCAAGTAAAAGCTCTCAGCGGAATAAGAGAGATATTGATGGCGGCAAGTGAAGAGAAAGCAGGATGGTTGGCAACGGCAGGAAAAGAAGAGATAGTAGGAAAAGTAGAAGCAAACAGAAAAGTAAATCAAAGTGTAATAACGAAATCTGTAAGTAACGGAAAGATAAATAATGATTTTGTAATAAATGTAGTAAAATTACAAAAGGCAGTGACAGAGAAAGGCTTAAGTGAGAAGTTGGCAAAAGTACAGGAATTGATGAAGAACGGAAAGACCGACTTGGGAGCAATAATGGATATTCAAGGCAAAGAAGATTTGAGAATGCCGATGGACTTATTCAGATTATCGGATGTACATGCGGTAGCAGCTTCTGCATAATGTTAAAAATTAAATTAATAAAACAAAAAAAGGCAGATATTTTAATATCTGCCTTTTTTGTTTGTAAAATAATATAATAATTGTATGATCAAAAATATAATAAACAAATTTATAATAGAAGAATATGAAGGAAAATGTTTAATATTCTCGATAATATCAGGAGTATTACTTGCCTTATCATTTGAAAGATATAATCTATATTTGCTTGCATGGGTAGCATTTATTCCGTTAATATATTGTATATATAAAAACAATTTTAAATACTCTCTTTTATATGGTTTTATTGCAGGTATAATATTTTCGATAATATCAATAAATTGGATGTTTTTATTTTTGTTAACAAATACAAAATCTTTTTTTGATTCTTTTGTTGTTTCAATTGGTATGTGGCTTTATTTATCCGTATATTTTTGTATTTGGTCGGGAATTGTAAATTTAATAAAAAAACTAAAAAAAATATATGTGATTTTTTTTATGGCAAGTTTATGGGTTTTATTGGAATATATAAGAAATTATATATTGAGCGGATTTCCTGTAAATTTATTGGGTTATTCTCAGTTTAAATTCTTATCAATAATTCAAATAGCAGATATTGTTGGAGTTTATGGTATATCTTTTGTAATAATAATTATCAATTGTTTGTTGTTTTATTTTATGGAAAATAAAACTAAAAAATATTTGGTAATATCGGTAATAATAATATTGAACTTGTTTGTCTATGGAAATATAAGTATAAACAAATTCAATAATATGAAATATGATACGGAATTGAAAATCGGTGTTGTTCAACCTAATATAGAACAAAAATTAAAGAAAAATGATAAATATAAGGGAAAAATTTTAAACAGAATAAGTAATTGTGCAAACAAATTTGAGGATAATAATAAATTAGACATTCTTTTGTATCCTGAAACAGTACTGCCTAAAAGGTTGGAAAAATATCCTCAGGTTAGAAGTGTAGTAAAGAAAATTGCCAGCCACTCGGATATAACATTAATAGGCGGTAAATCTGATGCAAGAAGGAAAGTATATAATACAATATTTGTTGTGAATAATAGTGGCGGTGTTATAAACAAATATAGAAAAAAACATTTAGTGTTATTCGGAGAATATGTTCCTTTTGAAGGTTTTTTATCAAAAATTTTCAGAAAAATAAATTTGTTGGATAATTTAAATAAAAATGATGAAATAGAAGTTTGTAAATTTAGAAATTATGTTTTAGGAATAAATATTTGTTCGGAAAACTTTTATCCTTATTTATCAAGAAAGTTTGTTTTACAAGGTGCAACTATATTGACAAATCATTCAAATGATGCTTGGTGTGACGGATTATCTTTGCCATATCAACATTTTGTTTTTAATATTTTTAGAGCAATTGAAAACAGAAAGTATCTTATAGTTTCTGCAAATACGGGAATATCGGGAGTAATATCTCCTACGGGTAAAATTATAATACAAACGAAAAATCAGGAACAAGTTTGTTTTGAGGAAACTGTATATACAAATAAGTACATAACAATATACGATAAAATCGGAGATTTGTTTGTTTTGTTTTGTTTGTTATATGTTTTTTCTGTATTTATGTTTTTTATTTATTATAGATTAAAATATCATCTTCAAATGCATTCTTGTAAGAATTTTTAAGGTTTTCCAGAAAAAATAAAATATTTAAAAGAGAACAATATATAGTGTTATATGGCATTGAAAATTGCTTACTTGTTAATAGTAGAGATAATGATAGATTAAGCAAGAAAAGAATTAGATATTGCAAAACAACAATTGTTTATGAAATTTTTTATATATAATTAAATTATGTTTGGTTTAAAGAAAATTTTGTTCTAAATAAAAAGATATCAAAGAAATTAAAGGTTTGGTTGAGTTGTAAATTTTTATCTATTTATGATATAATATGTTAAAATTTTATAGAGGTTTTTCTATAATGAAGAAAATAATAATTATTATTGCTTTATTTGCCTTTTTTATCGCCCCTGTTTATGCAAGGATGTCTGCCGAAATAATAGCTAAAGGAGGAATAATAGCTTCACCTTATCTTAATTTCGACGGGGACATTGCGGATGTTGATGTAGGGTTTACTGTAGGCGGAGAAGGCTATATTTATGTATGGGAAAACATAGGGTTAGGCGGCGGAATCACTTATTTGTTTGATACGGATATAGAAAATACCGCAAAAAAAATATCAAATACAAATGTTTATTTATCCGTAAAACCTAAAATTGTTTTTGAAAACAAAGAAATAACTGCACTCTATTTTATAGGACAGTTAGGTGCAAGTAAGGCGGAAATAAAAATAATTGATGATTGCGGTATGGGAATATATGTTGCAGGCGGTGTCGGTATTGAAGCCAAATGGTTTATAGCGGAATTAACATATTCATATAATAATTGGGCAGTTAAAGCAGATGATGCCAAAAGAGCAGCCCTTTATACGTTATGTATGAATATAGGATACAGGTTTGCAATATAGTTGTTTTGTTTATCGTTGAAGATATTTTGTTTTTTAGATATAATTTGTAAAAATATAAAGTTAATTTAGGAGAGTAAAATGAAAAGGTATGTTTTGGTTGTTTTGATGGGGTTGTGCTTGGTTGTTTCTGCTTGTTCAAAAAAAGGAAATGTTCAAGAAGAAAATATCAATCCTGAAAATGTTTCAGGTCAGGAAGTTACAATTGATTCTGAAGAATTTGCTAATGAACCTACATTAAGAGGAAGTCAGGTTAATTCTGTAGCAGAACTTTCAATAATATTTTTCGGTTTTGACAGCAGTAATATTACTGGTGCGGAATTAGGAACATTGAAAGCAAATGTAGCTTATTTGAAGAACAATCCTGGTATAAATGTTGTAGTTGAAGGTCATTGTGATGAAAGAGGAACCACCGAATACAATTTGGCATTAGGTCAAAAAAGAGCATTAAAAGTAAAAGAATATTATGTTCAAATGGGAATTTCTCCTGCAAGAATAGCAACAGTTTCTTATGGAGAAGAATTACCTTTAGATAAAAGAAGTAATGAAGCCGGTTGGGCAAGAAACAGAAGAGCAGAAACAAAGGTTTTATCTAATAAATAAGAAAAATGAAAAAAAATAAATTATTTTTATTATTATCTTTTTTGCTTTTTGCAGGTTGTGCAAATATACAACAACAGTCCGATTTGGCAGGTATTAAATCGGATGTTGCACAATTGCAGGTTAAAGTTGAAAGTTTGGCAAACAAGCAAACTGATTTATACTCAAAGTATGAAAATACCATGGTAGCTAACGATACACAATCCGCTACCGTGCAGGAACTTTACAAAAAAATTTCTCAGTTGTCTCAAAGAATTCAGGATTTGGAAACTGTAAATTCCAAGAAAAGCGGAGAAAAAGTTGTTTTGCCTTCAACTTTATATCAAAATGCATATAATGATTTTTTAATGGGTAAATATGATATTGCTTTATCAGGATTTAAATCTTTTATGAAAAAATATCCTGAGCAGGATTTGTCTCCTCAGGTACAGTACTATATAGGTGAGTGTCTTTATTCTAAAGAAGATTATGCTAATGCTTATGATGAGTATGTGAAAGTTGAAGAAAATTATCCCGTTTGTGATATGATACCGGCTTCCAAATTAAAAATGGCCGTATGTTTGGAAAAGCTCGGTAAACAACAAGATGCAATGTTGGTTTTACAATCGATAGTACTTAAATATCCTAATAGTCCTGAGGCATTTACTGCAAAGGAAAAGATAAAAGTATATACAAATGGTAAGTCAAAGTAAAAACAACTTTTTAGTGTGCTTCGCTATATCTCTTGCACTGCATTTTTTGTTTTTTTTTATAGTTTTTTATCACAAACAAAATAAACAAGTTTTTTTGCAGGTTCCGGTGGAAGTTTCTTTTTATTCTCCGGTTAGAGATTTTAACAAGAAAAGTACGGTTGAAATTAAATCTAAAAAAGTTGAGAAAGCAGAAGAACCTAAAAAAATTGAACCTAAAAAAGAAAAAGTAAAAGTTAATAAAGATGATATTGCTTTGAATTCCAATAAAAAGGAAGAAAAGAAAGTAGAAGAAAAAAAAGAGGAACCCGTTCCTAAAGAGGAAGAAAATAAAGAAGAACAAGCGGAAACGGGGCAACAGGAAGTTCCAAACTTTATGCCGAATAAAGGTATAATGTTGGAAAATGCAGATTTTAAATATGCATATTATACAACTGCTATAGTAAAGAAAATAAGTAGATATTGGCAATGGTCGAATATGTATTCTTCTTACAGAGCTGTTGTATATTTTAGAATTGAAAAAGACGGTTTCGTAAGAAATGTTGAAATAAAAGAGTCGTCCGGTGATGAGGGGTTTGATGAAAATGCCATAAGAGCTGTTCAGTTGGCAAGTCCTTTTGCTCCTTTACCGGAGGGTTATAATCAAGAACATTTAGGAGTATACTTTGAATTTAAATTTAGATAAGACATTGAGAAAAATTGTTTTTACAGCTTTGTTGTCTTTTTTATTTATTAATGTTTACGGTGAAGAAGGAGATGTTTATTTGTCTCTTTCGGCTACGGGAAGCAGAGCAAGCATAGGTTTGTCCGATTTCTTGCCTGCAAACGGTGTTTTTGAAGAAATAGGATTGTCAAGAGATTTTAAAGATGTTTTGGAAAATGATTTGATTTTATCAAGACATTTTAATGTTGCGGTTGCAAATACATCTTATAAGTTTGATATTGATTCTCAGTTTGCATATTGGGAATTAAAAAATGTAGCCGTTCTTCTTACTGGAACACTTTCCGTTAAAAATTCCACAAATTTAACGGTTAAAGTTCAGTTATATGATATGGACAGCAGACAATTAATTTGGGAAGAAGAATATTCCGATTTATCTACAAATTACAGATATATAGCACATGCCATTACTGATGAAGTTGTTAAAAGATTTACCGGAGAAGACGGAATAGCAACTTCAAAAATTGCCTTTATTAACGACAGTACAAAATTTAAAGAAATATATGTTATAGATTATGACGGATATAATTTAAGAAGAATAACAAAAGATAACAGATTAAATGTTTTGCCTAAATGGGTACCGAACACAAGTCAAATAGTGTATACTTCTTACTTATATAATAATTCTGATTTGTTTTCGATAGATATAGAAAGAAACAAAAGAAGAGCTGTTTCTACCGTACAGGGTTTAAATTCTCCTACATCTTATTCTCCGGACGGAAAATTCCTTGTTGCAACTTTATCAAGAGGTGTTTTCCCTAACTTGTATTTGTTAAATGCAAAAGGAGAAATCGTAAGAAGATTAACTCAAGGAAAATATATTGATACCAGTCCTTGTTTTTCACCGAGCGGAAAAGAAATTGTTTTTATATCCGACAGAGCGGGATATCCTCAAATTTATATTATGGATATAGACGGTGTTAATATAAGAAGATTGTCAACAAAAGGAAATTGCGATTCTCCTGTATGGTCTCCGAAAGGTGATAAAATTGCTTTCACAATGAAATCGGAAGGAAAGTATGATATTTTCTTATATGATTTACCAAAGAATAAAGTTATAAGACTAACAGAAAATAACGGAAATAATGAAAATCCTACATGGTCTCAAGATGGCAGATTTATTGCTTTTTCTTCTACGAGATCGGGAAAAAGCGAGATATATATAATGGGTGTTGACGGTTCCGGAACAAGAAAGTTAGCTGATATTCCGGGTAAATCTTATACACCTACTTGGTCTTACGGTATATAATATTATTTATTTAAAAGGATAGAATAAAATGTTTGAAGGGAAAAGCTTTTTTGATATTTTGGCGGCAGGTGGTTTAACTTTAGTTGTTTTGATTTTACTTTCTTGTACATCAATTGCAATAATAGTATTAAAGATACTTGAATTTCGTAAAAAATATATAGATTTGGATTCTTTTTTTAAGAAATTAAAATTAAAATTGGAAAGACAAACCGTAAAAGATGCCATAGCTTTTTGTCAAATGCAGAACAAACCGGTAGCAAATGTTGCAAAAGAAGGTTTATTATATTTTCAAAATACAAAATCTTCAGATATTAAAGAAACGGTAGACAGAACTATTTCCATTGAAGTTATGAATTTGGAAAAGTATATATCAATTATAGCTACAATAGGCGGTATTGCAGTTTATGTAGGATTGTTCGGTACGGTTCTTGGTATTATAAGATCGTTTCATGATATATCATTGGCAGGTTCCGGAGGTATATCCGTTGTTATAGGTGGTGTATCAGAATCGTTGATTGCTACGGCAGCAGGTTTGTGTGTGGCAATACCGGCAGTAGTTGCATATAACTTTATAGTTAGAGTGATAGATAATTTTACGGTTCAAATGCAATATGCAGGATCTTTATTAAAAGAAATTTTAAGTTCCGGTT
>Ga0256407_10005856_pt1 | contig 19361 bp, 15 predicted proteins | sample RumenRJG_04DNA_FD_193489 | JGI IMG/M metagenome (GOLD analysis project Ga0256407, IMG submission 193489) | Bovine rumen microbial communities from Lethbridge, Alberta, Canada - RJG_04 | ecosystem: Host-associated > Mammals > Digestive system > Stomach > Rumen | place: Canada: Alberta... | reverse complement strand
AATATTTTTGCCATTTGGGTTCAATCGATTCAAAAGGATACTTAGACATTTTTTGCCTCTAAAAGTGTGATAATTTGAATATCAATTTTAGCGCAAATCCCGTTAAGATTCAACACTTGAAACGGCTTGAATTCCGTTCTATAATAAAGGCATGAATATTCCATCATTTCCAATCATTTCAATAATCGTTTACGGAGCGTGGATCGCGCTTTTGATCGTGGGAAGCCGCCGCGCAAAAATGGGCGCCTTTAACCAGGACTCGATGTCGCTTGAGGCGACCAAGAATTTGCAGAGCCTTGCGGCTATCGGCGTAATTTGCCACCACCTTTCGCAGCCCGCGGCCAATTCCGCTCCGATGGCGGCCTTGGGACAGATGCAGATTTTCCGCGAAATCGGCTTTTTGTTTGTGGCGCTTTTCTTTTTTGTTTCAGGCTACGGCCTTTTAAAAAGCTTGGACTCAAAGCCCGGATATTTGAACGGATTTTTGCGCCGCCGCTGCCTTCCGATCGTCGTCTGCTTTTACGTGATGAACGTTTTTTACATCGTCTGGCACTTGCTTTTGGGAACGAAAATGCCGGCCTCGGAATGGATTTGCAAAATAACGGGCGTCGCGCTCTTAAACGACAACGCTTGGTTCGTTCCGGTAATCTTGGTTCAGTACCTTGCCTTTTATGTAATTTTTAAGAACGTAAAAAGCCGCCCGCTCGCTTTGGTTCTTTCGTTTTTGGTCGTCGCCGCGCAGGCCGGCTGGTTCTTGTTCAACAAGCACTTTACTTGGTGGTGGGGCCCAACCGATTGGTGGAAAAAGCCCGGCGCCTTGTGGCTTTGCCCTTGGTACAAGAGCGTGGTCGCCCTTTGGTATGAGGGCGAATGGTGGGTCAACTCCACGATCGGCTTTTTTGCCGGCTTGATGTTGGCCCAGCATGAAAAAAAGGTTTTGCCTTCTTTGCAAAAATTTTATTGGCCAAAGCTTTTTGGAGCCGTCTTGCTTTTCGCCGCGTCATTTGCCTTGCGCTTCCTTTTATACTCCAAGAATATCCATTACTGGCTGGAATTTTCCGGCGACAACTCAACGCTTCCGCGCGCTCTTATGTTCGGCGTGGAAACGCTCCAAGTGCTTTCGGGCCTTTTGCTTGTCGTTCTTATCCGACTTAAGCTTTGGAGCGAGAACGCCGTCTTGGGATTTTTTGGAAACATCACGCTTGAGTTCTATCTTATGCAGGCGCTTTTCTTGCGCCAGTTCGCGATTATGTTCGGCTGGATGGACAAGGGTTTTAGGTCGCCGGAAGGCTTCCGCCTTGAAGGCTATGCGGACCAGTTAAAGGCGCTTGCTTATCTTGTCTTGGTTTTTGCCGCTACAATCGCCGCGTCGTTTGCCGTAAAGTTTTTGACAAAGAAAATCGTCGGCCTCTTTGCCGCTAAGGAAAGCCGATGATTGTTCCTTCCGGCCTCGCGCCAGAATACGAAATGTTCTTGCGGCCCAACACTGACCGCGCCGCTTTTATCCAAACCTATCTTGGCGCGCGGGGCGTGGAATGCGCCGTTATAGGCGTTGACGGAAAGCGGCACATTTACGTAAAACTTCCGCGGCAAGGCTACGACGCGACCTTTCGCGTAAAGACAATCATCGCGCACTACGACATCGCGCCCGACAGCCCCGGCGCCAACGACAATTCTTCGTCGGTTTTTTGCCTGATGGATTTTGCCGCGCGCCTGGCAAAGTTTAACGGCGTCCACAATTGCAGGATTTTCTTTACCGACGGCGAGGAGCTTGGCTCGGAAGGGGTAAAGGAGCAGGGCGCTTTTTCGCTCGCTTCGACAATGCAAAAGTGCGGAATCCGCGACGAAGACATTTACGTTTTTGACTGCGTGGGCCGCGGAACCGTTCCCTTGCTGGGACTTAACGTTCCGCCCGCAAAGGCTCCGGCCTCTTTTGTAAAAAAGTACAACGCGCTTGACCAAAGCGCCAAGGCGATTTTTTCTTCGCTGGGCCTCAATTGGGTCAATCTTCCGATGCCCTACAGCGACAACGCGGGCTTTTTGGCCAACGGATTTCCGGCGGTCGCGATAACGATGCTCCCGCAAAACGAGGCCTCCGCCTACATGATGGCGCTAAACTCCGACGCGGACCTTATGCGCTACGTTAAAAACCAAGACGTTCCCGAAAAAAAGATTGACGCGCTCCACCAGCAGCTTCCCTTGACTTGGCGCCTGATGCACACAGACGGCGACAACCTTGCCTCGCTCACGCCGCAAAGCTTTCCGATAATCGCCCGCATCCTTGATGCGATCGCGCTTAGGAAGACGGTCTGATCCGCTCGTATTTTTGCTTGAAAGACCGTAATGGTAAGTTCGAGCGGTTTCACCGCGTCCTATGGACGTTGCCTTAAAATTTATCTAAAGTTTTTAATAAAATCTGCCGATAATGGCAATAAGGGCGGAGTCTATCCGCTCAAAAATTGTTCGGAATCGGCATGGTAAAAAGAAAGGTTAAAAAAGTTTCAAAAACCGCAAAACGAGTCGTTTGGAAGGACGTGAGCAACTTTGCGTCCGTGAACGACGAATTTGCCATGGACTCTTTGAACAATTGGACGACGACAATCGGCCTTGTAAAGTCTGTCATTTCCTTGGTGGAGCGGCGGATTGAGGGCTGCGAAACCCGCGTTTTCATTCACGCGCCGGAATTCCACGAGTACCGCGAAATGGACAAGGAAGGAATCATCACGGTTTCTGACGACTCGCTTTTCGCGGGCTTTTTGGCCATGGAAAGCGGCGTCATTCCTATGGAAAGAATGTTCGCTGAGAAGAACGTGGCCGACCCGATGCTGGGCGACATGTTGAGGGAATTGTACGGCTGCCGCTACATTATGCCTGTCGTTCACGGCTTTGAGATGGTCGCTTTCTTAATCTTGTGCTCAAAGGGAAATTATAAAAAATTCATTTTGAAGCGCGACGAGATCCAGTTCCTGCAAAAGCTTAACAGCCGCCTTCAAATAAATTTGTACGCCGCCTCAATAGCAATGCGAGGCCAAAGAAATCTTTTGAACTTAAAGAACTATCCCTTTGCCTTGCAAAAGCACAAGATGGTCGCCGACATGAACAATTCGCTCTTTGACGACTTAAAGGAAGAGATAACTTTTACGCGCGGCGTGGCTTACCGTTACGACGAGGACTTGCAAATCCTTTATCCATTTGCCTTTAGCAACGTTGAACGCGACAAGGTTCCGACAATAAAAGTCGGCGAAGGGATTTCCGGCCAAGTCTTTAAAAATTGGATTTCTGTTTTTGTTCCAGACCGCTCAAGTCATCCGGCCTATTCGCTGATGAAAGAGGAGCCGTTCATCCAAGGCTCGTTTATAAGCGTTCCTGTGGGAACGGAACAAAAGCGCATCGGAGTTGTGACAATCTCGCGCTCAAAGCAAAGCAAGGAGCCGTTCAGCCTTGAGCACCAATACATGATGGAAATCGCTTCGGCTTTCTTCGCTTCCGAAGTGATCAACAGAAACCTTCGCGACAAAATCGAAGAAAGCAATTTTAGCGTCGTCAAGTCCCTTTCAAACGCGCTCGAAGCCAAAGATCTTTATACGGAAGGACACTCAGACCGCGTGGCCAACTACTGCGTCGGAATGGCCAAGCGCCTCGGCTACAGCAAGGAACGGATTCACATGCTGCGATACGGCGCGCTGCTTCACGACATCGGAAAAATCGGAATCACCGACGCGATCATAAACAAGCCCGCCAAGCTTAACGACGAAGAGCGCCTTATCATAAAGAAGCACGCTGAAATCGGCTACAAAATTCTTTCGGCCAATCCTTACTTTATCGAGATAAGAAACTTTGTCCGCTACCACCACGAGCACTTGGACGGAAGCGGCTATTACGGAAAAAAAGAGGGCGAGTACCCTGAAGAGTCGCAAATCATAAGCTGCGCCGACGTCTTTGACGCGCTTACAAGCGACCGTCCATACCGCAAGGCTTTGTCGCAGGAAGAATCCCTGAAAATTTTGGCGCAAGACATCGGCCGCAAATTCAACAAGAGAATTTACGCGGCGATGGTCGCTTTTGTTAACGGCTAAACGCCGCTTGCCTTAGAAGCTTTTAGCAACTTGAAACGCGCCCTGAAGGGCTTCGAATTTTTGCTGGATTACGTAGGCGTTCTGCGACTGCAGGGCCAAGCGTTGCGCCAGCATTTTGCTCAAGAAGATGCCGTAGTGCGGGTTCTTTCTGATAAGCGAAAGGAACGCCGTCTTTGGAACTTTGATCAGCTTGCAGTTTCCGATAGCCATTACCGTCGCGGTTCTTCTGTCGTTGAGCAAAAAGGCCATTTCGCCGATGAACATGTCGCTGGGCGTAAGAACAGTGTTCAACTTTAGGTTTACGTAAACGCCGAACTTTCCTTCCACAATAAAGAAAAGGTCGTTTGACATTTCGTCCTGGCGGCAAACGATTTGCTTGTCCTTGTATTCCAAAACGTCAAAGGGCTTCATGATGCCGGGGACGGCGTTGACTGAGTTGATTTGATTGGCGATTTGGAAAGTGACTTGGTTTCCTTTTTCGTTGTAGGCCAATTTTTTTACAAAGGAACGGCTCAGCGAAATTCCGCGGCCATGGGTTTCGTCTTCGGACGCGCGGCTTTCCAGCATTTTGCGCCAGTCAAAGCCGTCGCCGTTGTCGGTGATTCTAAAGGCGCTGGCTTTGTCGTGAATCGAGTAGTTGATTCGGATTTTTCTTCCCTTGTATTTGGGGTCTTCGGCGCGCGAACGGATAAGGTCCATGATGTTTTTTCCGCTCATAAGCCAGTCGGTTTTTTCTTTGTAAGAAATGTTAAGGTTTCCGTGCTCCACCGCGTTTGTCAAAAGCTCGCTCAAGGTCATTTGCAAATTCATTCGGTCTTCGGAGCTGATGCGGTTGGTGTTGTACAGGTAGCTGACCATAAAGTTGATGTAAAAGCGGATGTCCATGGGGTCGTTGCCGCAAGTAAAGCTTCCTTCCTCGCGGCCGCCGATAATGTCCTGCATTCCGCGGGCGTACAAAAATTGCTGGTTTTGGTCGATTATTCGCAAGAGGCGGCTAAAGTTTTGGGCAAATTCTTCTATTGTCAGGATGGAAAGAACGTTGTCGTCCTTAAGGTCTTCCAAGCGCCTGGCTTGGTCGCGGTCCTTGCAAACGGAGATGACGCCGCCGTAGTGAAGCCAAGAGTCTTCGTGGATTGCCTCAAGAATTTTGTCGCATTTGATTGCCGGAGAGGTGTAGTCGATTACCTTGATGTCCGGCAGCTCGTAGTTGATAAAGCTGATGATGCTGTCAGTGTCTCCAAAAATATTGCATGAAAAAGTCGAAAAGTTTTTGCAGGCGTTTGAAATCGTCTTGGTTACTATGGGGTTTGTGGAAGCTGTGACAATTTTTTTCATAATTAATCTCCGCCATTATTTTACCTTGATTTTTCATTAAAATCAAGGTAAAATGGGTTTTATGGATTTTTTAAAATTATCTGAGGAACGTTATTCCGTCCGCAAATTTTCTGACAAGAAGGTTGAGGACGAAAAGTTGGAAAAGATTTTGCAGGCCGGCCGCTTGGCTCCTACCGCAAAAAACTCGCAAAGCCAAAGAATCTTTGTTTTAAAAAGCCCGGAAGCGCTTAAAAAAATCAACGACGCGACCCCTATGGCCTTTAACGCGCCGGTCGTCCTTATGGTTTGCTACGACGAAAACGAAAGCTACAAAAACGCCAACGACACAGCCTACAATTATTATCCTTGCGGCCAATATGACGGCGGCGAGGTTGACGCGGCGATTGTCACAACCGCGATGATGTTCCAAGCCACTGAACTTGGCTTGGGCACCCTTTGGGCCCGCGGCTACGACGCAAAGAAAATCATCGACGCTTTTGGCTTGCCCAAAAACATGCACTTGGTTTGCCTTTTGGACGTTGGCTATCCAGCCGCGGACGCGGAGCCCAGCCCGCGCCATTCGGACAGAAAGCCGCTTTCCGAGACTGTAAAGTACATTTAAGCGCCGCCGCCTTTTGGCTGGCAAAAAAAACTGGAGGACTTATGAAAAGACTTATGATTTTGGCCGCGTGCCTTTCGCTTTCCATTGCCTTTTTTTCTTGCTCTGAAAAAGTTGAGCCCAGGCAGTTTTTAAACGACAAGTCAACTCCGGTTGAGCGTTACGGCGCCTTGCAGGTTGTCGGAACCCATCTTTGCGACAAGGACGGAAACCCCGTCCAGCTTTGCGGAATGAGCTCGCACGGCTTGCACTGGCACGGAAAGTACGCCAACAAGGACGTGATCAAGTGGCTGCGCGACGATTGGAACGCCGACCTTTGGCGCGCCGCTATGTACGCCGGCGAAAGCGGTGGTTACGTCAACAATCCGGCGATCGCCAACAAGGTGATCGACTCGATCGAGGCGGCCATCGAACTTGGCGTTTACGTCATCGTAGACTGGCATGTCTTGCCCGAACGCGATCCGCTTTTGTACGTAAAGAAAGCCGAAGAATTTTTTGAGCGCATCGCTTCCACCTACAAAGACTGCCCCAACATCATCTACGAAATTTGCAACGAGCCCAACGGAAAGGAAGTCACTTGGATAGGCAACATCAAGCCTTACGCAGAAAAAATCATTCCGGTAATCAGAAAATATTGCGACAACGTCATTGTCGTTGGAACGCCCGTTTGGTCCAGCGATTTGCTAAAGGCCGCAAAAGCTCCCATCAAGGGGCAAAAGAACATAATGTACACTTTGCACTTTTACGCCGGCAGCCACGGAGCTTCAAGTCGAAGAGTTCTCAAGAAGGCCATTAGAAAAGGCTTGCCGGTTTTTGTAACCGAATGGGGAACTACAAAAGCGTCCGGCGACGGCGGAGTTTATGAAAAGGAAACGTTAAAGTGGATGGAGCTTTTGGCCAAGAACAAAATTTCTTGGGCCAACTGGTCGGTCAACAACAAGGGCGAAGATTCCGGAAACCTTAAGTACAACAAGGACCGCGACGCAAAAGGCGGTTGGCAAGAAAGCGATTTGCAGCCTTCCGGAGTTTTAGTAAGAAAAATTCTGCGCGGAGAAATCGAGTACAAGTAAAATGAATGTAAGCTGGCTAGACGGTTCCTCGATGTATCAAATTTTTCCTCTTGGCCTTTGCGGCGCTCCGCATGAAAATTCGTGGGACTGGTCAAACACTTGGAACGCGGCCACGAGGCCCGTACGCCGCGTTGACAGAATCTTAAATTGGATTCCGCATCTGAAAAAACTAGGAATTGAATCCGTGTGGTTCAACCTTGCCTTGCAAAGCGACACCCACGGCTACAACACGCGCGATTTTTACACGCTTGACAGCCGTTTGGGCAGTAACGAAGATTTTTCTGAAATCTGCAGCGCTTTGCATGAGGCCGGCCTTCGCATCGTTTTTGACGCGCTCTTTTTTAACGTCGGGCGCGGCTTTTGGGCTTTTAGAGACGTTCGCAACAACATGCAAAATTCGCGCTACATTGATTGGTTCAAAGGAATCGACTTTAAGCGCAACACTCCATGCAACGACGGATTCTATTATAAGGCATGGGACCAAAACTGGGATTTGCCTGAATTGAATTTGGACAACGAAGAAGTCGCGCAGCACATATTTGGCGCCATACGAAGGTCCGAGGACCTTTACCGCTTTGACGGCTTTCATTTGTGCCTTGCGGAGCGCCTTCCAAAAAAATTCGTTGAGCGCTTTAGAAATTTTTGTTCCGATATGAGCGCGGGCCTTGGCGGAAACGTCGCGATTATTGACGAAATGTATGACGGCATTGACTGCGAAGCTTTAATTTCAGAGTCGCAAGCCCAGAGCGCCGAAAACCGCGAGCTGCGCGATTCGATTTGCGATTCATTCCTAAAAAAGAACATTTATAATTTGGCCTACACTTTAAACCGCCAGTTTGGACCGGACGGAATTTACAAAACAATTCCCATGATGAACTTTTTGGACAACCACAATTTGCCGCGCTTTGCGTCGGCGATGCGCGGCCGCAAGGAATTGATTCCCTTGGGCTGGAGCCTTTTGCCCGCGCTGCCGGGATTTCCATGCGTTTTTTATGGCAGCGAATGGGGAGTTGAAGGTTGGGACGAAGAGAACCATTGGGTTATGCGAATGCCTTTTGAAAAGCCTGAGTGGAACGATTTGACCGAATGCGTTTACAAAGCCTTTGACGCTCGTAAAAATTCTCCGGCCTTGCGCTACGGAAGCTACAAGCAAATATTCCAGGCAAAGGAGCAGTTGGTTTTTGAGCGCTCATCTTGCGGCGAAACGATAATCGTTTGCCTTAACATAAGCGAATACGACTACAAGATTCCGATAAAACAAGGAAAAGGCTTTGCCGCCTTTGAGGGCTTGTACGGCGACTTTATCGAATTGCTTTCCGGCAACGAATGCCATTACGACGGAGACTTTTATCTTCCTCCGTTGAGCGTAATGTACTTAAAGCGAAAATAATTTGGAGCCTCGAACGATGGACTTGATAGATTATGTTGAATGGCGCGGAGATTTAACTTTTTCAAAGAGCGCCTTTTGCGACGTTGACGCTTTGGTTTTGTGCCAGCTTTCATACTTAAACTTTGACGAGTTGCTTCCGTCGGATTTTTCAAGCAGGCTTTCTTTAAAGGATTTGTGGACTTGCTTTAAGGCAAGCGAGGACTTTGAAAAGCGCTGCGACTTGGGCGCCTTGATTTCGAGGCAAACCGTGCGCTTGCTGGAAGTCTGCGCCGCTTCAAAACGCTTTGGAAAAATTTGCGCTTCCGGCTACGTAAGCAAAATCGACTTGCAAAACGAAGAGCAGTTTTCGGCGCTTGTTTTTTTTGAAGGCGCCTTTAACTCAAATCCTTTTGTGGCTTTTAGAGGAACGGACGACACAATCGTCGGCTGGAAGGAAGACTTTAACCTTGCGATAGAAGAAGTGGTTCCCGCGCAGCGCGACGCTTTGGCTTACCTTGAGGGCGTGGCAAAAAAGACGCGCGGAAAAATTTTGGTCGGCGGCCATTCCAAGGGCGGGAACCTTGCCGTGTACGCCTCCGCCTTTTGCGAACCAAAATGCAAAAAACGAATCGACAGGGTTTACAACTATGACGGCCCTGGCTTTAGAAAGGAAATAATCGAAGACGCGCGTTTGGTGGAAATGCTTCCGCTCCTGCATTCCTACTATCCAAAACTTTCTATTGTTGGAATGCTTTTTAGGCGGGCGGGCGAATACAGCGTTGTGGATAGCCAAGCCCAAGGCCTTATGCAGCACGAGCCTTTTTCTTGGCAAGTAATGCCGCGCGGCTTTAAAACCCTTGAGGGCTTTGAAAACGCTTCGGACATTTTTCATAAGACTTTCAACGAATGGCTTGAAGGCGTCTCAAAGGAAAAACGCAGCCTTGTAGTCGAGACTTTGTTCAAGGTGATAACCGCCGGCGGAGCCAAGACCAACAGCGACTTGGGAAAGGATTGGTTCAAGCAGGCCGGAGCGATTGTAAAGGCCGCGAGCGAATTGGACAAAGACACCCGCGACGAAGTGTTCAAGATTGTCCAGCGCTTGTTTGAACTAGCCGCCAAAAATCTGACCGAAAAGAAAAAGTAGCGAGCGGCCTTTTGGGCCTAGCCATGCCTTGCAAGGCCTTAAAGCGACGCCGCTTCTATTTCCGCAATTCGCGCGGCGTACTTGTTGGCGGCCATGACGGCGGCGGCCAGACTGTCGCCGGCCTTGACGCGGGCCACGCAAACGCCTAGGTGCGCGTCGCCGCAGCCGATTGTGTTAACCACATTGGCCTCCACGCCTGGAATTTTTTGCCCTTTTTGCGTTGCGGCCTCAAAAATGTAGGAGCCGCTTTTTCCGGTTGTCATAATCACGTCGTTTTTTGTAAGGGCAAAAAGGGCGGCCGCGGCTTGGGGGATTGACTTAAGGCCAGTCAATGCAAAGGCCTCTTTTTGGTTAAGATGCAATATCGGGTTGAGCCGCCAGATTTTTTTTAGGAGTGATTTTTTGATGTGCATGACGCGAGCGCTGGGGTCAAAAAATATTTTGAGCGGCCGCCCTTCTTGGTCTGCCAGCTTTTTTTGTTCCAAGAGAAAGTCGATTTCGGCCTCGGAAGTTTTTTCTTCCATTTCCAGCCCGCAAAAGTAAATCGAGTCCACTTTTTTGAAATTTATTTTTTTGTAGAATTTTCTGTCAAAAAGGTATTCGGCTTTGTGGGCGCAAATAAAGGCGTGCTCGTTTTTTTTGTTGACAAGGCACCAACAAGCGCCGTTTTCTTGGCTTTTTATTTTTGCAAAGACGGGAATTTTGTTCTTTTTTAGCTCATTTTCAACAAATTCCGCGTAAACTCCCGTTCCGACGGGCGAGCATAGGGTAAAATCGCTTTTGGCTTTTTGCAAGGCCTTTGCCACGTTGAATGCCGTTCCGCCCAAAGACCATTTGGCGCCGTCAGTGTTTACGTCCTGGCCCGGCTCCGGGAACGTTGGAACGCGGATAATAATGTCAACGCATGTTGAACCGATCACTAAAGTTTGCATGAGCATATTATACAAAATAATTTGATAAAAATCAAATTTTGGGTTATAATAACAGTATGGATGACTCTACAATTATGGAAAGCTCCCCGGTAGGCGAGCACATTCAGGCGATAGCCGACCCAAAGGCGGTTTCTTATTTGATGTTCAACAAGCAAAAGATCAAGCTTGTTGCAAAAATCACTCTTGGCCGCGAAAGCGACAACAGCGTCGTAATTGAAAACAAGCTGGCCAGCCGCCACCACGCCTTGATTCAAAAAATCAAGGACGACTATTACCTTAAGGACGAAAATTCCACCAACGGAACTTTGCTGAACGGAAAAAGAATCCCCGCTGACAAGTACGTAAAACTTAGCCGCGGCGACAAAATTACGATCGGCTCCGCCAATTTGGTTTTCGGCTAGTCGTAGGCCGCCGCGCTTGTCGCGGCGCATATTCCATGAATCGGTCAAAAGTTCTCAGCGATTTTCTAACCTTCTCAAAGCATGAGCGGCTTCCGTCAAAAAAGAAAATTTTGGACGAGGCAAAAAAAGCGCTTTTTGTCTTGCTTTCGGAACCGTCGTCGTACAGGGAAAAAATTCCTGGGACCGACATTCCTGGAGGCCTCTTGGACTTTCGCGGCGGCGGAACGGAAGGCGGCGCGGACGGCGCGCTTCCGACGATAATTGTTCCGGACATTCACGCGCGGCCCGAATTTATTTACGACATTCTAAATTTGGACTTAAAAAAAATCGCCGCTTTTGAAGGACGAGGCGGGGCGAAAGGCTCAAAGGTGATTGACGCGCTGGAAGATAATAAAATCCGAGTTATTTGCGTTGGCGACATTTTGCACTCCGAGGGCCGCGCCCGCGATCGTTGGGCAAAAGCCTATGCCGCTTTTGAAGACGGCGTTTATGACAGCGCTTTTATGCGCGAGGAAATGCGCGAAGGTTTGTCCGCGCTTTTGGCCGTGATGAAAGCTAAAATTTTGTGGCCCCGGAATTTTCATTGCCTAAAAGGCAACCACGAGAATATAATGAACGAGCGCGGCGGCGGAAATTTTCCTTTTAGAAAATTCGCTTACGAAGGAAGAATGGTTTTGGAGTTTATGCGCTTGGTTTACGGCTCGGAAGTTTTGGACGCGATATACGATTTTGAAAAGGCGCTTCCGTTGGCGGCATGCGCGGACAACTATTTTGCAAGCCACGCCGAGCCGCTGGATTTTTACAACCGCGACGAATTGATTTGCGCGCCTCTTGAGGAAAAAAGCGTTTACGGACTTACATGGACGGCAAACGACGAGGCTAGCGTTGGAGGCGTCGCAAAAATCTTAAAGGCGCTTTGCAAGCCGCCAAAAGGCGTCGAGGCGCGCGCGATCGGCGGCCATCGTCCCGTTCCTGAAAATTATTTGCCGCGGCAAGACGGCTTGTATATACAAATACACAATCCAAAAAGACAAAACATTGCGGTCGTAAGGCCGGAAAAAACTTTTGACCCTGACAAAGACATTGTTAGCGTTTGATAGGAGAAATAAAATGGCAGACATTCCTGACATGATTGGAAAGTACAAGATTCAAGGACAGATCGCGCAAGGCGGAATGGGAGCGATTTACAAGTCGATGCATCCCGAGCTAAAAAGGCCCGTGATCATAAAAAAACTTACGACGCGCGGCTCGTCGATAGCCAAGGAGCGTTTCTTAAAAGAAGCCAAAATTCTTTTGGAGATGCAAAGCCCTTACATTGTCCACTTGTTCGACTATTTTACAGAAGGCGGCTACCGCTACATCGTAGAAGAATTTGTAGAGGGTCTTTCATTGGATAAGTTGATTCAAAAGCAAGGCTCTCTTTCTCCGCAAGTGGCGATGCTCATAATGCAGGACTCGCTTTTTGGACTTAGGTTCGCGCACAGAAAGAATGTCGTTCACCGCGACATCAAGCCCGGAAACCTTTTGCTTTCGCGCCGCGGCGAGATAAAGCTTACGGACTTTGGAATCGCAAGCGACGATTCCGACGACAAGAACACAAAGGACGGAGTTGTTCTTGGAACGCCAAGCTACATGCCGCCGGAACAGTTCAAGAACTCAAGCGGCGTTGACCAACGCGCCGACATTTACGCGCTTGGCGTAATGCTTTACGAAATGGTCACCGGCAACAAGCCTTATACCGCGGAAACTCAAGAAGAAATGTACGAAAAGGCGCGAAAGGGCAAGTACGTCGATCCAAGAAAACTTAACAAAAACGTTCCGCCAGAAATTTGCAAACTGATAAAAAAGATGATGGCGCCCAAAGCCAAGAGCCGCTTTAAGAGCGTCGATCCGATTATCAAAATCGTAAAAAAATACCTTAAGTATTACGATACGCACGAGTTGCGCGTTGAAGTTGCCAAGATGGTGATTTCTGCCCGCCAATTAAAGGAAGGCGTTTACAAGAAAAAGCGCAACGTATGGAAAGATTTTTTTGTCGCCCTTGTTTTGCTTGGAGCGGCGGCCGCTGGAGCTTGGTACTTGTGGTCCGAAGGCTGGATTCACAGAACGATCTTGCGCGCGGTTTACACGCCCGTCAACATGACGATAAAATTGCCTCAAACATCCGCTCCCGCAAGCCACATAAGCGCCCGCGCCTTGTTCTTTACAAATGGAACGGAAATCAAGGAAGTGCAAGATTCCGCCCGCGTCTTTATTGAAGGCACCGCCGACAAAAAAGGCTTGACCGCCGAACGGCCTGCTTCCAAGCTTAAGGCCTACCATATCAAGCCTGTTTTCCTAAAGCCCGGAATGTACAGAGCCAAGGTTGCCGTTGGTTCTTACGTTTGGTGGGAAAACTTTGAAGTTACAAAAGAAGAAAAGTCGATTGACATTAATTTTTCTGCCAACGAAAGCAGGCCGATAAAATTGATCGTTTCAGCCCGCGACGGCAAGAACGGCATGGACCTTTCCGACCGCGCCAAGTGCTCGATTTTGTACAACGGCCGCTGGGTCGCGCTGGAAGACGTTCCCCGCGAAAAATTCAACTCCGCCGCCGTCTGGAAATTCAAAGTCAGTCTTGACGGCTACGAAGACGAGATTTTCTCGCTTTTGATTGACTGGTATCAAGACACGGTCATGATACGGGCGGAATTGTTTTTGAAGTGACGTGTCCGTCAAAAAAAATGCGGCTTGGTTGTCCAAGCCGCGTTTTTTTTGTCTTGTAATTAGTTGTTAGCCAGAGCGCTGTCAAGCATTTTGCTGATCGCTTCTTTGTCCAAATGCGTTCCGATGATGCAAAGCTTTACCATGCGGTCGCCAAGCTTTTCGTCCCAGTTCTTTTTCATCTCCGGGTCTTGGGCAAGAATTTGGTCGCGCTCGGCCTTGGGAGCGGTGGCAAGCCACTGGCCCGAAATGCCGGCGACGATTTGGCGGCCGGTCGTTTCCAAAACGTAAATCATTTCCGGCTCGTCGTCAAACCACATTATGCCCTTTGAGCGGATGATGTTCTTGGGCCAGTCGCTGGCCACTTTGTCCAGCTTTTGGCGGTCAAAGGGAATGCGGCGGTAGTAGATGAAACTTCCGATTCCGTATTCGTCGTCGTCGCTTCCGGAATCGCCTTCGTGCTTGTGTTCGTGGTGGTGGTGATGATGCTCGTGGTCTTCGTGGTCATGATGCTCATGCTCGTCGTGATCGTGGTCATCGTCGTCGTCATCATCATGGTGATGGTGGCCGCGAGCTTCGTCCTCGTCGTAGCCTTCAGCGTCGGCCTTGTTGAGCTCGGCGACCCAGCCCGCGCTTTCGTAAACTTTCTCAAAGTCAAACTCGTTTGTTCCCAAAATCTGGGAAAGGTCAACGGCGCACTTTGTCGTTTCGATTACCTTTGCGTTTGGCTGAAGCTTCTTTACGACTGCGCGGATTTTTTTCAACTGTTCCTCGTTGACCAAATCGACCTTGTTGATTACGAGCGTGTTGCAGAACTCGATTTGCTGGACTAAGAGCGACTCGATGTCCTCTTCGCCCATGTCTTTTTTAAGGAGAGCGTTTCCTTCGTCAAATTCGGTGGAAAGGCGCATCGCGTCAACGACGCTTACCAAGTTGTCGATGTAGCCTGAGTCGATTTGCTCGATGGCCGACGCGATGGGCATCGGCTCGCAAACGCCAGAGGCTTCGATCAAGATGTAGTCGAATTTTCCTGTCTTGATTAGGCCTTCGATTTGCTGGACAAGGTCTGTCTTTAGCGTGCAGCAAATGCAGCCGTTTGTAAGCGGAACCAAGCTTGAGCTGTCGGTGATGTTGGCCTCTTTTGAAATGAGGGAAGCGTCAACGTTGACCTCGCCGATGTCGTTTACGATTACGGCCACCTTGTAGCCTTTTTGGTTGTTAAGAATGTAGTTGAGGAGCGTTGTTTTTCCCGCTCCCAAGTAACCCGCCAAAAGCGTGATTGGAATTTTTTTCATTTTACTGCCTCTTTTTGGATGTGAAGTTTTGCTTGGTCTGGAACGGTGTCGTAGAACCACTTGGCGTCTTCCATGCTAAGGCGCACGCAGCCGTGGCTGGCCGGTTGGCCGAGTTTCGCCGCTTCTTCCGGAATGATGTTGCCGTTTGCGTCAATCGGAACGGAATGGAAAAGATACACGCCGCCGATAAAGCCGACCCACCAGCGCGCGCCTTCGCCAAAGCGTTTTGAAAAGAACGAAGTTCCGCGCTTTTGGCCGCTTTCGTTTATGATATAGTCGCCAAGCGGCGTGTCGTTGTCGCCGTCGATAAGGCCGGTGGAGCAAACCATTTTGCGGACTAACTCGCCGCTTTTATAGACATAAGTTTTTTGCTCGTCAATGCTGACGATTACGTTCCAGTCCGGACCGTAACCAGCCGGGCTTGCGAAAACGTCCGCCGCAAAAAGGCTTGCCGCCAATAGCAGCGTGACAATGGTAAATGCAAAGTGCTTTTTCATACCTTATAATATAGTAAAAAAAACGCGTTTCGTCAAATGCGGCTTATTCCACGAAGTACGTTTTCATTAAGCCTTTGCCCTTGACCTCTACGTCTTCGCTAGAGGCGTAGTAGACAGCGGCTTGGGTTTGGTCGTGGGTGGCTGCGGAAACGTGGATGGTCATCGGCTTTCCGGTGCTTTCCATTCGGCTGGCCACGTTGACGGTGTCTCCCCAAATGTCGTAGATGAACTTTGACTTTCCGATTACGCCGGCCACCAAGTTGCCTGTGTTGATTCCCAAGCGGATTTGAACTTGAACCGGAGACGTCGCGTTAAACTCAACGACGTCCTTAATCAAGCCTTGCGCGAATTTTACCATCTTAAGCGCTCCGCCGTTGTCGGCTTCTTCGGTAAGGCCTGTGGCGGCCATGTAGGAGTCGCCAATCGTCTTGATTTTTTCTATGCCCTCGCGCTTGGCGCGTTCGTCAAACTTTGTGATCATCGCGTTGAGCATGCCTACAACTTCGTCGGCGTTCATTCCGCCGCTCATCTTTGTAAAGCCAACGATGTCGGTGAACAAAACCGTGGCGTTGGGAAATTTTTTAGCTATCGTTCTGTCGGGGTGTTCGGTCAGTTCGGCCGCCACTTCCTTGGGAAGAATGTTCAGCAAAAGGTTTTCGGCCTTTTCGTTGGCGATTTTTAGGTCGCGGGTTCGCTCGGCGACTTCTTTTTCCAAAGTCGCTTGGTAGCGTTTCATCGCGCGCCACTTTAGCCAAATCACAAGCGCCACGATTCCAACGATGATAAGGCCTATCACAACCCAGAACCATGTCAGCTGCCAAATGTAGGGCTGCTTTACGATGATTATCGGATCGGACGGCTCGCTCTTTATTTCGTCGCCGTTCTGGCTTTGCACTGTAAAGGCGTATGTGCCAGGCTTTAAGTTTGTGTACGAAGCCGTTCTTAGCGCTGACCATTCGGTGTAGTCTTTTTCAAATCCGTTCAGCTTGTAGCGGAATTTAATCTGCTCCGACGAGATAAAGCTAAGGCCGGTAAACTTTACGCTAAAGCGCTTTGTTGACGGAGCCAAGACGATTTTTCTGCCGGTGTAGTCAAAGCTGTTGTTGTCAATAGAATACTCTTGGATTTCAACCTTGGGAGCGATCATGTTCTTTCCGCTCTTTACCGGATCGTAAATGGCAAAGCCGTCAATCAAGGTGAACCAAAGGCGGCCGGCGGAGTCTTTCATTGAGAACGATGTTGCCGTGACGCCGCCCGTTACAAGTCCGTCGGAGGCGCTGTAGCTTGTCGTGTTAAGCCTTTCTTTATTGCCGGCGCCGACTTCGTCCAGCTCGGCTAGGGGAACGGAAATGATTCCGCGGTTGCTGGTCATCCAAACCGTTTGCGTGTAGTCGGCCAAAATCTGGAAAACGCCGTCGGTCATAAGGCCGCTTGCTGAATTTAAATTTTGGAAAGAGTCGCTGGCTTCTATGTATTTTGAAATTCCCGTTCCTGTCGTAATCCAAAACTCGTCGTCGCCAAGCTCGGTAAACTTAAAGATTACGTTTCCCGACAAGCCGGTCTCGGTGCTGTAGTGGCGAACGATTTGCCTGTCTTCCAAAACGTAAACACCGCCGCCGTCCGTTCCAACCCACACGCGGCCTTTTTTGTCTTCGTAAATCGCCATGATAAATTCGTTTGACAAGCCGTTTTCGCGCGTGATGTTGCTTATCTTTAATGTGTCGCGGTCAACGATGCTAAGGCCTTGCGTCGTTCCGATGTAGTAGTCGCCGTTTGAAAGTTTTACGGCCGCGCGGCATTTGTAGCCGGCCAATCCGTCCCTTTCGGTAAGGTTGAAAATTCTTCCGTCCGGCATGACGCGGATCGCGCTAAGCTTTGAGTAGCAAGAAATCAAAAGCTCGCCGTCTTCCGTCATGCGCGCTTCTCGGATTCTGTTTCCCTTGCATTTTCTTGTGATTTCGTTTTCTACAAATTTGTTGTCTTTGTAGCAGTAAAGTCCGTCGTCCGCTCCCAGCCAAACAACTCCGCGGCCCTTGTCTTCGCAAATCGCGTTGACGGCGATGGGCATTGAAATCGTTCGGAATTTTCCTTGGCTCATTTTTTCGATGCCGCCGCGGTTGTAGGCAATCCAAACGTTTCCTTCACGGTCTTGGATGATTTTGTTAATGTAGTCGTCGGCGACTCCGTTGCGCTTGTCGTAGTAAGTGTACATTCCGTTGTGGATGATCGTGATTCCGCTGTCGCCGGCAAACCAGTAGTCGCCGTTGTCGTCCTGGATCGCGCTGTTGACTACCGTTCCGATTGTGTGGTCGTGGCCGATGTCAAAAAGCGTTTCTTCTGTGTCTTTGATTCTTATCGCGTAGTGGGGAGCGACGCCAAACCAAAAGGCGCCGGCTTTGTCTTGGGTCACTTCGTTTACGGCCGGATTCTTGATTTTTGTTATGCCGTAAAAGCGTTCGATTTTTTTGTTGGAATAAACAAAAAGGTCGCCGGCCACTGCGGTGGAAATCCAAACGCGGCCCGCGGTGTCGCAATACAATTTTGACACTTGAATCGTCGTTTGGCCCAATTCCTCCAAGCCGTCCGGAATCACGATTTTTCCGTCGGGCGTCATGTAGCAAAGGCCAGACGCCGTTCCCAGCCAAATGTTTTTTTCGTGGTCTTCGCAAACCGCGCGGATTGAGTTGTGGGGAAGGCCGCTGTCCTCCGCCGTGTACTTGACGATTTGGCCGTCGCTTTTTATGCAAGAAACGCCCTCGTCGTTGTGGCCAACCCAAATGTTTCCGTTTGTGTCTTGGTAAATTGAACGGACTGCGGTAAAGTCGTATTTTTTGTCGTAGTTTCGGTTAAAGGTGACGAACTCCACGCCGTCAAAGCGGACAAGGCCGTCGTAGGTTCCGATGTAAATGTAGCCTTTCCTGTCCTGCATGATGTCGGTGATTGTCATGCCCGGAAGTCCGTCCGCTGTGGTGAAGTTTCGGCGGACAAAGTCGTTCAAAAAGGCTTGGTCAACGTTTCCATTCGCGGCAGACTGGGCGAAGGCAAGTCCAAAAATCAAGGTCAAAACAAGAGAGATAAAGGTCTTTTTCATAGTATTCTATTATATACCAGGTTTTCTCATTTTGCAATTCATAATTCATAATTCTTAATTCATAATTAAGAATTAGACCCCTCTCTTGAATAAAATGCATAAAAACTGTAAAATTATGCAGTTTAAAATGACGAGGAGAATGCTATGAAAAACCTTTCAGACAAAGCGCTGATTAAACAGCTGACAGTCCTTGCCCAAAAGAATGACCCAATCAATCCCAAACTTTACGAAAAATTCGACGTTAAGCGCGGCCTTCGCAACGCAAACGGAACCGGCGTCCTTGTAGGCCTTACCACAATCGGAGACGTTGTCGGATACGAGCTTGACGAAAACAAAAACAAGATCCCGATTCCCGGCCGCCTTATGTACCGCGGCTACAATGTCGCCGACTTGGTTCACGACATAGAAAAGCGCGACGAATTTGGCTACGAGCAGGCAGCCTACCTTTTGCTTTTTGGAGCGCTTCCGACAAGAAAGCAGCTGGAAACTTTTACCGAATACTTGGGAAGCCGCCGCGTTCTTCCCGAAAACTTTACCGAAGACATGATCATGAAGGCGCCGTCCAACGACATTATGAACAAAATGGCGCGCGGCGTTTTGGCCAGCTACTCTTATGATCCCAATCCGGAAGACCGCTCCGTCGGAAACATCATGCGCCAGTGCATCGACTTGGTCGCGCGCTTTTCAACCTTGGCAGCTTATGCCTATCAAGCCAAGCGTCGTTTTTACGACGACAAGAGCATGTACATCCACAACCCGCTGCCAAACCTTTCGACAGCCGAAAACTTTTTGCGCTTGATTCGCGCCGACAAAAAATACACTCCGCTTGAGGCGCAGATTTTGGACCTTG
>Ga0256407_10005855_pt1 | contig 19362 bp, 20 predicted proteins | sample RumenRJG_04DNA_FD_193489 | JGI IMG/M metagenome (GOLD analysis project Ga0256407, IMG submission 193489) | Bovine rumen microbial communities from Lethbridge, Alberta, Canada - RJG_04 | ecosystem: Host-associated > Mammals > Digestive system > Stomach > Rumen | place: Canada: Alberta... | reverse complement strand
GATGGCTCTGGTATCTGAGCAGGTAGTCAACTGTCCGAAGCTTGCTGCCAGGACTGAACAGTCTGCTTACCACGAGATGGCGGAACATATCCTCTTTAATGGCACCAAAACCGATATGGTCATAGAGTGAGCCAAACACCAGTTCCGGACCGATGACTTGAATCTGCCCGTTACTGATGGTACCAACGAAATCCTCAACCCGGTCGTCCTCAACGCTGCCGAACAGACTCTGGCCCTTCAGAGAATTGACGTAAACGCGTGCCTTGCACTCAAGCGACAACAGTTCAGCCTCAGTCTTACCTGTGCCAAAACTCTTGACCACACGATACGAGCCGCGGCTCTTGTCTACAACTTGCACACTAGTGGTGCCGGACTTGTTGGGTCTCCTGCGAACAAACATAGTGCAAATTTAGCACAGGACACCCAATTTTCCAAATTTTCATTTACAATCTGCTGGAATTCAAACCATTAAAAAGTAGTCTAAAAAATGTGACGAAAACAGGAAACAGGTTTGCAATATCGCGGTGCATACGGTAGTCGATGAGCCGCCAACCTGTGCCGCGCTGGGTTCTCCAGTTGCGCCACGCTGTGCCTGTCGTCGATACCTTGGGGGTGCGGTCCGATATTGAGCGGATCTGGTGGTTGTCGGTGTTGGCCTTGTAAACGCCCACGAGGTATGGTTCCACCTCTACCGGGTCGGGCTCACGTCCTCGATACGCAGCGAGTTGGTTAGCCACACAAACGAGAAGTCCGCCGTGTTCTCTGTGGTAAATACCAGTTTCGTGGCTCCTTGTGGCACATTTGCAAACAGGTAGTCGCCTGAGATCATACGCACGTCACTGGTAGAAACACGGCCCAGGATATTACCTTCGTCGTCAACGAAAACAGCACCGTAAGCGGTGGACGAAATGGCCGGGAAACGTGCCCGCTTCCAGCCCGCCACGCTCACTTCATGGATGGAAAAGTCCACGTAATCGTAGAGCGCGTCGGCAAGTGTTTCGTAGGTGCTCGATGTCCTTACCACCTTGCCGCCGGTCGTTTCCATATCCTGCAGGTACACCTTCAGACCTGGGGAGGGTGTCACCTGTGCCAGGCTGCTGAAGCAGCTATAATGCACATGGTTGACAAAATCGTCGACACCCTTTTGCCAGCGGTGTGGCTCCCATAACATCACGTCGCCTTCGTCCTCCTTCTCCAGGTGTGCAAAACCTTTAGTATTTGCCTCCGTGCCGTCGTAGTAGCGGCGGCCGTCGCTATCGAGAAGCCGGCAAACGGTCATAACGCCTTCCGCGGTATTCTTGGCGATCACGCGGTGGCGTGTTGTTTGTTTTTTGGTCTTTTATTCAGTCAATCCTTTGATATACATTAATTTATCATAAGCCCACCTATTTGATGTTATGCCACTAACGTAACTATCTACCGCAAAAAGAGCACCTATATCATCAATAGTATATTTCTCTACAGCGATTCCTGCGTTTTTGTAGGCACTTATGTCATTCCTACTTTCTACATCAACAAAAACTTCATTTGTTGCTGTTTTAAGGGAGTTACACACATCGATACTTGCACCACCAAGAATTGCTAAACGAGCATTTGGGTCAAGATTTTTGACACTCTCTAAATAGGTAGTATTACCTAAATATGTGACATTCCCCCTCATCCCTGCATCCGACACTGCTTGGACAACCGCCGCTGCTGATACTGACTTTAACTCCAAGTAAGGGTGTAGTGATAGGTTCTTGCACAATGCAAGAAATTGAGCGAGTGTGGGGATTTTAGTGCCAGCGAATTGCTGCCCTCTTCTAATGCCGAAGTCATATTCAAGAGCCTGCTCGTATGTAATACTATTTATATTAATCGTACCGCTAATTTCAGAGCCATCGGCATTCAGTGCAGTGGCATTTATTGACTCATTATGCAACAACACAATTACCCCATCGCTTGTAGTCCTCAAGTCTGTCTCAACATAGTGGAACCCCTGCCTCCGTGACTCCCTAAACGCAGGCAAAGTGTTCTCGGGATGCGTCACATTATAACCCTTGTGGTTGATTGAGCGGATAAACCTCTTTTGGTCGGGAATTTTAACCATTGCCACGGAGAATGCCGATTTAGCATCATCCACAAGAAATATGGCGCTTCCACTCTCTCGTGCAACCCACACAACACACATGTGCGCGTTATGAGGCACTGGAATCATTATGTTTCCAGTCGTGACACCCCACTCAAATATGAATGTTGAAGTATTTGCCTGCGATATACCCACCTCTTCGTAGGTGTAAAATCTTAGGTCAACTCTGTATCCAGCGAGTGGTTTTACTATGACGCCATAACCATATTTCACGGGGAATTCTGCGATTACTTTTGAGCTGCTGACCTCCGCAGCATGGCTTGTCGTGCCCATTGTCATGTTGGCAAAAGCCATTGCGTCAGTGGGGACAACCTCATAGCCTAAATTATCATACAGGTATCCAAAAAGATTCTCATTCACCTTCTGCGGGATATGAGTTTTCGCAATGCCCTTATTGCCTTGCATCCATTCCTGCCTTGCATAGGGTTCTCCTGCTACTGTCACTGGCACACTGTTATATTCTCCGCCATAGTTATCTTCAAATGAAGCTCTCAAAAAAGCCGCATTAGCAGGTGCAGTTATTGTGCGCATCGCAGCGGTTGCCTTATATACCGACAACTGCACTTTATCTGAGTCATAAAAAACAAGTGCGCGTGTGGGAGCGTATTCGCCTGGTTTCCAAACAATGCTATCGCCTTGCACACATGGGATGTAATCAGTTAAATTCCATACAGTTGAAACGTCCTCAGCACCAGCTTGATTTATAAAATGACCTTTTGTGTAGTTCTGTCTTGTGCCATTATAAAGCACCTTCCCCATTCTACCGCTAAGCACATCAATTGATGTGCCGGTCTCTAGGTCGTCGACAATGTTAGCCAAACCAAGATCAACGCCATCTTTGCCATCCTTGCCGTCGGCACCGGCGTTGCCTGTGTCACCTTTGGTGCCTTTAAGCTCGGCGCTGCGGTATTTGCCTTCTAATGTGTCGCCACCACATCCCACATAAACGTAGAGCGTGGTGTCAAGAAGGTAGGCTAACGCTTGCTGTGATGGAGAAGGTGAGGTTGGCAATTCGTTGATGGACGATATTGCCACCCAGCCTTTGAGGGAATTGGCATCGCTGACTGATGGCAAGACATCTATCATGCGCTGCAGTATCGCGCCTATTCGCTCGGGAGTAATGGACTTCTCGAAGGTCTCGGCGCGGAGCGCATCGACGAGAGCGGTTAGTTCTTCTATTGGTGTACTCATATAGTTAATAGTTCATTAAAAATATTATTAATTAAATTGTTCGCTAAATTCGTCGGTAAAGATACGGCCGCGGCTGCCGGTCGTTTCATCGGTTATCAGCTCGGTAATATTCTGTTCCTCGTCGGCTGGAGTAATTACCAAGTTAAACGCTTGCGGGCCGTTTGGCTTACGGCTGTAGCTCAATTCCTCAGCCGTCACTACCACTCTGAGCGGTTCGTCGGTGTAGTCGAGCAGGTACACCTCGTCGCTGGCCAGTGCGTCAAGTATGAAGCGCAGCTCCCTGTTGTTCTTGAAGCCGGTAGAAATATTAATTACCTCTTTCATCGGTATGCGTGGCCGTTCCAGCTGGAAGTCGTCAAGATCCTGGGCGTAACGCTTATAACTCCCGCCCTCCTCATCGTCGCCAAACGTCGGCGCGATCTGTGCCTGGCCGGTAATATCCACCAGCTCGAAGGCTCCGTAGCTGTTACGAAACTTCAGGCGGCACCGTTCGCGTGTGGCTGGTGCCTCCTCGATGGCGATACGGCAAGCGTAGTCGCTGGCCACGTACACGTCGAAGGCGTTGACTATAACGTCGTACTCGTCATAAAAATATTTTCTCACCGCGGCCAGGTTCAGGGCGTAGAGGCTTCCAGCCACGCCGTTAATAGACAGATACCGCCCGCCGGCAAGCTCTCTAATTCGCAGCGTTCCCTGGGCTGGGTAGAAAAATGCCAGCGGGTAAATTTCCGTTTCCTTTACTGTGAGCCTCCAGTCGGCCGTGCGTGTGGTGAGGAAAAAATTACAGCCGCTATTCAAGAAGCGGGCGGCAAAAATATCCGTTTCATCGGCCAGCAAGCGGCGGTAATTCTGTTTCGATATACCGCCCACGTGTGCGATTATCTGGAAGGTGTAGGTCACGTCCTCCCCTTGTCCCTGGTCGTAGGTTGTGGCCGCTATCGTCACGCTGTTATCCGTTTCCAGCGACACCAGTAAATCGGTGCTGCTATTGCCGGGGTCTGCCATGGGAGGCACGATGGCTTCCAGCAGTTCCGACACGTTCACAGGTGCGCCGCCGTCCACGTCACCGCTATAGGCTGGATTTGCTGCCGTATAGCCCTGGCCGTAAACTGAAAATAACACCTTTTCGCTGGAGGATATATTCAGCATTAGCGGGTTGCGCGTATAGGCGTGGTCGCTGTACGCCGGTGATAATGTTATTAAATCGTTTGGCATTACTCAGCTGTTACGTTATTAGTTATCAATCTTCCGGATATGTTGCCGGTTACTTTCACCGTGGCCAAAAAGCGGTCGCGCTCAGCGTCGGGCGTGGTCATGAAGGTAAAAAAGTCGTCTTTATTACCCACATGGTTACGCCTCCACACTGCAAAGAGCGAGTCCGCGTCGTTGGTCTGTGGTGCTATGGTAGTGTTATTCTTCTCCATGCTGCAAAGTTTGTTATTTTGATTTGCGTTGTAAAGGACCGTTTTAGCTGTATTCTCCCACCATGATAACGTCGTAGGTTATGTCGTACCAGATATGCTCATCGGCGTGGCCTTGTCCGGTATTTCCCAGCCACTCAGCGGTCACGGTGTAAGACTTCGTAACACGGCGGGGGCCTCCTGGCGGCCAGTCCCAGTATGGATCGTCGCGCCATGGATCCACTGGCGTGACGCCAACAAATAACAGGCTTTCGCGGATGTATTCGTGCGACTGGTAAATTTCTTCTTCCTTGGCTGCTATCGCCTGGCTAAGGTTGTCGCCGGCAAATATCCACTTCCATGTCTTGGTGGCGTTACCGATTGCCGGGATATTCTGTTCGGTGTCCAGGTTTTCGGCATTCTTCAGTCTGAGCGTGCGAAGCGTGATTAACACCTCGGCGCGTGAAGGAGCCGGCAAAGTATAATTAAAGCCGTCTAATAACATCGGTTGGCCTTGCAGCATTACAGGGTCCAGGAGTTTCAGGCGTAGAATTTGCGCCGGTGTCATTCTCGCCGTGACCTCCACCTTCTCGAAGGCATGGCGCAAAACAGCGTCGTAGCCCTGCCAAAATCGAGCAAACAGCCCGTCGCTGTACTGGAAAAGCAGCGACAAAGAACCAGCGGGTGCGTCACCTGGCGGCGTGATCCTTCCACGTTGGCCGTATGATATTACAAAAGCCAGGGGTGTTTGGTTCTTTTCCTTGTCACTCTCACGGCCTTTTATATAGCTGTGACGGTGTACCGCGCCGGTTATATAGCCAGGGTAATAAACGTCGTCCACCTTCAGCATGGGGACGCACTCGTCCTCACTGCTCAGGGCCTCCACTTCTACCCCTTCGCTCTGAGGATCCCACACCCACCAGCCGCTCACGCTGTCGGTGTACTGGTTATTATCCTCGTCCCATCGGTAAAATTTACCGGTAATGCGTTCATAAATAAATTTATTGTTCACGTCGTCGGGGCTTCGTTCATCCACTACATTGATATTATAAAGCGATTGGCCCTTCAGGTAGTCCTCCAGCCTCTCGTTGGTGGGTTCAGCGTTGTAAAGGCTGGTTTTAGCCGATAATTTTAGCTGTTTATGTTGCCCGAAGTTTACCAGCGGCCACTCGGCCAGCACGTCGGTAAGATTTTGCCGACTGTATTTGGTTATAATGTTACGCACGAGCTCCAGCTTCACCTTCTTAGTGTCCTGGTTAAGCAGGTACACCAGGCCAAAACGCACATATAACGAAGTTAAAAAGGCCTTCACCTCACAATCAGGCATTAAATCGCTGTAGCGTAGATAGCCGTTTACAATGCAGTCGGCCACGTTGTTCAGGATCACCAGCTTGGCCAGGTCGCCCACTTTGAAGGGGTTGGCCTCGATCTCATAGCCCAGCGCGCTAAAAACCAGCTCCAGGGCGCGCCACACATACAGGAAGGGCGACACGCCGTAGCCGTTGGGTACCGTCACGTCCATGGGCGTGCCTCCCACCGGCTGGCGTTGTGTGCGTGCTCCGCTCACGAGCGTGCCGTTGTTCACCTGGTTGATCATGCCCCAGTAAACCACCTTAGTGTTGCCGCTGGTTATTTCCTCGCGCTCCACCGCGATGGGAAACACGGCATAGTCCCCGCCGTCGCCGTTTGTGTAAGCTGCTTGCATAGTTGCCCGCAGCGCGTCCACGTCGCCACTGCCCACCACTGGCAGGGTTAACTCATTCATTTTTTTCTTCTTCCACGCCTCGTAGGCCTCTGAGTTGTCGAAACCTATATTAAAGGTAATACCGTCTTTCTTCGACGCGCTCACCAGGTTAATAACTCCAGTACGGAAATAAACGCCGTCCACCACTGTGCACGTTTTATCCTTCATCGGCTCGGCTGCACAGTCCAGGCGGTGAGCGAAACCGGTAATTAACAGGTTGTGCGGCGTAGGCGGTACCGTGGCGGGTACCGTCTGGCTGCCTCTGTCGTTCATTACCGGCGATTTCTCCTCCACCGCTATGGTGAAGTCGTTGGCATGGTCGAAATATCCTTTATCGGTCTTGATTTTAAGCATAACGATAATAATTTAATTGCGTGTGAATGGGTCGCGGGCGTTTTCAAGAACTTCGCCCGCCTTCTCGATATCCTGGTACACCACGTAGGCGCGTAACTGCTTCACGGCTTCGGTGGCCGCCCTGAGCTCTGAGGCCGCCGCGGCAAGCTCTCCACCGCCGCCACCAGTGTGGCCACCGTTGGCGAAACCTCTGCCCTTGGGTAATGAGTTGCCGCCCTCACCTTGGTACACCCTCTGGCGGCGTATCGCCTCGATCATGTTAACAGCGTCCACCACGCGGGGGTCGCCCATGATGGGCTGGGGCACCACATATTCCCCGCGGTGCACCACTCCCGCCACCTCCAGGCGTTTGCCGTCGCCGGTGTAGCCTCCGTCGCTGTAGCCGCTCACCACGCGCTCGGCCGATTGTACCTTGCTCGCGCTGCTCTTTGGCTGCAGGTTCTTGATCTTGTCGCGCTCAGCCTTTGCGCTTATCACCTGGGCGATACCTGTAGCGGTAAGCATGGCGGCGGCGATCGCGCCACCGATCGGGCCCAGGTCGGCAAAAGCCTTCATAATCGACACGGCCGTATCGGCAATAATTTGGCTTATCTTGATGGCGAAATTAACGTCGGCGTACTTTTTCTGGATCTCTAATTTTTTGTTTTCCTTCTCCTCCTCCAGGGCGGCGGTATCTTCGCCGTTGGCTTCAGCCTGGGAGATTAAAGCGTCGTATTTCGCCTCGCTGCTGTCTATCTCAGCTTGCTGGATGGCTGAAAACATCGTGGTGGCCGAGCCGGCGTAATAGTCAAAATATTTTTTTACGTTACCCAGCAGGAGCTCCAGCCGCTTTCGCTGGTACTCCCGCTCGGTAACAAGTTCGTCGTCCTTCAGCTTCTGAAGCTGTGCAAGCTCGTGGTCAAACTCCTGAGCCCATGAAACACCGATTTTTTGCTGTATTCCGTAGAGTTGCTCGGCAAGCTGGTAATTAATTTCCCTGATTTTTGCCGCTTTTTGTCGCTCCAGCTCGGCGGTGGCCATGCCGTTGGCCTTGGCTATTTCTATCATTGTGTCGTAGGCGCGGCGGGTCGCCTCGACTTGCAGCTGTGACGCATTTTTAATTGCCTCCAGCCCTATAGGGTTGGAGGTCATTTCCTTGTATTTTGCTTGCATGGCGGCGGTATCTTGCAGCAGGTCGCGGTTCGCTTCCGCCATTTTCTGCAAAAGGTTTTCCTGGACGGTGGCGCGCTGTTTGGCGGTGTAATAATCGGCATCCTCCAGTTCGTCGAGGTGCTGTTGCAGTTCTGCCATCACCTCGGCGTGGTAATTCTTAGTTTGCTGAAGGCGGTAAATTTCGGCTTGTGCTTCATTTATTTCGCCTTTATTCTCAGCCTCCAAAATTTTATCGTTCTGAGTGTCGTAAAAGGCTTTAACAGCGGCAAGCCTTTTATTATAATATTCCGTGTCCTGTTTTACTTTGGCGTTGTTAATTTGTTGTTGAGCCTTTACAATGTTAAGCTCTGATTTTTGTTGCTCTTTGTGTATCTTATCCAGTGTTTTAGTGTGGGACGCGTCGGTACTGGCCGCCATATTCTCTAAAGCGGCCACGACCTCTTTTTCGTAACGGATAATTTCCCGGTTTTTCTCAATAATAAAATCGGCTTCCGCGAGTTGGTCCTTACGCTTATTTATATTTAATAATTTTTTCTGGTGCTCAATATCCAGGGGGGCGGTAACTTCATCGATATCGTCCTCACCATACGTGCCCGGTTCGGTTTTTTCGGTGCCTCCTTTCTTATTCTTTTTTGTCTTTTTGCTGGCCTTACCCATGAGCTTCTTCTTCTCATCCTGGAGCGATTTAATACGCTCCTGGATCTCGAAAAATTCCTCGTCGGTTTCCGCTTCGGTTTTCCTCAGCGTTTTAAGTTCTTCGTTGATTTCCTTAATACGATCTACAGTTTGCGAGCCGCTACTGCCGCCACCACCGCCTCGACTTGGGGCTGTGTGGGTGGTGTGACCACCGCCACCGCCGCCACCGCCACCGCCGCCGGTGGGCCCAAAAATGCTGCCCGATAAATCTAAATTAGCTATTTCGGTTTGCAGGTCCGAAATTTCGCCGTTAATTGAGGTTAAATCGTTTTCCAGGTCGTCCAGTTCGCCTCTTAATTTGGTCGACGTTTTATTAGGATCATCGACAAACAGATCCAGCGGGGACCACCAGCCGGCAAACGGTCCCTTATCGGCACCCTGCAGGCTTGCTTCTTGGCGCGCGTTGTTCCAATATTTGTATTTTTGGTCGCGGGCTTTCTGCACCTGGCGTTGTTTCTTGTAAAGTTCCTCCAGTTCATCCTGGTAAGCCTTTAATTTAATCTGTCTTTCGAGCTGGGTAATATAGTCCTGTATCAGTTGGGTGTTATGGCCTATCAGTCTGCCTTCTTCAGATAGTTGCGCGTTATAACCAGGTATGATTTTTTTAAGCTCATTAATAGCGTTAATTCTTACAGCGTTGGCGGCGTTTTCGTTTGTTATTACTGCACATAAGGCTTGAATTTTTGCCCTTTGCGCGTCAAATTCCTGGTTTGCCTTGTTAGTCGCTCTTTGTAGGGCTGTGGTTTCCCTTGCCGCCTCTTTTGTTTTATCGATATATCGTATTATTTCGGCCACTACCATGGCAATGACTGTAAGGATAACGCCCCAAATATTTTTTTTCAGTGAAGCGTTAAGTGCGTCGGTTGCTGCCTTTGCCTTTACAGTAACGGCGATATATATTTGTTTATACTGTGTAACAGCTATTATTATAAGTTTGTAAGCCACCCAGGCGGCCACGCCGGCCATGATGGTTTTTATATGATCATTAATAAAGCCCGCTAATTTGCTGATCAGCTTTATTATTTCTGTAAAAGCGTCAATTAATAATTTAAACGCGCCCTTACTGTTGTAAAACTGCAAAATAAGGCCTTCAAACGTTGATTTTAGGATATTTATAGAGCCCTGCACGTTGTCGCCCATTTCCTTATACATGGCGTTAAACGCGTCGGTGCAATTAGTCACGCCGGCGCGCAAATTTCTGAGCGTATCGGCGTTATTAATAAAGGTTTCAAAAGCGGCGACGCTTCGTTTATCGGTAAGATCCAGCGCGGTGGCCAGGTCGATGCCTTCTTGCTGCAATTTCTTTAAGCCTGTAGCGAGGTCGTCCAGATTAGTGACAGGGCCGCCCAGTGCTTTGGCCAGGTCGCCGTTGCTATCGGCCAGCTTCAGCAAAATATTTCGGGTCGCGGTGGCCGCGCTCGACGCGTCAAAGTTGGCGTTTTTTAGTGCGCCCATCAGTGCCACCGTGTCCTCCAGGGTGAAGCCAAAAGCCTTCGCCACCGGCGCGGTCGTCGATAACATAGTAGAATAGTCGTTAAATGATAGCGCGCTGGTTGTGGTTCCTATTGCTAAAGTCGCCAGTGCGCTTTCGGTCTGGCTCGCGTCCAGTCCAAAAGCACGGAGGGCACCACCGGCCACTTGTGAGGCGTTGGCGAGGTCTGTATCTACAGCAAGCGCAAATTTAAGGACCGAGTCCTCCATCTGCTTAATTTGGTCTTTGCCAAAACCGAGTTTTGCAAGCTCTATTTGTAATTTTGTTACTTCGCTTGCTGTGTATGCTGTGGTCGCTCCCAGTCTTTGAGCTTCAGCCGTTAAATCTTGAATATCTTTTTTTGTGCTCTGTAAGATACCGGCGAGCTTGCTGTTTTCCTTCTCAAAATCGATAATAACGTTAACGCCATCTTTAAAGCTCTGTACGACGTGCATAAGCATTTGGGCACCTATGCCCATAAAAAAGCCCTGCAGTACAGTTTTCATTTTTGTGAGCGACTGAAAAGCGCGGCCCAGGGCGTTGGTGTCTGTCGTCGCGTTCTTCAATGCCTTCTGGGTTCTGTCGATCTCACTTTTTAACTGCCTGTATCGTTCCGGCTCGATAGCTTTAGATGTGTGTTGAAACTCGCGGCGTAGATCCTTCAGCTTTTTGCTGAGATCAGCCGCCGACCGCTGGTTCAGGTCGAGCCGTTGGTCCAGCTCCTTCAGCTTTTCCTTGTTTTCCTTAACTGTCGCGTTATTTTCCTTTATCGACTTGTTAAGGTTCTGCCATTCCTTCGACCCCTTCTTACCTTCAGCCTCCAGTTGTGCCATGGCCTTGCGGGTCGCTTCGGTCTGTCGCGCGAGCTCCTTATTCTGTTCGGTTATTTTGTGCATTTCTCGCGCCGCTTCGTTGGCGTTGAGCTTCAGCACCCACTCGATATAGTCCGGTGAAAGTCTTGATTTTGCCATATATTATCGTTTTTATGGCAAAATTACCGCCCTTCTTCAGCCGGCAAAAGGACGTAAAAAAGCACCGCCGGTGGTGGCGGTGCCTTGTATTTGTTAAACCGTTTTTTTAATTCATCGGGATAAAGCCCACGTCGTCGCTGTTGCTGCCTTCCCCTTCACGGAAAAGATAGTGGTACCATTTCAAGCGTTTTTTAGCCTTATATTTCGCGTGGGCTTCTTCAGCTTCTTTAATTTCCTTTTTACCCTCATCCGTTTTATAGTGCCATACAAGCAGAGAAACAGGGATAAAGCCCGCAACAAAGGTTACCATTACGGCTGTCAGGTGGCCAGGCGGCAAGAACTCACAAAGCAGAAAAATAGAAACAGCCCATATAAAAAACATGGCCCAAACATAAATCATATTTTTCTTGCTCAGTTTCATGATCTTTTCTTTTATATATTAGACACGAAACAAAGGAGTAGGTTTAATTGTTTTTACCGTTTTTACTCTATATTTTTCAGGTCGTTAGCCTTTTTGTGCTTTTTGGCTTTACACCGTAATATTACCGCCCAAAAAATGAAGGTAAAAACACAAAGGAAAAAGATAGACACCACGCAAAGCAAAACGGACACGAAGGTGCTGAAGCCCCAAAGACTTGAAAACAGTTGTGAGCCTCCAGCTATTACCAGGGTCCAGAAAATCAATAAAATTATATCTGAAAACTTCATAATTATATTATTTAATAGTTGTTATTCTTCGACGTGTTTCTTAACTAACGCGGTCCATATTACCAGCACCAGGGTGACGATTACCACCAGCAGCAGCGCAGACAGAACTACCGCCCAAAAGGTGCTAATTTCAGGATCCAGGGCGGTGTAGCCCTGAGCCGTTCCGGCCAGTGCAAGCAGCCAGAAGATTGGCCAAAAGATTTTTTTAAAAAATTTCTTCATAACAGTAAATTTTATTTGTTAATACTCTGTTGTAAATATCTTTTTTGTTGCTCGACGAAGTCCTCAAACTCGTAGCGTATTCGGTCGCGCACGTCACGGTAGAGGATCCCCCACACCTGCTTGTTATATATCCGGTAATTACCTTTTCGCTTCATGTCGATAAAGCGGGCATATACCGGCAAGCTGGCATGGGCTTCCACGCCGCCGCCGTTCTGTGTGACGCTGTAGCGTGGAGAAGTAAGTGCGGCCATGAGGGTGCCGCCCTGAGCGTGGCCGGTGTGCTTTACGCGCGCGGCGGCCACCGCTGCCTGAGCCTGGAAAATTTCACGGATCCCGCGCTCGACCTCCTGTTTGAAAAACTGAACTTTTAGCCCTTCGGTATCCATCTGTTAATAATATGTTCTTTGAAATGCCGATAATTTCTTGCCACATCGCTGGCACTGCTCATAAACGCCCCACACGTAGCGCACGTCCTTGGGGTTCCAGTAATGGCCACGGTAACGCGGCCGCCCTTCATGCACAATAACAGGCTTGTGGCCGAAACATCGACAAATAAATTTTTTACACTTCTTTATTAACTTCATGTGTTAAGGGTAAAGCCCAGGCTCCAGCCGGCGAAATCGCCGTAAAAACCAGTTTCCGGGATGGTGGATAATGTGGTCACGTCGAGCCCGGCCAGCACCTGGCACCCTTCGGCCATGTCGTCGATAATAGTCTGCTTCAGCTGCTCGATGATGGGCTGCACCTGTTCCAACACGTCGGTGGCGCGCTGCCGTTGTCTGTCATATTTCACCATGACGAAAATAACGCATATATTATCCTCGCTGTAGTTATCCACGTCGCTGCCTTTGTGCGGCTGTGCGCTTGGCACGATCCAGAAAAGCGTGGCCGTTCCGGCCGGTATGTTCTGGAGGCGTGGCCCCATATCTTCGTCCACCGTCACGCCCATGGTGGCGGTAATGGCCTCGATACGTTGCGCCACACCTTCCCAGTAACTCCGGTAATTGCTTAGTGCTATCATACAATTTCGAGCGTTATAACCTCGCCGCGCTTGCGTGCCGGCCAAAGATATTCGTCCATGAGCTTATAAAATGCCTTTTGGCTGTCGGTCACGCGGCCCACGATGGTGTTATAACCCACAATAATGCAGCCCGCTGAGCTTGCCGCGCTGGCACCGCAATGGATCAGGATCCCCTGGAAGTGTGGCACATTCTGTACCCATGGCATGATACCGTTATACTTCTTAGTATATGGGTACTTTGCGAAATTCGAGAACTTGGGCGATTTTGCCCAGCCCACCTTGAAGGTGCCGTAGGGTATAGCCGTCTGGCTGGGGATTTTCACCTCCTTGGGCGCGTCAAACTTACCGTTTTTATTCACGTCGCGCACCTTATCTTCCACGGTGTCGCACACATACACGCCATTAACATAAAGGCGGCCGATTGTGTAGGTATCACGCAGGGCGATACGTTTAAGTAATAATTTCATCGTCGTAGAGTTTTATCGTTAAACAAATCAAATTTACACCTGTAAAGGTAAAGCAGCACGTCCCACAGCGGTGAGTCGTTTACCGCCTTCATGGGGCCGAAAACGCCGCTACTGGCCACCTCCATGGCAATGCCCATCCACCCGGTTTTGTCGTCGGGCTTGGTGGGTAAGCCTGGCACGCTCTTAAAAATCAGCGTGAAGTCGATAGCCTGGCCGTTGATCACCACGCGGTCGGTGGTAAGCTGGTTAAATACCGCCGTGAAAAGCGTAACGGCGTGGATCGCCAGAAGCACCGGCGGTTCTTCTTCTTGGGCCTGTTCAGTGCGCTGGTACATCAGCCGGGCGATATTCTTAAAGGCTTCCTCCTGGCCATCCTCTCCCTGGTCATGTATCTCTCCCATCAGGGCCACCGCCTCCACGAAGCCGCCAAAAGTCATGCCGTTAAGCATGTCGCCCACCTTGGCTTTCCAGCCGGCAAACTCTGGCAGCATGTTGCGCCCTGTAGAAGTGGCTGGGGTGCGTGTGCCGTTGTCGTCGATAAAAAAGCCGTCCAGCTTGTCGAGCTGAGCAATGAGGCTCTCGGCTATGTCCTTGGTGTAGTCGGTAATATCGGCCTTCAGTCCCAGCAATAGGCCCATTAATTTAGCCTTAAAGCCGTCCTCCTCGATAATGCCGCGTTTAAGCACCACGGTAAGGAATAGATAGCCTTTATATTGGTCGGGGCTCAGTTCCTCCAGTGTCGAAGGTATGGCCACCGTTTTGCCTTTAAATTGAATATCAACCATAACCGTTAAAATGTTATTCCCTTGCTTTGCACCGTGGGGCCGCTCAGGTAGTAGTCCACTTCTTCGTCCAGGCTGTCGAGCGCGGCCACCGCGTCCTGGAGTTGCTGCAGGTAGCGGTTCGCGTCCTCTCCCAGGCTGGCGGCCACTGCCTCGCGTGCCGCCTTTTCGGCCTTTAGTTTCTGTTTTACCGTCGCTTGTTGCTGCACCTGGACGATACCTTCAGGCAGCACTTCCACCGGCAAGCGTTCTACGGCCTTCTTCATGGTGAGCAATGCCAGGGGGCGGCGTGCCAGGTCGGTAAGGTATTCAGGCAGCGCGCTGTCGCCCTGCAGCATTTTCTCCAGGCGTGCCTGTGTCACTATCGGCGTGATATTTGCGGCCTGTACCTCTCGGATCATCGGCAAAAGTGTGAGAAACAGCCGGTGGCTGCCTATCGTGTAGTAATTGTCGAAAATCTCCTTACTGGGAAGCAGCAAGCCCGCGCGGATCTTGCGCTTCTCGCTGTTCTCCCACCAGCTGAAGGCGGCCGTGTCCATCACCTCGATAAGCGCGTCGGTAGCCTCGTAGGCCATGGCGCGGATACTCTCCTTGTCCTCATATTCCTGGAGGGCGGTAAGGCCGTGCTGGTTTTCTCCCAGCACCTTGCCGCGTCCGGCGTTGCCGTGCTGAGCGTCGAGCGGTGCCAGGATCTTCAGCCAGGTAAAGAAGGCCACCGCCTGTTGTGCAAACGTCACCGCGTCGCGCTCCGCGTTGGTGGGGTCCTGTTTACGGTAAAGCGCGTCGAGCTCGTTAACCGGGCCCGCGCCTATTATCGCGCTAAGGTTACGCACTCCCAGCTTCAGGGCGGGGACCCATTTGTCGAAGGTGATATCGTTACTTATCACACCTATAACGGCCACCAGTTCCTCGCGGCCGTTGTTGTCCTTGTTAAACAGTTTCATCGCGTTCAAGTTTGTAGGGTTTCCAGGTCTTAAAGTCCTGGTTAAACGCCTGTATTTCGTCGAAAATTTCTTCTTTATAGAAGCGTGCCAGGGCTGTGTCAACCGTTATAACAGCCTGTTCGCTTCGCGGGTTGGTGTTGACGTTTGCGCTGCTCTCGATGGTGAAGTCGAAGTCGCGGCCAAAACCTGCCATAACCTTGGAGTGGTTCCGGAAAACGCACACCCGCCCGCCATGCCGGCGGCAAACACCCAGTAAATAGAGGTAAACATCGGCGTAGCTGGCCTGGAATATCTCACCCACGTACCAGTCCACGCGCTTGATGTACCCCGCCTCCAGCCATTTCTCCACCTCCTTAACGTCGGTTATCGCCATGCACCAGGTGGAAATTAAACAGTATTCCACCGGTTGCTGCTTGACGACTGCCCGCAGGTAGGTGAGCGAGTCCACGTCGCCGAATGAAAAACAATGATAGGCCGCGCCGTGCTCAAAGTGCCAGGGCAGCGTTTCCTCCAGGTTCAGCTCCGATTTTACGCGCCGGGCGAAATACGCGCCTTTAGTGCGGTTGCATCCCACCTTTCGCAGTCCGTTGGGGTCGGGCTGTTTCGCCTCCTTTTTCCGGGCTGTGGGCGTGTCGGTCGCCGTGCCTGGGTCGGTCGCTGGTATGTCCTGGCCGAATAAGTTACGCATTTTCCTTCATACGGTTTTCAGGCGAAACGTTGCGCTCGGCTTCCACCACCGTGCGGTACAGTCCTATTTTTACGCGCTTTTCGGGGAAATTGGCGTTAATGTACTGTTGCAGCGGCTTGCAAAGTATCATATCGGGCACCGCTGTTTCGCTGGCGTTATACACTTTCAGGCTGTAGAGTTTTTCCGACCCGCTACTTAATTTGTTCTGAATTATCAAATTTGATAACACAGGATCCAGGCCGAAGCCTGAAGTGGCGGCCGCGTCGGCCTTGTTGCTTATAGCGATCTGAGCGTCGACGAAGTCTTTAATTTTCTTGTCGATGGGTGTAACCTTCCACCCCTCGAAGTCGTCGGCCTCAGGGCTCCAGTATTTGGAAGTGTGCACATACTTGCCGGCGTTCTCCTTGCCGGTCAGCGACGTGGCAAATTTTTCCATGGCCGCGTCCTTGTATTCCTCCAGCATTTGCTCGCTGTAGGCCTCACCGCGAAGGGCGCAAATTTCCTTGATACGCTCGCGGGCCTTATCCCAGTAGCTCTGTGGGCTCTCGATGTGGTAACTTATCGCGCTCGCGTTCTCGTTGTAGGCGATAAGCAGCGACGCGATCCCGCCCGCCATTTCCAGCCAGTCGAAGGCACCCAGGTAGCGCGGTGTGCTCATGAAGTCCTTGCAAAAGCTGTAAATGTTGTAATATTTGGCGGCCACCGCGTGCTTGAAGGGGTTGGCGGGGTCGAAGATGGGGTACCGGTACATGTAATTAGCGTCGGGCGTGGGGAAGTCACCCACCAGGATCTCGCGGGGCTCGTCCTCACCTTCAGGCGGGTAAACCAGTCGTGCCTTCTGGTAGGGTATGTGCTCCAGCCTCACCAGGCGGCCACGGCCGCCGGTGCGCGGGCCGCGGTTGCGTATGAACTTCACAAAAAAGCCCTGCATGTGTGTGAGATCCACCAGGCACCGGTGCAAAAATGTGGTGTAGTCCCAGCTCTCCAGCTCGCGGGTGACTTCTTCGTCGAGCACCCAGCGGCGATAAAACATATTTTGCGCCTCGTCGATGCTGTCCTCATAGAGGCGGGGCCCCTCGCCCCACTGAAGGCCGGCGATCTTGCCCATAATGCCCTCACCGGCGTAGAACTTGTCCAGTAGGCGCATAACGTCGCCCGGCAGGTCGTTGTTGTCGCCCATGGGCACGATGTCAACGCCGTTAACTGATAATTTAGACTGAAAATAGGTGCCCCGCCCTGTCAGCATTATGCTGGAGGGTGACCACCCGCGGCCTGTTCCTCCGATACTGAAGGAAATAAGCCCCTTATCTGTCTGGGTGTCGATAATTCCAAAATTACCGCTTCTTCTTATCTTCATAACGATATATTAAAATGTGACCTTACGGCCGTTAAATTCCACAATTAGGCACTGCCAGCAGTTGCGCGCGCGTCCGGTGGAGGTGTCAGTAAAAAAAACCTTGTGGCTGGCGTTGGCGATCTTCTCGTCGCTGGTCTTTTGCCTTATCCGGGCTTTAGGCACCACGCACAGGTCGCCGCCGTCGTGGGTGGCGCGGTTCCATTTCCTGAACTTCAGGGAAAAGGTGCCGCCCGCCACGCTGATCTCCTTCATACGGTCCACCGCCTGGTACAGGTTTATTTTTGCCGCTGCTCCCATTTCTCGTTAAGTTTTCGGAGCCGGTAAATTAACCAGGCGCAAAACACCAGGGCCACCACTCCCAGGGCTACCGGCACGCCCACCTCCAGGCCGCGGTCTATCGAGCTCAGTACGTTACCGCCGGCCTCAGTCGCCGCCGTTGTTTGCGACGCGCTCTCGTGCTTAGTGGTATCGGCTGCGGCGGCTTGGGTGTGCTCTTGCACATGTGCCACGCTGGATGCTGCCTGGACCTGTTGAGTATTCGCGTGCACGCTGCTTTCAGCCGTTCGGCGGCTGCCTCTAATCGACTCAATTCTTCCTGCGCTGTCGTAATTGAGTACGTAATTGATACTGTCCCAGGTTGCCGCGGCTGTTCGGGCACTGTCTGAGAATAGGGTTGCAAAACTGGTTTTTGCTGTATCTGCTTTAACTGTTGTTTCAAGCGTTTCAACTCTCGAGCGCGTGCCCGCCTCTGTAGCAGTAACGTGCTTGTGAGTGCGGCACCCAGCCCCAGCAAGAAGGAGCAAAGCGCAACAAAGTAAAGTGCCATATCTTAAAATTTTATTTCTCATTTTTCACGCTGTATTTTTGACGGTTAGGACAATTAACGTTACCACATAGCAGGGTGCGCGTGGCCGCCAGCTGCCGTTGTAGGCTCTGGATCTGCCGTTTTATGTTGCTCAGCTCGCGGTCGCGCGCCTCGAGCTCAATTTGCAGCTTCTCGGCCACGTCTTGCCACCGCTGGCGGTCGGCGTTCAGGTCCTCGATAACTCCGCGGTAAACCTCTTGCGCGCTTTTCATCGCGTCGGCCTCGTGCTGCTTTCTCATGCTCTTGATGGTAAACAGCCAGCCCAGGCCGCCGCCGCTCAGCAATGTAACCAGATTGGTGATAATGACCACCCAAATATTAGTTTCTTCCATTTCTAAAATCAATTATTACACCACAAAATTACGGCTTACCTGTATAGGCAAAAAGGACACAAAAAAGGGCGCGGCCATCCACTGGTCGCGCCCTTCCACTTTCGGTAGGATTGCTTAACTAATTAAATCTAATTCTAATATTCTGAGATCAACTACAAAGCAGGTCGTTGTCGTTGTCGTCGTCCACGTCGTTGATGACCAGTAAATCCATCTTCAGCGACGTGAGGGCGCGCGCCTGTTCCAGGTTTTGGAGTGGGTCGCCTTCCTCATCAAGAAGCAAGCGGTCGCGAACTTCGTCAATTACTCGAGTGTACATGGCCACGGGGCCGTTCTCTTGCACCTGCAGCTCTTTAAGCACGTCGATAGCCTGGTCGGTGAGCTGAAGGCCTTTGATATTGATGTTACTATTATTCATTTTGTTTTTGTTTTTGGTGGCCTGTCCAGTGGGCTGCCATGGGCGCGCCCACCTTGCGAGGCCTGGTTGTTACTATATAAATTTAATTTCTCCGTTTTGTACGGTGGCCCTTACAGGGTGCACCGTGAAAAATAGCAGCGTCACTTCCTTATATGTCGGGTTTTTTCCGGCCCAGTAATACGCCGTTATCAATGATCCACGGCAACGCACTTTTATACCGTGGGCACCCGATAGGGCCTTGGCCTTGCTGGCTGTCAACTCAACAAACTGGGCAAGGCCCTGGTCGGTGTCTATTGCGGTGCCGTCCACTTGGGCGGCCCATTTCCTGAACTCATTAAAGCCCGCCGGCGGGGTGGTGCCTACGCTTTTAATTCCATCACCACCCTGGGCGAAAGTCGCCGGACGTTCTTTAGCTGCAAAGGAAAGTTTAACAAAAAATTTCATTTACTTAACG
>Ga0256407_10005853_pt1 | contig 19365 bp, 3 predicted proteins | sample RumenRJG_04DNA_FD_193489 | JGI IMG/M metagenome (GOLD analysis project Ga0256407, IMG submission 193489) | Bovine rumen microbial communities from Lethbridge, Alberta, Canada - RJG_04 | ecosystem: Host-associated > Mammals > Digestive system > Stomach > Rumen | place: Canada: Alberta | collected... | reverse complement strand
ACATAGGGCAATAGAACGATTAAGACAAAATAATATTAGACAAATTAGTAGAAATTCTGCTAGTGCTCAAGTTGGAAATAAAGCTATTCAAGATGTAAATACAAATGCTTTAGAACAACACGCTCTTGTTTCTGATGAAGAACAAAAAGTAAGATTAGATACAATAGAAAAAGCAGAAGATAGAAAATTCCAAAATATGCTTGCTAATTTGCAAGGTAGAAATCAAATTAGTCTTGCTAACCAACAAACTCAAATGCAGGCTCTTCAAGCTAATACAGATATTGCTATGCAAAGAGCTAGAAATATTGGTGCATTTGTTGGTGATTTAGGCAAATCTGCTGTTAATCTTGGTAATCAGTATATTCAAAATAGAAATGATTATAATTCACTAGCCGCTTATTTGGCTACAGCTGGTGATGATAGTGTTGATAGATTTTTGAATTTAGGTCTTGATGTTCCAGCTAATGTTAGAAGAATGTGGGAAAAATATAAGACAAGACCTTTAATTAATCCTTATAATCCAAAAGGTCTGGCTTTTCCAACATTAGAAGCTTCTTTAAAAGTTCCTACTATTAAAAGAATTCCTGGATTATCACTTAGTTAATGTAAAAATATACAATTATGCCATATAGAAATTATAATAATACAAGTATTGGGGGATACGTTGAAGAGCGTTCTCCTATACGTATGGATTTAACTCCTTATGCAACAGCTATTCAAACTATACAAAATAATATGTATAAGTTAGCTGAACAAAGAGGAGCAATAGCTGCTGCTATAAATAAACTTCCTATAAATGAGGCAGAAAATGAATGGAAAGCTAAGTATATTCAAAATATAGATAATCAAATTAATGAAGCTGCTCAAAATGGAGATTATGCTGGAGCTTTGCAAACTGCAACAGAATTAGCTAATAAAGCGGTGTTTAGCCCAGAAGTTACTGGTAGAGTTATCGCTAATCAAAAATATGAAGAAGCTAAAAAGGAAGTTAATGATAGATATTTAAGTGGTAAAATTTCAGAAGAAGTTAGAGATTGGTGGTTAGCTACAAATCCATATACATATCAAGAAGATGTTGATGCACAAGGAAACGTAATAGGTGCTAAGCCATTTGAGTTTAAACAACCTGTAAATAAAGTTGATTATACTAATGCAATTCAATTTGCAGCAAGAATAACTGCTTCTGCTCATAAAAGTAGTGATAGCAGAAATACAGATGCAAATGGTGTTCAACATGGTGGCGGTTCTTCTACAACTGAAGTTACTGAAGCTATGCTTGATAAAGCAATGAGTGGAGTATATAACTCATTTCCTGGTATTCAAGAATCACTTATGCAAGATATGCGAGTTGATGAATGGATGTATGATAAACTTACAGAGGAAATAAATAAAGAAACTAATCCTCTTAGAGTAGAACAACTACAACGTCAACTAGATTCTATTACTGATAGACTTTTTGAAGGAAATATTAAACGAACTCAAAAAGAATATAATTCTCATATAATCAATCCTGCTCTCCATGCTGCAGCATATACTCATTTTGATTCAAGTAATGTTCATAAAGAGAAAACTAACACTCCAACAATAACAGGTATGCCAACAGGTTATGCTAATGGAAGTTATGGACCTCTTGAATTAAGAGCTGGTAATAGTGGTACAGTTAATATAAATTGGAAAGAACAAGCTAATACGGCAGGTCAAGCTGTTTATAATGCAGCTCAAGATGCTAAAAAGATATTATCAAGATAATTATGGAAGGATACGATGTTAATATATATAATGGTTATTTAAGAAATAACGATTATGCTGGTTTAGCTGATTATATAAGCCAATTTAAACCAGAAGATAAAATACAAAGAGAAGAGTTGAAACAATATGCTAGAACTCTTCGTCGATATGGTCATATGGCTACTGCTGTATTAAATACCGCAGATGATGAAGAAACTAGACAATTATTATCTTTTAATCTTCAAAGAGAGAATGGTCTTTATGACATAAATAATAAATATGCTAAACGTTACGGAGAAGCTCTTAATAATATAGGTACTTCTAAAGCATCAACTATACATTATAATTTTAATAGTGAAGATGATTATTTAAAGTTTGTTCAAGAAAGTGGGCTTAATTTTGGTTCGTATGATAAAAATAATCCTAATGCTTCATATCATTATATTAAAAATGGTAAACATGGAATAAGCATTAAAAAATCAGAATTTAATAATGCTACATTATTTGATGCACTAAATAAAGGTTTACGTTCTCTTGTTACTGATTTTACATATATAGGTTTAGCACAAGCAGACCCTACAATGTTTGGTTATCAACGTGTTTCTAATTTTAATTCTGAAGCGTATGATGAAAATGGAAATCTTGTGAAGAAAACTGATAGACATGGTGGTTTCTTTGGTGAACAAGAACGTTGTTATGATATGACTAAAGTTGCTAGTGATAAATTTCAACAAACTTTAACTGAATGTTATAATAAAGTTGTTCCATCTGAACTTATTTCAATGGGTTATATGTGTGATGCTCAACGACAATTAAATGAAGGAGCTACTAGTGGAGCAATAACATCAGAATATTATAATCTTAATTCAAAAATTATTAAAGATTATTATGATACTCAGCTTAAACAAGTTTCTCTTACAGGTTATGATGTTTATGCTATTGATGAAAATGAAACTTCACAAACATTTAACGAAATTGGAAACGAAGATAAAGGTAAATATACTGCATTAGTTAGAGCTGCAGCTCAGCAAAACAGAGTTACGGTTGGTGCAGGAATGGCAGGTGGAAGAGTTGGAACTATTATAACTATTGCTCCAAAAATAAACGAAAAAGGTGAATTTGGAAAAGAAGGAAATGCTGGTTATCAGTTTTTTGTTCCAGGTCTTTTTGAAGAAGATGCTAGAAATGTAATGGACCATGATGATAATGCAAAAGTTATGGTTGAACTTGCAGAGCATCAAGCATTTAATTCTCCTTATCAATTTATAGAAGGTGGGTATCTTAAAGATTTTGACGGAAATGGTGCTACATTTACAAATGATATTGGCAGTATTAGAATGGATAATGCTACAATTCGTTTACAAATGCTTAGAAATACTTGGCTAGAAACAGGAATTGAAAGTGTACAAGATTATATTGACGATAATCCTAAAACAAATGAAGCTACTATTTCTGCATTAATTACAAATTTTGCTGTTAATATGTATTCTAGATTATATGGTTCTCCATACGAAGAAGATGGAAAAACAATGAATGAAACAGCAAAAAATGAAATAAGTAATATTATTCAAGTTATAAAATCTAAAACATTATAATTATGGATATTAAGAAAGTATTTAACAGTGGTGGTGTTATGGTTCCTAATCCGAACTATAATCCTAAAAGTAAGAAAAATACTGAACCGCCTCTTGTTTTATCTCAAGATTTATCTAAAGTTGGTTCTATATATAATGATTTAAATGTAGCATCTGATGAATTTGGTCATGTATTTACAGGACAAGATGATGCTAGAAAAGCAGAAATATATCAGAAATTTGGACTAACTTTAACTAAAGATGATTATTATAATGGTAATCTAGATAGACAGCTTGCTGATGCCCAATCAGCAAGCTCTAAACTTATACACGGAGTTGAACAAGCTATTGTTTCAGAAATAGGTATTGGAACAATAAAAGCATTTTCTGATATAGCTGATGCTATAGGTCAATACATTGGTGCATCTGATAAAGATTATTCCAATCCTCTTAGTAGAACTCTTGAAGAATGGCAAAACAAGTTTAATGAAGATGTTGCTCCAATTTATACAACTCCTGGAGTAGATATTGCTCATGGTGGATTAGGTGATGCAGGTTGGTGGGCAAGTAATATGCCAAGTATTATGTCATCTTTAACATTACTTATTCCTTCTAGCGGTATTGTTAAAGGTATTGGTTATGTAGGCAAAGCTGCAAAAGCTAGTTCTGTTGGACGACAAATTGGTAAAGCAACTACTGCTGCTGCAAGATGGTCTGCTAGAGCTACTAAATTAGATAATTTAGATGTTGCTAGAAAGACATATGGATATCTTACTAGTACTCAAGGTCAAGCTTTATTAAAAGAAGGTACAAAAGTAGCTGCTACAGCTGCTTTAAGTCGTACTATGGAAAATTATCAAGAAGCTAGACAAGTTTATGATGATATGTATGCTCAAGCTAGTAAAGAACTAGCTAAAATGAAACCTGAACAATATGCAGCATTTTTAAATAGAAATGAAACTGCACTTAAAGGTGTAGATACTAATAATAAGGATGAAGTAGCTAAAGCTATTGCTAGAACATCAGCTGATAGAACTTTTGCCATTGACTATCTTAACACTGTTTCTGATATTATGCAAATATATGCTTTGCGTAATATGTTTAAAGGTGTTAGAAATATTGGGGCAAAATCTAAAATCACTAGAGCTCATAGACAAAGTCTTGAAGCACTTGCTGCTAAAAATGCAGGTAAAGAATTTACTCCTAGTACTGGAACAGCAAAGAATATTAAAAATTGGTTTGTAGATAATCTATTTGATTCTAAAACTGCTATTGCTGGTGAATTTAGTGAAGGTGTTGAAGAAGCTGTAAACTATATTGCTCAACAAGAGGGTATGAATCTTGGAAGTGTAATGTTAGATGCTTCTAAAGATTCTACTTTTGGTAAACGTCTTGCACAATATGGAAAAGAACCTGGATTATATGAAAGTGCATTTTGGGGTATACTTGGAGGTGTTGTTTTTCAAGGTCTTGGTAGTGGATTTAAACGTGCTGAATTAGCAGTAGACAAATATATTGATTATAAAAATAGAAAAGAAAATCCTAAAACAAAAGAACAAGTTAAGAAACCTAGTTTCTTTGAACTTTGGGAAACTCCAGAATATAAAAGAAGAGTTGCAGATATTAATGCTAGAAATACAGATTTGCAAGATTATATCAATAAACTTGATATGATTATAAATAAACATAAAAATCCATATGAAACTGGTGAAGATGGACAATCTAGAGATATATCTGCTGCTGAAGAAGATTTTCTTAAAGAAAAAGCATATAATGATATGCTCACTAACATGACTCTTAGAGCTATGGATAGTGGTAATTATGATTTACTTAAAGAATATCTTAAGTCAGATGAGGTTAAACAGGCTTTAGTTCAATCTGGACTTGTTTCTGAGCAAGAAGCTACTGCATATCAGCAAAATGCTATTGCAAATATGGAGAAACTTGAAGAAAAGTATGATGAAAATGTAAGAGTTTTAAATAGCCTTTCTGCAAGAATAAATAGAAATAGAGAAGAATCTATTCCTGTTGAGTATCTTCAAATTATTGCTAGAAATAATATAAATCATCAATTACAAATTGAAGATTGGCAAAAACAATTAGATGCTTATCAAGTAGATGCAACTAAACAAGAACAATTTTTTGGTTCTAAACTTGACCCAAGTATTAACTATAAAGATGCAGTTAGACTCACATTCCTTACTGCTCAACTAGGTGAACTTGAAGCTGATAAAAAAGAACTTCTAAAAGATAAAGATAGAGTTAAAACTGTCGAAGGACAACAAGAACTTGAGTCTATTAACAAAAATATTGAAACATTTAGAGATATAATATATAATATTAATCCTAACGAAGGCGTTTCAAATTTACTTTTTGCTATTGGTAATTCATTTAGTTTTGAACGATTTGGAAGTGAGGCTAAAAGCAATCTATCCAGTAGTGAATATCTTGGCTTTAGGGATATGCTTGCTAATCTTGAAAGAGAAGAAGATGTTGATTTACAATCTCAAGCAAAAGAATATTTTACTAAAATAGATAAACGATTAACTAGTATTACAGGTAGTCAAATACAACAAAATAAAGTTCTAGATGATGTTATAAGAAGAGCCCATGACAAAGAACAAGGTTTAGCTAAAGTTGCTACAGATTTACATAAAACTTATATGCATCTAGCTGATTTGCAAACAGCTATTGCTCTTGAACGTGGTCAAATTGCTATAACTGAAAATGAAGTATTGAATGAAGTAAACAATCTTCATAACTTCATGAATAAAGCTAGACGAGAGGCTATTAATAAAGCTAAAAGTAATCTAATAAAATTAGCTGATAAATATGGGGCTTTAGCTATTAGAAATGCTCTTGCTGATAAGTATCGTGGAAATACTGTAACTACTGATTATTTTGGTGATACAGAAGAAGATTTGGCAAATGGCAAATTGTTTAACAATGCAACAGATATTTTGCATTTAGATTCAAATGCTAATAAAAATCTATTTGGTGTTATTGATGATATTCTTGCATTACATGAAGATATTAAAGCTGCACAAAACCAGAGTTCTACAATATTTCAAGAACCCGATAGCGGCTCTCAAAATTCGGAGGTGGACAACACATCGGCTGAAACTATTGAAACGAAAATAAAGCCACTAGAAAGCGAAACAGAGGGCATTGCCACAGCTCAATCCCCATTGGAACAGGTAGCACAAACCAAACCTATTGAACTTAAAGATAATGGAGAAACTTATGCTATTCTTACTCCTAGTTCAGATGTAGACGGTGGTTATACGTTAGATGTCGTTCAAGGACAACCTAAAGCTACTGCGTTGCTTAATGATGATAGTATTTATCAAAAGAATGGTGTGAGTATTACAGAAGATTTTGTAATTACACAAAAACCTATAGTTAAACGAAATGCAGATGGGTCTTTAACAACAATAGAAAAAGGTTTAATTGACAAAGCTACTGAAGATAATATTACTAAAGCTGGAGAAGAGGAAGCTAATAATCCTATTGGTAAAAGTAATGAGCCTGTGATACCTGCATCACCTTCCTCTACGGGGGTCGTACAAGCAACCAGTGTTCCTATTAAAGCTACTAATAGTAATTTTGAATCTGAAGGATTACAAACAGAAGAAAGTAGTGATGATACTCTTATTTCAAAAGCTAATGAGGAAATTAAGGAAATTGTAATTACTGCAATTAAAAAACAATCTTCTGTTGATTGGAATAGTCTTAGAGATAATCTTAATAAAAAATATGTAGAAACTGCAGATGATTCTGCAAATGTAGGTCATTATGTAGATGTAGCAATAAATTCTTGGAAAAGGTTATATGATAGAAACATGGCTGGTAAAAGTAATATTGTTGATGAAGTAACAATATTAAACAGCTCTATTTCTGAAAAGACTAAAAAAGGTAAAATTCTAGAAGATTATCATAAAGCTGTTGATAAACTTGTTGAAACCTATAAAGAGGAGGTTGCTTGTGATTATATAGATGGTAAATATTACGTTAGAATTAGTGATTTATTAAATTATTGTAATGATAAAGCTGATAATACTGGAGTAGGTGATTTACTTTATCAGAATATGCTCAATTACATGAATAATTCTGATAAGTTTGTTGTTATTGCTGAGAATTTAGAAGATGTTTTAGCTAAAGCAAAGCAATCTACACAAAGTAAATTAGCTAATCTCAATAATACTAATACACTATATGGTATAAATTTTGATGGATATATTGCTGAACTTATAGCTAGTGGAATGAATAATGAAGCTGCTAAAGTTTTAGACATTATTGATAATCTACAACTTGGAGATAAGATTTCATACAAAAAGTCAGATAATACAATAATGTTTATGGTAGGTGATACTCCTATTGGATATTTACCTATTCCTAGAACAGCAGGATTACCTCTTAAAAATGTGGTTCCTGATGGTAGAAGATGGCAATATAATGATGAATGGGTTACAGATATATTAGTTAATCCAAATGGAACTGTTACTAGTAGTCTTAAAGAATTATTCAGAAATTGGCTTACAAATCTTGATAATAAAGATATTGCAGATTTAAATAATATTGTAATTCAAGCGGCATTTAATATACAACTTAAACAATCAGATTTAAATAAGCTAGCTGATAAGTTCTCAAAGAATCCTGAAGTTATTACAGCTATTAATAATGGTTTTATTAAACCAGATGCAGATAAAGTTAAACTGCTTAAAGGTATTGCAAAAGTTTGGGGATATACTCGTCAAATAACTGGAAAATCTATTGAAGAAACTAATAAAATTAGATTAAAAAGTTTAGACTATTGGTTTGATAATGTTGCAAATAGTTTTTATATGGTTGAGCAACTTTATAATACTAATGCAGCAAATGTAACTGTTGGTTCAATATCAGAAGGTGAATTAATTAGAACAAGTAAAGAAGATAAAGTACCAATTAAAAATGCACTTGGTGATAAGCATAAAGGAAAAGTAAAAATAGCTATTGCTGAAAAAATAGGTACTATTACTTTAGCAGGAAGTATTAATGGTAATACTAAACTTGATTATAGTGGTGTTAAACAATATAGTACAGTTTGTGTCATTCCTGCAAGAAATAATAAACATGGATTTGTTCATGCTTTTGGTGCTAATATTAATTCAAAACAAGTAAGTGGTAAGGCTAAAGAAATTGTAAAAGCTGCTATATCTGAAATAAAAAGAATTGGAACACAGGGCACAACTGAAGAAATTGGAGAAAATTTACGAAAATATTTAATGTTATTATTAAATAATGGAAATAATACTAATTCTCCTTTATTTAGAACAAATGGTCTTAAAACTTTTGGTATTCAGCCATTTATTTATGAACATAATGATTTAGGTTTTCAAATTAATTATAGAGATGTAAATGGAGTTTATCATTGGTTTACAGTAACTTGGAAATCTTTTTCAAAAGAAAGTGGTGTGACTGTAAGACCTCAATTAGCTTTTCATCATTCTGGTATTAAAAAAATTACTACAAATACAGAAGAAACAATTAATGAATTAATTAAAGTTATTTTAGAAAATACTCATTTTGATATCGGTAAAACTTTTATTCAATCAGATAATAATAAAGATATTATTTTGAATAAAAGCCTAGCACATAGGGATAAAGATGGTAAATTTATAATATCTATACCAAATCAAGGAGATTTTGAATTTGAATCTTATAATGACTTTATGTTAAGTCCTGATAACAATATTATAAGTTTAACTACAAAACCTTCTATAAATGGTACTAATTATAATAGACAATCTATTACTGGTAATCAAGCTGCAAATCAAACTCTAAAAATACGATTTGAAGATAATTCTAGAACCCCCGTAGAAGAAAGTGAGGATATGTTATCAGGAATTACAAAAACTACTTCTGAACAAGTTTTAGATATACTTAAAGATAGTAAACATAGTCGTACTGCTGGAAGAAGATTAGCTAAACTTATATTAGGAAAAAAAGTTAAAAATCTTAAAATTGATAACAAAATATTTGATTTATTCCCACAAAATATTAAATTTGTAAATGAAAACATTGGTGCATTTGCTGATGTTAATGTCGGTAATGATTATACAATAGTTAATAACAACGAAAATATAAAACTTGCACCTGGACAAGTTGTTGTTGGAAAAGAATGGCTTGATTTACTTAATGGTAGTATTACTCAAAAGAAAGAAGCTGTTAGAAAACTTGTTCATGAAAGATTGCATCTTGTTCTTCATTCCGATGGAAATAACAAATATGTTGAACAAATAAGAGAAATTTTTGATGAGTTTAAAGAAAAAAATACAAATGAAAATTTAAATGTATATTATTATTTAGATAACCAAGATAAATATTATAAAAATGGTAAACTTAATGAAGCAGGTCTTGAAGAGTTTTTAGTTGAAACATTAACATCAAAAGAGCTTGCTGATGGTTTAAATAGTATTCAAAGTGAAGATATTATAAACAATAAGAAAGTTAAAAAGAGTCTTCTTCAAAAGATTATGGAACGTCTTGCTAAAATATTTGGTTGGAATATTGAAGCTGGTAGTCTTTATGAAAAAGAATTTAAACTTCTTGGAGATATAATGTCAGAAAGTACTGAAGATACTAATTCAAATAAACAATTAGAATTTAATTTTAATGCACCTATTACTGATACAACAGTTAAAAAAGAACAGGAAATTAAATCTAATGATGATATGTCATTTGGCGATGATATTTCTGATTTATTTGAAAGTGCTATTCAAGAAAAATCACAAAATACTACGTCAATTCCTGCTTTTGTTAATAAATTTCCAATTACTCAACAAGCAAAAATAGTTGATAAAATCAATAGTGGTGAAATAGAAATTAAATGTAATTAATATATAAATATAAAAATTATGGCTTGTATTCCATCAATAGACATTTCAAAGGCTAAGGCTTTAGAAGCTCTTAGAGATTATTGTGGTACAGATAATAACAAGTATATTAGTTATGTGGAACGTGTTGTAAAGGAACAGGCTGCTGATGGCAGTCTTGTTCCTTCTGCTGATTTTATAAGTTGGTATAAAAAGAAGTATAACACTGAACCTAACTTTAATGCTGGTACTGGTGAACAATTAAAAAAGAGAATAATTCAATATTGTGACGAACAAAGCAAAGATGTATCAACTACATATAGAGAGTCACTTATGACTCAAATTATACAAAGTTATGGTTATACATCTCCAGCTGCTAGAAGTTTCGGTAAAAGACTTGTTGCTAATAAGGCATTAGATTTTTATGCTCAAATTGAAACCAAACTTATTGCAAATCCTATAGATTATAATAAAGTTCAGCAATCTATAAAACAAGTTGGACGTAAAACTTTCTTTTTTAATCAAGTTAAACAACGTTTTAATAAAATATTAGCTGAACGTATAGCTGCTAAAACTGGAGAAGATATAAAACAAGTAAAACAAAAAATAAATACCGAAAAGAGAAGTTATGTAGTTAAAGCTCTTGGTGGTAAACTTATATCTTTGCAAGATTCAAATCTTGTAGCTTTAGTTTATGAATTTAATGAAAATCCTGCATCTTTTGTTGAAGAAGTTTGTCTTGATAGTCGTCTTGGTGAACTTAGATTTAACAAAGATGATGAGTTTAACGAGGAAAATGAAAAGAAAGCTGCTGATGCTCAAGCAACATTAGAAGATGAAAATCAACCAGAAAACGATAATATAGCAGATGGTGAAACAGATACCACTATTGCTATGTTTGACCATAGTGGTAATTATACAACAGCTATGACTCATGTTGGTCATGGTCTTCGTCGTTATTTTAATAGTCTTAAAAAATTAAATAGTAATGATATTAAAGATAATGGTGAACCAGATTATGATATAGATAATGATTTTGGTTTACCTGATAGTATGAATGCAGATGAATGTTCAACTGTATTATATCATTATGGAGATTATAGCAATATAGATAATATGATAAAATCTATTACTGATATTGCTAATTATATTCCAGGTTTTGCTGCTTTTCATACTTTAGCCAAGGACTGTACAAATAATAGAGATTTTGCATTTTATGTATATTGTACATTTGGTAAATCTGTAATTAGTAAAGTTGAAACTATACTTGATGGAAATAATACAAGAAGTATAATAAGTAATAAGCGTAGTAATAAGCTTGATGCTTTATATTTTGAATTTTTAAATTCAATCAAAGCAACAGCTATCAACAATGATTATGATTTTAATTATAATCAATATATTACATTACGTGATACTGTAAAAGAATCTAAACAATATTTTACAAACAAACCTGATGATGAAATTACGCTAAATGTCATTTCAGATATTTATAATATATTAAAACGATATTATCCAACAGTAAATCAATATAGTGTTAAAAATTATATACTAAATCATGTTGATGCAGATAGTAATGAATTGCATATTTCTAAAAATGTTGATACATTACTTACTATAATAAATAGTACCATTAACGCATCTGTTCAAACTAAAGCAGAATATAGAAGTAGACAACTTGATATTTCTGAAGCTTGGAGGCATAATAAACAATTAGATAGAGTTTATGCAGAAACTGGTGAAAAAGCTAATGACGATTTATATGTAGATATGAGTCCGTTATATGCTAAAAAATATATCACTTCTGCTCAAGAAAAAGCTGCCAATGAATTAGCTAATGAACTAGTAAATTATAGTCTTGTAGCAATTGAAATTAATTCTGTTAATGTACATGGTAATCAATCTTCAGATGTTATTAATAATAATATGCTTACAAACATTATTAATACCTTAAAGAATCCTGAAGCTCTTGAAAACTTTGGTAAATATAAGTTTCAATCTCGTCAATATGATTTTAGTAATATAATGCTAGAGCAAATTGATGAAAATGGTAATCGTATTAGAGGTTTATTTAAAAAAGATGATAACGGAACTCTGGTTCCAACAGATTATGCTAAGGATTTACTTAAAATAAAATTATTTGATGGAGCAAGCAATTTTGATACAGATGAAAATATTTTGTATCATGAAATGGCACAAGGTGATTATATTGGTACTGCTTTTATTAATTTCTTTAAAACCGATGAAAATAAAGATGATAAAGGCGTAGCTGATTATTTCATGCGTATTCCATCTGATGCTCCTAGAAACTTTATTATTACTGCTCCTAAATATTCTGCTGATAAATTGTTTACTATTGCTAATCAAAGTGAAGTATCAAAAGCTACATTGAATATGAAAAAGAAGTATTCAACTAAGATGCTCACTAAAGAAGATTTAGCAACAGCTGATAATAAAAATGTAATACCAATAAATAAAGTTGACCAAATGGTTCGTCATATGATGGCTGATGATGGTGAAATATCTTATAAGATACCTGATTGGCTAGTAGATGGTATGAAGCTCAAAGATGGTCAAAAACTTACACTTAAACTTAAATATAAAAATTCTGATAAGAACGCTAATGAGAATACTTATTTAATTAGTGGTATTGTACAAAATGGACGATTAATAAATGGTTCATTTGTTGGTGCTATTGACAATAATTTCTCTTCTGATGTAGATTCAGCTATTAACAAATATATTGACAATATACTAGAAAGAACTGGTGTAAAACAATATAAAGTTAATAGGAATCATATTATCTTTAAACAATTTAAAAATGTATTTAAACAAGAACTTCTTGATGCTGCAATAGCTATTGACAAATTTTTTGTAACTAGTGATGATGGTTTAGTTCAAAGATATGATGAAACTGAGGCTGCCGCATATAACGTTGAACAAGGTTCAATTAAATGGAGAGAAGGTGTTTCTCATAATGGCAGAGAAGTAAATGGAGCTTATGATAATTATCATCATAAAAAAGGTGTAATTGTAGCCAAAGTTGATGGTAAAGATACATTAGTTGGTAATGTATTTCATAGTGATAGATTTAAATTATTTGATGATAGTACAAATAAAGAAAGAAATTATGGAGAAGAGTTAATGAGTTCAATGTTTTCTCTTCTCTACGGGGGTTCTAAAGGTAACTATATTCACGTAAGTAAAGATAGTGCAGATGTTAATGGGCATCGTGCAATTAATGGTATAGTGTTATCAAATGAACAAGAAACTATTATTGAAGATAAACTTGAGGAATTTATTAATGATTATGTAGCACAATCTATTAATAGACTAAGTGTATTTGAAGGTTCTTTGCATGGAACAGAACTTAATCATAATAATGCTGCAGAATTTATACTTAATTATCATCTGATGTATAATAATTTTAATGATTTATTTGAAGGTGATACTAAATTTTATAAAGATTCTCAGACATTCCTTAAAAGAGCTAAAGAAGTTCAAGGTAGTGGTATTCCTTATGGTATAACAAATTATGCTCAATCATTTAGCAATACAAGAACTGATGTTCCTAGTAGGCTAAATAGTATGGAATTTGCAAATGGTTATAAGGTTACACAATATAATCAATTTGTTGGTGTAACAGTTGTTAATACTGTTAAAACAAATGACATTGCTCTTGCTGCTATAAGAAATAAACTTATTAAAGATTGTAAATTATCTGAAACAGAAGCTGATAAGTTGTTAAAGGGTTATCAAAATCCAACAGTTAATGATGCTCAATCTTATATAACATTTGATGAATGGATTAGACGTATTGCTGCTAGAGGAGAATTAATGAAACACGTTCCTCTAATTAATAAAGTTCTTAATGGAGAAGAATTAAATGCTGAGGAATTATCTAATTTTATTCAAGTTCAAAAGAATTTTTATTATGACCAACATTTTGATTCAGTTAGTGGAATTCATGCACCTAGACAAATCAAAAATGCAGAATTTGTTCTTGTTCCTCAATTAATTAAAGGCACTGAACTTGAAGCTGTTGTTGATTTAATGAAGAAGTATGATATTGACCAACTTAATACAGAAGAAACTTCTAAAGCTGGTAAAACAAACACTCTTGAAATATTTGATGCAAAAACTGGTGAAGTAAAACAAGATATTATAAATGAACTTTATGGTGATAAAAAATTAAGTAAATTTGGTGCTAGAGCTAAAGAAGCTTCATCTCTTTATAATTATAATTTTCTATATACTCAGCAAGATACTCCTCAGCATATGAATGCTGAAAACAAAGCAGGTATTCAAATTATGAAGAAAATACTTGATAATATTACACCTGATAGTAAACTTTGGGATACTAAACAAAAGTTCTTTAGACTATATTCTGCTAACATTAGAGATAGTTTTAGTAGTTTAATGAAAGAACTAAATCTTGAATTAGATGAAAATGGTAATCTTGTATTAGAAGATGATGGTCGTGGTAACAAAGTTATTAAAGGCTTAAATTATGAAGTATTTTATCAAAGACTTAAAGAAGAGGTTGCTAGATTAGGTCTTGATAGTAATATGATGGATTATGTAACACTGGATGATACTCAAATGTTTGAGAATGGTGGTGTTACAATTATGCCAAACTATATGAGTAATGTTTCTCAAAAACTTGAAAATATTGCTCAAAGTGTATTTAATAATAGAATTACTAGACAAAAACTTCCTGGCTTCCATGCTGCTCAGATTACAAATGTTGGATGGAAAGCTTTAGCTACTTCTAATGAACAAGTTAGTTATAGTAAAGACCTCAAATATCATGTCGATAATAAAGGTAATTATGTAGATTACGTTGAAATAATGCTTCCTGCATCTGCTTTTGGATTTAAGAGAATAAATGACGATGGAACATATAAACCTAAAGGCAAAATCGAAGCTGATGGTAAACCTACTCCAGGTAGTCTTCTTGCAGAATTATATAATGCAGGAATTCAAGATATAGTTGGTTATCGTATTCCTACTGAGGGTAAACAATCTGTTTGTAAAATGAGAGTTGTTGGCTTTATAGATGATGGATATGGTTCTACTATTGTTGTACCTAATGATTGGGTAACTCAGACAGGTTCTGACTTTGATATTGATTCAGTATATGGTATTCAATTTGAAACAGTAATTGACCCTTATGGTCATATTCAAAAACTTAACTATTCCGAACTAGCATCTAAAAGCTATGATGAATATGTTAAATCCCATATGACTGAACAACAAATTAAAGATGCAGAAGAAATTGAAGGTTTCATTTATGATACTTTTGCTTCTAGAGAAGGTTTAGTTTCTAGAGAACAATGGTCTTTAGGCAATCTTGATAAAGTTGCTGAAGATAATACCAGAGCTGCTAGAAATAATGAACTTCTTGAATGTATGCTCGAAATTCTTGGAAGTGATGAAGCTCTTGAAGAAAATTTATCTCGTTCTAATTTTGATGATATTACAAAAGCTAAAGAAAAGGTTACAAGTAATATTATTAAAGATAAACGTGATGCTAGAACTCCATATAATTTCTTAGACCAAGCTGAATATCAAGAAGATGCTATGAGCGGTGCTAAACTTAAAGCTTTTAGTGTAACTCGAGATACTTTCTGTTCTATTTGTAATACAGTTAAACCCGTAATAACTCAACAACATCAAATTAAAGTTGCGTATAGTAATAAAGTTATAGATTATGAAACAGCTGTTAAACGATTTGGAAAAGATAATGTAGATAAGCAAGATAATAAAATTATTATAACTCATAAAACTATAGGTTATACAAATGACAATAAAAATGTAGTTGGTAAAATTCTTACAGCTTATTCTTCTCAAACAACGGCTCATATTCTTGATGCTATTAAGGAAGGTTTTGTACCAAATGTTAATGATATGACATTTGCAGTATATAAACTATTCCCCGATTTAGGTATGGATTATGATACAGCTGTTGCATTTATGATGCAAAATGGTGTTACTAGAATTGTTAATGCTTATAATGCTACTAAGTCTATATATCAAACTGAACTTTCAGACCCAATTAATTCTGCAATTAAATCTATTGCTAGAGCATTAGGTTTTGAAGCTTCTGATTATAGAACTATAGATGGATTACTTAAAGCTATTGCAAAACAATATATATCTGATTATCAAAAGATATTTGGAGAAAGTGCTCAAATTACACTTGATGATGATAAGTTAGCTAAAACTATTATCGATAGCGAAAATCTTAAAGATAATTTAAAGAACCCCCGTAGAGGAAAGGATGGATTACTTTATGATTTAGGAATTGTACTTCAATATTCTAAACTTAGTCATCTTGGTAAAGCTATTGGTGATTTAGCTAGAGTATGTAATCCTGATAAGTTTGGTGCTAAGCAATCTATATTTGCTACTAATAAAGTATTTGATGATATTCAAGATATTATAACTAGTGATAATCCATTACCATTAGTAGTAGAAGGTACTAATTTCCTTGAATCTATTTATCCAGGTATTAGTGATGGGCTTGATAGCTTTATTACGTCTAAACGCGGTAATTCTGCTTATCCTCCTTTATATAATTTCTTGAAATATGCTACCGCTACAAGTATTAAAGTTAATAGAAGTTTATTTGTTACTCAAAATCCTGAATTTATTGAGAAAGTAAAACAACTTCAAAATTTCTTTAGTGGTACTGATAAAATTACTGAAAAGCAATATAAAGATTTTGAAAAGTATATAATTGGCTATATGTATGGACAATGTCAAGGTATTATGCGACCTATGACATATTCTATAAAAGACGATTATAAAGGATTTGTTGCTATTGCAGAAAAAGATGAAAATGCTTTAACAGAACCTGATATATTTGAAGCTGAGCGTACTAGAGTATTTGGCTACGGAGCTGCACCTGCTGTTGAATTTGAAGTAATGGATGTAATGAATCCTACTCAAGATGAAGTTAATGCTTTTGCCAAACTTACTCCTGCTCAAAAAGTTACTTGGGTTCAAGGACATTTTGATGATGCTGGTGTATTTAAGTATATTCGTACTACATTATTTAATGAAAGAGCTACTAGAGGAAATAAGGCTGGAAGTCAAACTATTGAATTTGTTGATACTGCTATAAATATTGAGAACGTTTATAACGAATTTGCTCAAGCATTTAGTTCTACTAATCCATTTGTTGCTTTAACAGCTTATGATGTAGTCAAATATGGTTTCATTGTTGAAGGATTCAAAATGAAGAAAACAGGAGTTAATAAAATGATTCCAAATAGTATTCTTTATAATGATTTTGGAATACAAGGAACTGGTATTGTTACAGAACTTCAAACAAATATGATTAATATTGGAAGTACATTAAAAGACCATATTGATGATATTTGTGATGATTATATCAGAAGTCATCGTATTCCTCAAATTCCTTCAGTTAAAGTAAGAAGGCCAAAAGGTAAAGCTTATGAATTATATAGACTTGGTTCTGGTATAATTCAAATAGGCAAAGATAAAGAAGGTGAAGCTCTTGCTGAAAAATATAAGGTTATTTATAAAACTGGTCCTAAGAGTCAACCAACAAGTAATTCTTATGTTAGACTTAAATTTGGAGATAAAGAAACTCTTTATAGAATTGTAGATACTTTCACAGGTTGGTATTTGTATCCTACTAATAAACTTGAAGAGAATGAGCATGGTGATTTTAGTTCTAACAATTCAAATAATATTTATGCTAGTCGTGATTACTATCTAAACATTATTAATGAATATAATGAACATTATTATGATTTTGATGCTGTTAGATTTAAGAGTATAGCAGACAAATATAATATTAAAGAATTTAAAGCCAAAACTCCTGAAACAGTTAAGGCTGAAGATATGGCTATTGATTTTAATCTTGAGCATCCTAATAATAATCTGATTGGAGCTGTAGACCATCTTAAAAAAGAAGTTCAAAAACATTTTGGAGATAATCAATCTTCTGAGGATTTAATACTATTAAGTAGTGGTTTTAAAGATAATTTTAAAAAGAGTGGTAGTCTTTATGGACTTAAGAAAACTTTTATTCTTAATGAAGGAAGTAAAAACGAACGTCTTATAACATTGAGATTCTTTAGATTAGATAAAAATACTATTAAGAAGTCTATTCAAATATATTTAGGCAAAAATCATGAACATGATGAAATAAAACCTGGTCATGAAAGATATAGACCTATTATAGAGAAACTTCGTAGTATGGGTATTACTAATCCAAATTATAATGACATCTATGTATTAACTCCATATGTTGGTACAGCTGAAGAAACTTCAGCTACTATGCAATCTAGTATTGCTGAAACTCTTTCTGCTGGATATAGAGGAATTAGTCGTAGAATTACTTCAGTTCATGATGTTGATGCAGCTAAAGCTGTTAAGCGTCTTAAGGATAAAGGTATTGAAGCAAATAAAACATCCGTTGCAAATCATATAGAAGAAGTTGCTAGAATTAATGCTGAATATATTGAAACTGTTACAGAGAAAACTATGAACAATCTTAAATATTTTGTTCAAGACCCAAATGGTGATGGTTATCTATCTGTTACAGACCCTGGTGTAATTGATTTAATTAAACATGACGAGCCCCTTAGAAGAAAGTATTTGAAAACTATTCTTGATGCAGAAGCTATTGTTAAAAACTTTGGTCTTATAAATGAACTTGATATTAGTTCTCAAGACCCAGATGTTCAAAGGTATCTTCGTAAGATTAAAGAAAATGTAAATAATCTTCAAAATAGTTCTATAATACGTAACGCTAAAGAGTTATTTGCAAATGATTATCTTGCTAAATTAAGTGATGACCCACGTATTCAACGTGATATACTTAATATTCTTGACGGTTATGCTTCTACTAATTGGTTTACATCTTGGGTTGGGGATTTACAAGAAACTACTAGTCCTTTAATTCAAGTTATCAGTAAGCAAGTTATGTCTGATATTAGAGCAAAAGAAGCTGAAGCTACTCGTACTGTTCGTAACTTTGCTAAGTTTATGAAAGATATTAAAGCTAAAGCTAATGCTGCTGGTAAATCATTTAATTGGGATAATATTGTTGATGAAAATGGACGTTTTATTCAAGATTATGCTCAGAAGTTAGTTGATGATATGAATGAGCTTAGAGATAATCTAGTAAATGCCAAAGCCACAATGAATCTTAAAACAGGTGAAGGTGTTAA
>Ga0256407_10005851_pt1 | contig 19365 bp, 13 predicted proteins | sample RumenRJG_04DNA_FD_193489 | JGI IMG/M metagenome (GOLD analysis project Ga0256407, IMG submission 193489) | Bovine rumen microbial communities from Lethbridge, Alberta, Canada - RJG_04 | ecosystem: Host-associated > Mammals > Digestive system > Stomach > Rumen | place: Canada: Alberta... | reverse complement strand
TTGAGGGTGCTGGAGCGGTTTACTACAATCCGTTCTTTACTTTTTTTATTTGGGTACTCTCTGTTGGATGCCTGAAATTTTCTTTTGTGCAGATATACAAATTTTCTGGGGACTGAATAGTTACAAATAATAAAGAATAATAGCTGCGGAAAATAATAGGTTTTATTTTTGCAGGGCAAAAACGTTTGACTTTTTTGAAAAAATATATTATAATAAAAATACAAGGAACTGACCGGTTACGGCAGTCCAAAATAGTTAGGTAACCGAAGTAACCGCTTTATTTGGTCGTTTAGCGGTTACTTCTTTTTATGCTCATTATAGTATTTGAAAATCTCAAATGCTAAACGTGCGATAGATACAATTAATGCTATTGTTGTTATGAACTCAGCATATGTAATCATATTATCAGTCCCCCTTTGTAAGAACTCAGGGGGCAAAAGAAGCATTCAGCCCCCTTGTAAAAAAACGGGGACTGCCGCATCCGTAAGGTCAGCACCTTGCAGATATATTCTATAATAAGTCACACATTATGTCAAGAAAAACGGTTTGTTTTCCATTGACATTCAGATGGAAATATACTATAATAAAAATACAAGGAACTGACCGGTTACGGCAGTCCCATTATAAAGATAGTTGCATAGAAGTAACCGCTTTATTGGGGAATTAAGCGGTTACTTCTTTTTATGCTCATTGTAGTATTTGAAAATCTCAAATGCTAAACGGGCGATAGATACAATTAATGCTATTGTAGCAATAAGCTCGGCATATGTAATCATATTATCAGTCCCCCTTTGTAAGAACTCAGGGGGCAAAAGAAACTTTCAGCCCCCTTGTGAAAAAACGGGGACTGCCGCATCCGTAAGGTCAGCACCTTGCAGATATATTCTATAACAAATCACATACTATGTCAACAAAAACAGCCGCAGCAAGCTTTTTTAAGCTTATTGCGGCTGTTTTAAATTATGAATTATGCATTATGAATTATGAATTGATTATGCCTTTCCTACTGAACCGAAAAGTTCCATCTTCTCTTTAACTGTTGCCTTGATAGCCTCAAAGCCGGGTGCAAGAAGCTTTCTGGGATCGAAGCCCTTACCCTGAAGGTCTTTGCCTGCTTCAACATACTTTCTTGTAGCTTCCTGGAATGAAAGCTGGCACTCTGTGTTAACGTTGATCTTTGAAACGCCGAGAGAGATAGCCTTCTTTATCATGTCAGCCGGAATACCTGTGCCGCCGTGGAGAACGAGAGGCATTTCGCCTGTCTTTGCCTGAATAGCATCAAGTGTTTCGAATGAAAGTCCCTGCCAGTTGTCAGGATATTTGCCGTGAATGTTGCCTATGCCTGCTGCGAGCATGTCAACGCCGAGATCTGCAATGATCTTGCACTCTTCGGGATCTGCACATTCGCCCATACCAACAACGCCGTCTTCTTCGCCGCCGATAGAACCTACTTCACACTCGATTGAAAGGCCGAGGTTGTGAGCAACGTTAACGAGCTCCTGTGATTTTGCAAGGTTCTCCTCGAAAGGATAGTGTGAACCGTCAAACATGATAGAGCTGAAACCTGCCTTTATGCACTTGTAGCAGCCTTCATATGTACCATGGTCAAGGTGGAGAGCTACAGGAACAGTAATGTTAAGCTCCTCTATCATAGCCTTTACCATAGCTGCAACTGTCTTGAAGCCTGTCATGTACTTGCCTGCACCCTCAGATACGCCGAGGATAACGGGAGAGTTAAGCTCCTGTGCTGTAAGAAGTATAGCCTTTGTCCACTCAAGATTGTTGATGTTGAACTGACCTACTGCATAGTGACCTGCCTTTGCCTTTTTGAGCATTTCTGCTGCGTTTACTAATGCCATTGTAATCACACTCCGGAATTTAATTTTGAATTTGTATATATTACCTTTCGGCTGATATACAACTATAAATATTATACAATAAAAATCTTGAAATATAAAGAGTCTTTTTGTATTTTTTGTAAATATTTTTGCAATAAGATAAATTGTTGACTTTGAGTTATGGGTGTATTATAATTTTATCATGGGTGGTTTAAAAAATATCTTCTTTAATTGAGGTGGAATTAATGGAACTGAACAAAAAAACAATGGTTCGTATATTCTGTCTTGCGGTAGGCGTGATACTTGTGTATCTCGCTCTGGAACATATGAACCTCGTGTTCTCTTTCATAAGCTGGCTGCTTGGTATTATGACTCCTTTTATAATTGCCGGAGTTGTGATATTCCTGCTTAATGTGCCGCTGAAAGAGATAGAAAAGCATCTTTTCCGGCCCAAAGACGGAAAACCTGTCAGTAAGCTGAAAGAAGGTGCAAGGCGGCCTATAGCTATAATATTGTCAATGGCAATATTTATAACTATAATTGTTGTATTCCTTATGATAATCATACCTGAGATAACAAAAAGCCTTACAACGATAGCGGAAAGCATACCTGCTGTCGTTCAGAATATTCAGAAATGGCTCAATGAGATGAGTGAACAGAACGATATGGTAAAACAAATCGTTGAAAGCATGTCGATAGACTGGAAATCCTTTACAGATACGGCTGTTAACTTCCTTAAAAATAACGGTACAAATCTTGCATCTCATGTAATAGGTATCGTTACATCGCTTATAAGCACAGTTGTAAATGTGTTCCTCGGAATAGTACTTGCAATATATGTTCTTATGAGGAAGGAAAAGCTTTCTTCCGATGTCAAGAAGTTCGTATATTCTGTTTTTCCGCTCAAAACAGCTGACTTTATATCAGAGGTAGGTCATCTTACAAACAAGTCTTTTTATAACAGCATTACCGGTCAGATGATAGAATGTCTTATAATAGGCACTCTTACTGCACTCGGTATGACAATTTTCGGTTTCCCTTATGCCGCTCTCGGCGGAGTAGTTGTTGCTATAATGTCATGGGTACCGATGTTCGGTATAGGCATAGGTACAGCTATAATGGGTATACTTCTTCTGACTGTAGATCCAATGCAGGCATTGTGGTTCGTTCTTTACATGGTAACACTCCAGCAGATAGAGGGTAACCTTATATTCCCAAGAGTTGTAGGTTCAAAGATAGGTCTGCCGCCTATAGTGCTTATTGCGGCTATCATACTTTTCAGCGGTTTCTTCGGAATAATCGGTCTTCTTGTCAGCGGCCCTGTTACATATGTTATATATACGCTTATCAGAAGATTTGTATATCTCAGGATAAAGCAGAGAAATATACCAAGAAGTAAGTATGAGGCAAAATATGGCGAGCAGGACGAGTATGAGGACGAAGTTCATAAATTGCAGATAGAAATAGACGGCTTTGATGAGGACGAGGCGAACAATAAAACAGGCGGTGCAATAAATGCCGTTGTTGAGGCAGTTCGCAACAAGGCTGAAAACAGAAGTAAATCGGGCAGAAGAGCCGACAGGAAAAAACACAAATAATGTATATAAAAGTACGGTGATCAGAAATGATTTGCCGTACTTTTCTTTATGAGAATTATTTACAGGAATTTTTGACAAAATTTAAAAAAATGATTGTAATTATGTGGTGAATTGTGTTAAAATCAATTATATATGGAAATGTTTATATATGAAAGTGTTTATGGAGGTGCAGTTGTGCGTGGATTAAAAAAGATACTCGGCTGCATTATGGCAGTAATGACTATAATAGGAGGAAACAGTACAATGGTGAAGGCTGTAGGAGAAAAAAATGAAACGACAGTAAAATATGCACATGAGCTTGATGCACAGGCTTATACAGGAAAGGATCTCGGTGCAACATATACAAAAGAAGCGACTGTATTCAAAGTATGGGCTCCGAGCGCATCGGGTGTTGCAGTAAAGCTTTATGCTACGGGAAGCAGTGAGGAAGCAGGCGCACAGGATCTCTCTACAACAATAATGCAGAAGGGTACTAACGGTGTATGGAGTGCAAGGGTAAACGGCGATAAGAAAAATTGTTACTATACATATCTTGTTACAGTTAACGGTGTGACAAGAGAAACAGCCGATGTATACGCAAAGGCGGCAGGTGTAAACGGCAACCGCAGTATGATAGTAGATCTTGCGGAAACCTATCCGGAAGGCTGGAAAAATGATAAGCATGTACTTTATGACGATCCGACAGACGCAATAGTATGGGAAGTACATATAAAGGATTTTTCGAGCAGTGAGGTTTCGGGAATATCCCTCAAGCACAAAGGAAAATATCTTGCATTTACTGAAAACGGGACATCGATCGACGGTAAGGGCGAATATCCCACATGTATAGAATATCTTAAAAAACTGGGTGTTACACATGTACAGCTTTTGCCTGTTTATGACTATGCAACGGTAGACGAGTCTGATACAGAATCCGACAGCTTCAACTGGGGATATGATCCTAAAAACTATAATGTTCCCGAAGGCTCTTACTCTACAGATCCTTTTCACGGTGCTGTAAGGATAAAGGAATTCAAGCAGATGATAATGGCTCTGCACAATGCCGGTATAGGCGTTATAATGGATGTTGTCTATAACCATACGTTCACAGGCGAAGGAAGCTGGTTTGAAAAGACAGTTCCAGGTTATTATTACCGTATGAATGCTGACGGTACATTCAGTGACGGTTCTGCATGCGGTAACGAAACTGCAAGTGACCATCTTATGTACAGAAAGTATATGATAGATTCTGTACTTTACTGGACTAATGAATATCATATTGACGGTTTCCGCTTTGACCTTATGGGAGTACATGATGTTACGACCATGAACGAAATACGCAAGGCACTTGATAATAATGTAAAGGACGGCTCAAAGGTAATAATGTACGGTGAGCCGTGGACGGGCGGTCCGCTTGCCACAAAAGAGCCTACAGCGGTAAAGGCAAATATAAAAATGCTTGATAACCGTATAGGTGCATTCAATGATGATTATCGTGATTCCGTAAAAGGTCATGTTTTCAACGGTCTTGACAAGGGCTTTATACAGAGCGGAAACGGAAAGACAAATCTTCAGGCGGCAATAACTGCAAATACAATAGACAATCAGTGGGCAAAACAGCCGTCACAGGCTATCGCATATACTTCCGCACATGATAACTTTACATTATATGATAAGCTTGTTCTTTCCGTAAAGAATGACATGAGCTATGCAGACAGGGACGAACAGCTTGTCGATATGAACAGGCTTGCGGCTGCACTTACGTTTACATCTCAGGGTATAAATTTTATGCAGGCAGGCGAGGAATTTGCGAGAACAAAGTTCGGTGATGAAAACAGCTATGCTTCTTCGACAGAGGTAAATCTTCTTGACTGGGAGAGAGCAAAAGAGTTCAGCGACCTTAGTTCATACTATGCAGGACTTATCGAAATAAGAAAGCACTACAAGCCTTTCAGGGACAGCACTATGACTTCGGCAAAGCTTGTGAACTTTTCTGATACGGACACGGGAGTTATAGCATATACGCTTGAAAATGCACTTACAAGTAATAAGGAATGGAAAAATGTTGCTGTTATCGTAAATGCAAATGAAGAGGAAAAGTCTGTTGAGCTTAAAGCACCGTCCGGAAAAACACTTCCTTCCGAATGGACAATAATTGCCGATAAATATGAGGCAGGTCTTGAAAGTCTTGGTACTGTCAGCGGCAATACAGTAAAGGTGCCGGCTCGTTCAGCTATAGTGCTTGCAGACAGTGAAAGCTTCAATCGTCTGGCTTTGAAATCAGATAAATGTATTGTCAGAGTTGAGTATAAGGATTCTGCCAGCAATGAAGTGATATCAAAGAGGATATACAAGGGCAGTGAGGGCGATACCTACACTACAGGCAAGAACGACTCACTCAACATAGACTATGATTTTGAACGTGTTGAGGGCAGTGAAACAGGAAAGTTCACCAAGGATGTACAGACTGTAACATATTATTATAAAAAATTCAGCGGCAAGGTAGTCGAGCTTAATGTAAAATATGTCAAGGAAGCAAACAAGATGCTCAGCGGTAAGGAAGAAGAGGTCGCATCGAGTACTAAAGCAAGGATAAGAGAGGGCAGCGATTACAGTGCAGCTGTAAAGGTAGTAAGCGGCTTTGAAACGGATATATCAAAATTTCCTGCAAATGCTGTAGGCGAGGCAGGCAAAGAAGATATAAATGTAACCTACTATTATAAGCCTGTTGAAAACAGTGATCTTGTACTTCATTACCACAGTACAAAGGGCTGGAATGATGTATGTGCTTATGTTTACAAGATGGGCAGTGAAAAGACCGTATACACCGATAAAAAGGGCGATAAAATGCAGCCGGACAGTGAGCTTGGCAAGGACTGGTACAAGTTATCCATAAAGGATATAGGCAGCCGTGAGGATATATATGTTATTTTCGGTGACGGCAAGGAAAACACGGACGATTATTTCGGAAATAACGGCTGTAAGGTACACGGTGAAGTATGGATAGATGGTATCAATGTAAACTATACAGGCAAGGTCAATGTCATACATGTAAGTGCTGACGGAAAAGTTCTGAAAACAGATGTACTTTCCGGAAAGACGGGAGAAAAGTACACCAGTACAGAGGGCAGCTTTGAAAACATGCAGCTTTCTGCTTCAACCGGCAATACATCGGGTGAATTCAGTGATGTTCCGGAATATGTTATATATAAGTATGAAGAAAAGACTTCCGATGCTTCAGATGACGGAAACAAGAAGAAAATAGCAGGCATACTCGGTATAACGGCACTTGTGACAGGTGCGGCGGCAATCTCGGCGGCAATTCTGAGAAACAAGAAAAAAAGACGTTAAAACATCGGGCACGGTAAGCAAATTACCGTGCCCGATATAATTTTATTGACATGATTGTGGCTTTGATATACAATAGTACATGCAAGGTGCTGACCTTACGGATGCGGCAGTCCCCGTTTTTTACAAGGGGGCTGAAAAGCTTCTTTCTTTTTGCCCCCTGAGTATAAAATTAGGGGGTGGGAAAATGATTACATATAGCGAGCTTTTGCAGACTATAGGAATCCTGATATCCCTTATTGGTGTTATACTTAACTTCATTAAGTTATACCATGACATAAAAAAGAAGTAACCGCTTGATCCCCCGATAAAGCGGTTACTCTTTTAATTACTTTGTTTTTGGGACTGCCGTAACCGGTCAGTACCTTGTCTGATTTTATTATAGTACGATTTCGTGTGAAAGTCAACGGAAAATCAATGATTTGTTTATGAGTAATACGGGTTTATGAACGGTGTGATGAGGTCTGTTATGAATATAACGGCAGCTATCATCAGTATAAAGAAAATTATAAACATCACATAAGATAAAAAACGCTTTGCCGGTGTTTCGGGAAGAAGGGATTCTTTTTTGCGTTCCTCCCGAAGCTTCGCTTCGTCTTCCTCGGAAAGCTCCTCAGCTTCATTCAGCGCACCAATACCGATAAGCAGTTCGCTTGCTTCGGTGTAGTATCCCAGAGGTACTCTTATCGTACAGTTTTCCGGCGGCGCAGAGTTAAGTATCTGTATACCTGTGTCCTTTTCGGTTTCCTGAACAGTGAACGGTATTTTGCTGTCAGTCAGTGCAGCTTTTATGCGTTCAAGTTCAAATCCGTTTGCTGTGACTATATCTACCGGCGAATATTGATTCGGATCGTTTATCAGCTTCCTTGAACATACCGTACAATTCTGTATATCTTCTGATTTGAATATTTTCTTGCAGCGTGTGCAGTATTTCATATATATTTACCCCATTCCTTTTTAACCTTTTATTTTATAATACTATAATATATTCATTTGTAGATAATGTCAAATATTATCAGTGAAAATAAGTGATTGTTTTTCTTTTTTGGTACAAAAATAGCTTTTGCATACTAAAATTGTACCGGAAATATAAGGGTGAATATAAAAAAGGCTATGATTCTGTAATAATTTTTTGTGATAGTTTACAATTTTGTAATACTGAAAGTGTTCTGTTTGCATAAATCTTGAAGGGATTTTTTGCTTTAGCGCAAAAAGATTTTATTTTTTTCGTTAAAATGTCCAAAAAAACGAAGACATTCAAAATAAAAGGATAAATAACAAATACTTTATGCTTGATTTTTTTTAATTTGGGTTGTATAATTTATAACAAAGGTACATAGGTACTTTAAAATTAAAATTCAGGAGGAAGATTTAAATGCACACTAAGAAAATTCTTGGTATAGCTCTTGCAGCCGCTCTTGTCGGCACAATGGCTACTGTAACAGCATTGCCTGCTTCAGCTGAAGGCGATTTTAATGTTTCTGAGCATACTCTCGGTATTATTGGCGGCTTCAACGAATGGGCATCAGACGTAGCAGCTATGACAGAAACAGTTGACGGTGTTTATGTAGGCGTTGTGGAGGCTGTACCTGCCGGCTCTTATGAATTCAAGATTCGCGCAGACGGTGCTTGGGATTATAGTTGGGGTGTTTATGAGGCTGATTATGACAGAACTCAGAACAGCCAGACAAACTGCAATGTAACACTTGAAGCAGATTCAGATGTTGTCGTAATGCTCGATACAACAGGTGATGATTTTGAGCTTTGGCCTGTAACCTTTATGTATTATGATGCAGCAGGCAATCTCCAGGTTGAGTACACAGGCGCTGATACAGCTTCTGCTTACAGCGTGATCGGCGGTTTCAACGGCTGGAGTGCAGATGCTCCTATGATCGATAAGGACGGCATAGTTACAGGTTATGCATATCTTAAAGCAGGCGAAACAGAGTTCAAGGTACGTAAGGATGCAGGCTGGGATCTCAGCTGGGGCGTATATGAGGAAGAATTTGACAGGACCCAGAACAGCCAGACAAACTGCAAGGTATCTCTTGATGCTCCTTCGATCGTTAAGGTATCACTTGATACAACAGATGATTCAGAGGACGGATTTGAGCTTTGGCCTCTTACAATCAGCTATGTAAATGCTGATGGTGTTCAGAATGAGTATCTCGGTAAGCCCGAGCCGGAGCATGAACTTTCACCCTACGGCATAGTTGGTTCAATGACAGGCTGGGGCAAGCAGCCCGACGTTGCTATGTACTACAACGATGATAAGACAGCAGTTGGCGGTGCAGTAACATTTGAGCCCGGCGAGTATGAGTTCAAGGTTCGTAAGGACAGCGCTTGGACAGACAGCTGGGGCGCATACGAGGAAGATTATGACAGAACATACAACAGCCAGACAAACATCAAGTTCTCATGCGAGAAGACAACTACAGTATCAGTTGTTCTTGATGTTAGTGGTGACGATCAGGAACTCTGGCCGCTCAGCTATGCTTACAGAGCAGGCGGCGACGACAGCGATGTTCCCGATATGGTTTATGTATTTACAGGCAAGGAAGAAGAAGAGCAGCCTTCAGCAGAAGAGCCCGAGTACTATGAGTCACAGAAGACAGACTACATCTACTTCGACAACTCACAGACAAAGTGGGACAAAGTATATGCTTACTGGTGGAATTCAGACTTTACAAAGGTAATCGACAAGCTCACAGGCAAGGATTATCCTGAGTTCTATACAGAGAACGGCGCAGGTCAGGCATTTGATAAGTGGTATCCCGGTCAGGAAATGACTCAGATCCCCGGCACAGATATCTGGCAGGCAAGAGTACCTTACGGTGCAACAAGATTCATCTTCAACAGCGGTGTTTCAGATGATCAGGTAAGAGCTGGCGTAGAAGCATTCCAGACTGTTGACCTCGACTTCAGCGATGAAGCAAATGCTGGTCAGATCTATGTTATCGACATAAACGGCGATCTTAAGCCCGGCCGTGGCGTTGAGAAGACAAAGTTCAGATATCAGGTAGGCGAGTGGAAGGATTATGACGGCGAGTATGTTGTAGAGACATTCGGCGAGAAGCCCGTTGATCCTTCAGAGATCATTGTTGATCCTTCAACAGATCCTTCAGTAGCTCCTACACCTTCAACTCCTTCAACACCTTCAACACCTTCAACACCTTCAACACCTTCAACTCCTACACCTGCAACAGGTGACAGCACAATGCCTATCGCAATTGCTGCTGTAGCAGTTGCTGCTATGGGTATAGCTCTTGTTGGTTCAAAGAAAAAGGTTAAGGACTAATACCAGGAATCCAGACCGGAACTAATTAAAAATTATCTCCTGCAGGGAAACCTGCAGGAGATTTTTTGTATTGACAAATTTATTTTAATGTTATAAAATCCTGATAAAAGATGCTGAACAGTAAAAATCGGGGCATTATAAATATGAAAGGGCGTGTGACTATGAAATTGAGGAAAACACTGTGCGGTCTGCTTGCGGGAACTATACTGATCATTCCGATTCTTACAGGATGCAGTAACGGAAACAAGGAATCTTCGTCTGCATCACAGATTTCCGCAAATACGAGTACGGAAACATCTGTAAAGACATCTTCGGAAACATCTGTTGAATCCGGCGGCAAGTCGTCTATAACACCGGCGATGTGGAAGGTCGAGGATAAATCCGGACATTACTGCTATCTTTTCGGTACTATACACGCTGCTGATGACAGTGCCAATATAATGCCCGATTATTTTGAAAAGGCATATCTTGACAGTGATGCAATAGGTGTAGAGGCTGATGTTACCTATGTCCTTGAAAATCCGTCAAGTACCACTGACCTTTATAAATATCTTATCTATATGGACGGAACTACTATAAAGGATCATATATCCGATGAAACGTATAATAGCATTAATGAAGTGATGAAGAATAATGCCGCAGCATACGTTGAACATATGTATGATATGTTTACGCCTGTTGCGTGGTCGTCTCTTTTTGAAGGAACAGTTCTTGCAAAATGTGGGCTTGATATCCAAAAAGGAATAGATGTAAGCTATATAAAACGTGCAAAGTCTGACGGCAAGGAAGTTATAGAGCTTGAATCTTTGGAATATCAGGCACAGATGTTTGAAAGGCTGTCCGACCGTGTAGGTGAGCTTCTTCTTGCACCCTATACTACTCAGGAGAGCTTTGATCAGCAGGTAAAAGACATGAACACGCTTTATGACGACTGGAAAAACGGCAGACCGATAGAAAACGCTGTTGACGAATCGCAGCTTGCGGAGCTTGACGCTGAAACAAGAGAAGCCTTTGAATATTATATGGAAGAACTTCTCGGAAAGAGGAATCCGGCGATGGCTGAAAAGATATCGGGATATCTTAATGACGGGAAAAAGGTGCTTGTAATGGTCGGTGCTGCCCATTTCTATGGTGATGACGGCATTATAAAGCTTATGGAAGCCAAGGGCTGCAAGGTGACTTCGATAGCATCATAAAATTTTTACATTGGTATTAAAACTGTGACCGCTGTGTATGCAAAAACAGCGGTCTTTTTTATTGTAATTATGAATTATGAATTATGCATTATGCATTATGAATTGTTCTGAGTTCGCATTTGCTGTAATAGTGGAGAAGTATTTCACGGTAGTCCGAGCCGTCTTTTGCCATGCCTTCTGCGCCTGTCTGACTAAGACCTACACCATGCCCGTAACCCCGTACAGTGAACGTTGCACTGTCCTTATTTAGCTTTATGTCAAAGTCTGCACTTCTGAGTGAAAACAGATATCTTATTTCTGCACCTGTATATGCTTTGCCGTCTATTGCTGCTTCGAGAACTGCTCCCGAATTTGTGCGTTTTATGCTGACCGGAAGATTTTCACTGTATTTTTTTGTGTCACCGTCAAGCAGCTTTTCACAAAATTCCTGTACGGAAACGGTTTCTTCGGATATATAGTCGGGAGCGGCTTTATCCCATGGACTTGAAACAGGTACAAGATGTTCGTCAGCCCTGCCGAATATGTCCTCTGCACTTTCCGTCATGCCTGATGACATGGCGTGATATGCGGCATCTATCAGCTGCCCTTCATTGTCGGTAATTACTGTGAAGTTACATTCATCAACAGCCTGTTCGATTTTTTTCCTGCTTTGCTCGTAAAGATTTCCCCATCGGCTTTTCATTATATCGTCACTCATGTAATATTCGCCGCTTGAAAGGTCGGCTTTGAAGTCTGCACCGTTAAGCTCATTATCGGGATTTTTACGGCTGTTTTCACGAAGTCTGCAAAAATGCGTATAACACGCAATACATTGAGCTTTTAAAGCTTCCTTTTCACTGTTAGGCAGCATTTCGTATGCAAGTGCTCCGCAGCAGAATGTTCTGTCGTCTACGGATATGATATTTCCGCTGCCTGTATCAAGTATTTTGAATTCATTGTATAATGTATTGCTGTTTTCGGATATGCTGCTTTCGGGTGTGCTTGGTTCAGGAATGGAAAACACATTTGTTTCAGATGATTCTTCTGTGGCGGAAACGGCTGTTTTTGTTGTGTCGGCGGTACTGCCTGTTGATATCAGCGGCAAAAGTGCCATTACTGCAAATGCACAGGCTGTTGTAATAACTGTCTTTTTCATATTCTCACCCTTTTTTTAATGTGGAATGTGGAAAGTGGAAAGTGGAATTAATTCATATTGGCTTTTTAAAATAACTATTCATAAAAGGGCTTTGTTATGTATTTAAGTTTTTGCGATTTCAATTAAAAATAATAACCTCCCTCAATGATGGAGGCTTTATAAACTTTGTTCATAAATTATTTATTCATTCAAAAACCCTGATTTGTTTTATATGAAACTTGACATAAGGGATAAAATAGACTAAAATGATAATGTATGTTTTATTATGCATAAATGCTATTTTGAAACGGGGAATTTTGATGAATACAGATACAGAGACCTTTAAAACGCATCTGAAAGACTTATGCGATGAATACAGACTTCATAACGGCTTTAACGAGCGTGATTATCAGACCTACGGAGTAAAAAGAGGACTCAGAAATCCCGACGGAACAGGCGTTATGGCAGGACTTACAAATATTTGTAATGTACATGGCTTTATGATGGCTGACGGTGTTCGCATACCTGATGAAGGTAAGCTTACATACAGAGGCATAAATGTTAATGATATCGTTTCGGCTTGTATAAATGAAAACCGTTTCGGGTTTGAGGAAACTGCATGGCTTTTGCTTTTCGGTTCACTTCCTACCGAAGCCCAGCTTGCACGCTTTAAAGATACACTCGGTATGATGCGTGAACTGCCTGATAATTTCGTTGAGGATATGATAATGAAGTCACCCTCAAAGGATATAATGAATAAGCTTGCACGTTCAGTGCTTGTTTTGTATTCATTTGATTCCAACCCTGATGATACTTCGCTTGAAAATATAATGCGTCAGTCGATACAGCTTATAGCGTCACTGCCTACTATAATGACGTATGCATATCAGGTAAAGAAAAGAGCTTTCGATAAGGAAAGTATGTTCTTCCACCCTGTAGACCTTACACTTTCAACAAGTCAGTCTATACTCCGTGCATTAAGACCTGATATGAAGTTCACCGATTCCGAAGCAAAGCTGCTTGATCTTTGCATGATACTTCATGCCGAGCATGGCGGCGGAAACAACTCGACATTCTCAGCAAGAGTGCTTTCGTCATCGGGTACGGATACATATTCGACAATATCCGCAGCTATCGGCTCACTCAAAGGCCCTCGTCACGGCGGTGCTAACCTGAGAGTAAGAAAGATGATGGATGAGCTTAAAGAATGTGTTAAGGACTGGAGTGACGAGGAGGCTGTATATCAGCATCTTGCGTCTATAATAAAAAAGGAAAAGGGCGACGGTTCGGGACTTATATACGGTTTCGGTCATGCAATATATACACTTTCCGATCCCCGTGCTGTCATACTTAAAAAAGCAGCCGGACAGCTTGCAAAGGAAAAGGAAATGACAAAGGAATTCGAGCTTTACAAAATGGTCGAAAGCCTTACTCCCCGTGTTATGGCTGAGGTAAAGGGCAGCTCAAAAGTTATTTGTGCTAATGTGGACTTCTATTCGGGATTTGTTTATGACATGCTTGGAATACCTATCGAGCTTTTTACACCGCTTTTTGCTGTTTCAAGAATAGCAGGCTGGTGCGCTCACAGAATAGAGGAGGTAACATACGGCGGCAGGATAATCAGACCTGCTTACAGGGCTATGGCTAAATCAACCAAATATACGCCTATAGCCGACAGAACGGATAATATTTAAGAATTTTTGAAAGGAGTGTCGGATAATGAAATTAAGAAAGCTTTGGATACCTGCTTTGATTTTGCTTATCATAGGCGGCGGTGCAAAGATATGCGATACTATATTTAATGTGTATGGCAAGGGATTCTACTTTGACTCTTACATATGCAACTGTATATTCAATGCATCATTTTTGTTTTTGCTTATCATAGGCTATATACTGAGCATTGCAGATCATAAAAAGAAATTTGAGTCAAATGTACAGAAGGATTTCATGTGCGGTATGTTCGGATTCATTGCTTCGGTGCTGATAATAGGTACGGGCGTTCTTACTCTGCTTGAACTTGATAATTCAAAGATAGTGGATTCGATATTCGCTATACTTGCGGGTCTTATACTTCTTTATGAGTCGTGTATATCATTTACGGGACATAACGGTATGAAGAAAGTACCTATCGTTGCACTGTTTGTTCCTGTATGGTGCTGTATGAGATTCATATCACTGTTTAAGGAGTATGCCCACAGATCACTTTATTCCGTAGAACTGTACGATATAATAGCACTTGCATTCCTGCTGCTTTTCCTGTTCTATCAGGCTATGTATTTAGCAGGAGTGAACAATACGGCAGCTGTAAGAAAGTCTGCTGTATATGGCACGATGTATGCGGTTATAGGTCTTGTTGCATATGCGGATCTTTTTATAAAGATGTTCTATCCGCAGCCGGCAGCGTCAAATATCGATACACAGATAGTTGAGCCTACATTTATAAACATCATTACCTATGCAAGTTATGCAGCACTTTGCTTCTACGCTATGTTCTTTGTAAAGGACGCTTTGAAGGGCGCTGAACGTTCACTTACAGAGGCCGTTTATGATGCTGATGATGAAGATGATGACGGCATGGTTGATATTTCTGAACTTTCTGTCAATAATTCCGGTACAGAGGAAAAAGCAGAAGAGACTATCGTAAACAAGCTTACTGTTGCAGACGTGGATGCAGAACAGGAAAATGCTGACGATGACGAAGAAGATCCCGAAGAAAACGCTGTTGAAGAAGAGGATGATGAGCCTATAGACATCAACATGGCTGTTACAACTGAATATAACGAGGACGGTCAGGAGGTCGGTGTATACAAGCCGACTTACAAGCCTGTATATGCCGAGGCTGAGGAACCTGAGGATGATGACATGAATGATTGTGATACATCCGAGGAAGAGGATTCCGAAAACGAAACACTTTCGGAAGAGGATGAAGAAACTCCCGAAAGCGTAAGAGAAGCCAAAAGACAGGCTTATGACAAGGCTGCCGCAAGCATAATGAGCGAAAGAAAAAGAGAGGCTCTGGATCCTGCATCATTCAATATGCCCGAAGTTTCAGAGCCGGCAAAGGCTGCCGGCAATTCCAATGACGGCGCATATGCCGAGCTTTTTCAGATGCTTGATGATCTTAAATAAAATCAGTTCTTACAGACACGGTGCGTTAAAGTATCGTGTCTGTTTTTTGTTTATGTGATAAATAACGGGTAAAAAAATTCCCGTCTGTGCTTGTTGAATGTCTATTGAAAAATCACGGTTTATATGTTTTTTTTGTGGAAAGACTTGTAATTTGAAAAGGAATGTTGTATAATAAGAACATAAAATATTAGGAGGTAATTCCAATGCCAGTAAAAGTTGCTATTAATGGTTTTGGCCGTATAGGCCGTCTTGCATTCAGACAGATGTTTGATGCTCCCGGTTATGAGATCGTTGCTATCAACGACCTTACAAAGCCCTCAATGCTTGCTAATCTTCTTAAGTATGATACCGCTCAGGGCGGTTACTGCGGTAAGATCGGTGAAGGTCTTCACACAGTAAGTGCTGATGATGAGGCTGGTACTCTCACAGTTGACGGCAAGACTCTTACAATCTATGCTAAGGCTAATGCTGCTGAGCTTCCCTGGGGCGAACTCGGTGTAGACGTTGTTCTCGAGTGCACAGGCTTCTACTGCTCAAAGGCTAAGTCACAGGCTCATATCGATGCAGGTGCTAAGAAAGTTGTTATTTCTGCTCCCGCTGGTAATGATCTTAAGACTATCGTATTCAGCGTTAACGAGAATACTCTTACAGCTGAGGATACTATAATCTCTGCTGCTTCTTGTACAACAAACTGCCTCGCTCCTATGGCTAAGGCTCTTAATGATTATGCTCCTATCCAGAGCGGTATCATGTCAACAATCCACGCTTACACAGGCGATCAGATGATCCTTGACGGTCCTCACAGAAAGGGCGACTTCAGAAGAGCAAGAGCAGGTGCTGCTAACATAGTTCCTAACTCAACAGGTGCTGCTAAGGCTATCGGTCTTGTTATCCCTGAGCTTAACGGCAAACTCATCGGTTCTGCTCAGCGTGTTCCTGTTCCGACAGGTTCAACAACTATCCTTACAGCTGTTGTTAAGAAGGAAGGCGTTACAAAGGAAGGCATCAACGCTGCTATGCGGACTGCTGCTTCCGAGTCTTTCGGTTACAACGAGGATCCTATCGTTTCTTCTGACGTTATCGGCATGAGATTCGGTTCACTCTTCGATGCTACTCAGACAATGGTTAGCCAGATCGCTGACGATCTCTATGAGGTTCAGGTAGTTTCCTGGTATGACAACGAGAACAGCTACACAAGCCAGATGGTAAGAACAATCAAGTACTTCGCAGAGCTTGGCTGATAATATCTGTTACTGAAATCAATTATCCCTGTCGGTTTTCCGGCAGGGATTTTTTTGTGTTTTGTTTTCAATTTAAAAATATTGTAGAAATTTGCTGTTTACATTTAGGGTGTAAAATGGTACTATTATCATCAGAAGAATCCTTTCTTCGACAAATATTTTTCCGGAGGTGATGTTATCGTGTCTGAAAAGTCCGCAGGCTCATGGGTTAACAAATTGCTGGGTTTCTTTAACAGCACCTCGAATTTCAGGATAATATTTATGCTTGTGCTGATGTTCGATGTCAGATACCTTGCGGAAACGGCTTATAATATAGTCCTTTCACTTATGGGTTTATGGGCATTGCTGCTTATGACTCACAGGCTCTTTGTAAAAAAATGTATATCCCGTGTGCGGTACAGATATATTATCTATCTGTTTCTTGCCTGTGCGTGTATTTCCGTTATACTGCACAGTGAAATAAACCTTATGGCAAATATAGTCACGCTGTTCTGGATGACTGTGTGTTTCTTCCTGTTTTACGGCTCACATGCCGAAAAAAGCAACTACCGGCTCAAAAAGGAAATGCGGCTGTGCTTTGACGTTATAAACTTCGTCACAACACTTATAATGCTTGTAAGTCTTGTTCTGTTTGCGATATTCCCCAAAGGATTTATGCTCATGGGGTTTGAATTCTGTATCATAGAAAGCCGTTTTGTCGGCGTGATACCGAATGCGAATGTGACAGCGTTTTATTCCGTTATTTCAATAGTGTTCTGCACATTCCTGCTCAGAATGAGAAGGGCTGACGGCACTGTTAACATAAAATACAGAATATGGTACATAACATGTATCGTCATAAACTCATTTACGCTCATACTTACAGATTCCAACGCTTCACTGCTGTTTATGATGGTCTATATATCATTCTGGTTTTTCTATGAGCTTTTCAAGGAGTTCACTCTTAAAAAGCTTTATACGATAATTTTAAGGCTTGCCGCTGCATTCCTTGCGTGTGTAACGGTTGTGGCTTCGCTTTTCTTCGTGCGTGTCGGAGTGCAGAAAACTATATCATACATGCTTGATGCACGTTTTTCGCAGATAGCCGTTTCAACTACTCTTGATGCAAATAACGGTGATATGGTGCTTGAAGAACCCGAAGCTTCATCTGATGAAACAAAGAAGGAAGAAAAGCCCGAAGAAAAAGTATCTCTCGGACATGAAAATAAGAATATTGACAGCGGAAGATATACTCTTTGGAGACAGGCACTCAGGATGATAGAAAGAAACCCTGTTTTCGGTATCGGTAAGGATAATATACCCGATTACGGTAAAATGTATATCGGCGGAAAAGGAATAAGATATACGAGGATAGGCGATCATCAGTATGTCAATTTCCATAACGGACTGCTCACTATAGCTGTAAGCTATGGTATTGTCGGGCTTAGTCTTTTCCTTGTATTTGCTGTGACAGTTGCAAAGGCTGTGCTTAAATCAATGTTCAAATACAAGACAAGGAGCAGACGTGACGGAAATGTGCTTGTACTTATAGCGTCATTCAGTGCAGCTTACTGCGTGTATTCGATGTTTGAGGTGGCACTGTTTGTCGATTATACATACAGGGTATTTGTTTTCTGGCTTGTTATCGGTCTTGGTATGAGCTATCTGTTCAAGTATCGCAGACAGGACGCATATTCTCATGGCATTGATGTCAATGCACATGATGATAATTCGGAACTTTTGTATCTTCGCAAGAAAATTATGGGGTTAAAAAAAGTTAAAGGAGAATGAATATGGCTGAAGTATATTATATGGATCATCCGCTGATAAAGCACAAAATAACTATGCTCCGTGACAAAAGGACTGGTACTTACGAGTTCCGCAAGATTGTCGAGGAAATAGCCATGCTTATGGGATATGAAGCACTTTCGGATATGAAAACGAGAGATGTAAAGATAAAAACACCCGTTGAGGAAACTGTACAGCCTGTTCTTGACGGCAGAAAGCCGGCAATAGTACCTATACTCAGGGCAGGTCTGGGAATGGTTGACGGACTTCTTGCGCTTATACCGTCGGCAAAGGTCGGTCATATAGGTATGAGCAGGAATGAAGTTACTCACGATCCGCAGGCATATTACTGTAAATTTCCGTCGCACATGGATGAGCGTCAGATAATCGTGGTTGATCCGATGCTTGCAACGGGAGGTTCTCTTACTGATGCTGTGAGTGAGATAAAAGCGCACGGCGGCAAAAAGATAAAGTGTATGTGCATAATAGCCGCACCGGAAGGTGTTAAGAAATTGACGGAAGCACATCCCGATGTACAGCTTTATGTCGGAGTGCTTGACCGCTGTCTTAATGAGAATGCATATATCTGCCCCGGACTCGGTGATGCGGGCGACAGGATATTCGGTACTCTTTGATAATAAATGATCAAAAGCCTGAAAGCAAATTTGTTTTCAGGCTTTTTGTCTTTAACTTTTTTGCACTTCCCTATTGAAAAATCTTCTGTTAAATAATATAATCCCATCTTTGACAGTCAAAACAACAAAAAACGCCCGTAAACCGCATAATAAGTGGTTTTTGGGCGTTTATTAATTATTTGGAAACGTGGTATGTGAAAGATTTTTTGGAATATGAAAAAA
>Ga0256407_10005849_pt1 | contig 19369 bp, 19 predicted proteins | sample RumenRJG_04DNA_FD_193489 | JGI IMG/M metagenome (GOLD analysis project Ga0256407, IMG submission 193489) | Bovine rumen microbial communities from Lethbridge, Alberta, Canada - RJG_04 | ecosystem: Host-associated > Mammals > Digestive system > Stomach > Rumen | place: Canada: Alberta... | reverse complement strand
AAGGTCGCTAAAGGTCAACGGCGCGACGATTTTAAACTGAGCGCCGACCATCGAGGGATGAACGCGACTAAGCACGACTTTGCCGACAACTTGTCCTATGCGCATCGTTTCAGCCCCGTTTCATTTGCACGAAAAAGTCGACGACCTGTCGCGCTTGATAAGGGCCAAGGTCGCGAGGGTCAAATATCAACGTGTTCGCATTCGTCGCCGAAAGATCGCGTTTCGTCTGTTCGACGGTCACGGCGACGACGGCTCGAACGCCCTTTTTACGGTTCGCCCATACGCAACCGACCGCGCCGTCATGCGTCGCGATCACAACCTTCAAACTTTCGTTAGCGGCGATCGATTCGGCGACAAGTTCCGTCGTCTTCTTCATGCAATCGAGACGAGTCTGAGCAACGTCCGTATTACGCGTAAGGTAATCGACGACGCCGCGAGGGGCGCGCTCATTCTCAGGCAAACAGGTCGCGAGCAGCGTCTGTGTTCGCGCCGTCGACTTCGACGTTTCCACGTTCTGACGGACGACGTTCTCCGCGCTGCGCGACGGGTTGGACGCGGAAATCGTCGTGCGAACAGTCGCCGACGGCTGCGCGGCGCCAGAGGCGGAATTTCCCGTTCGGATAAGACGCAGGCCTCTCCGAGCGAGCTCGTCGTACGCGGAAGGGGTAATTACGGCGTCGTCGCGTACCCGCCACGTTTTCAAATCCGTCGTCGCCGACGTTTTCACAACCGTATCGAGGACAATAACACGCTCGACAACGTCGAAAACGTCCGGTTCTTTCGTCGGCCGTCCTGACGACTTACGAACGTCGGCGAAGTCTCGGGACAACGTCTTGCCGACGTCGTCGGCGGACGAAACGGAGGTATTCCGCCGGAGATCGGTCATGATCGCGCCGACCAACGCGTCTATATCCCAATCTAATCCGCTCGTCATTCTTCTGATCCCGGTTTCTTAACCGAATCGATAATTCCCACAATCGCCCAACGCGCCGGAGTAAGCTTTGTGCCGATGATCTCTGTACGCGTATATGAACCGTCGCTTGTAATCAAAACAAGGTCGCCGACGCCGGCGCCAAGTTTGTCGTAAACAATCGAAGGGTCGCCTTCCGGCTTGCCGTCGGTCGTTACGGGCTGCGCTATGAGCATCTTTTGCCCGACAAGCGACTCATGCTTGACCACGGAGGTCGCATAACCAATGACACGGGCGCGATTCATAAGCGAAATCTTTCAACTACTTCTCGTCGTTCAACGGATCGACGTACAGAGGTTCTTTAGGGCTGTCCGACTGATCGCCGGAGACATGGTCTGAACTGTGGGAACGACTATGTCCATGCCTATGTCGATGCTCATGAGAGCCATGGGAATGGATATGCTCCCCGCTGTGTCTCCGAGAGGATTGCGTATCCCGCTCGAGAGCGTCTCGACCGGTCCCGCCCACGCTAGCGTCCATGATGGACGCCCGACGCTGTTTCAACTTGAGGGAACTTTCTTTTTGAAGAAGATTAACCCGAATCTTCCTGGTGGCCCTATAGTCGAGGAAAAAGACGACGACAAGAGCTATGTAAAGGAAAACCGTCACGTTAAGGTACATGAACAGTTTAAACCCCAACCCCATCGCAGAACCCAACAAGAGGAAAAACAGGGCGTTCACGCTTTTACCGTCGACGACTTCCGTCTTTTTCGTCCATTGCAGCGAGACTAACCCGGCGATAATAAAACAAATCATCATCGCCGCTTCCCACCAACTAAACGTGTGGATCGAATAACGGAATTCCGACCATTCAAAGTTGTTGATGTTCATCGCCCTGAGCTTTTCGCGTCTAGAATTGCGCCTGTCTTTCTATCCCAGCTCATAACGGCGCGAAACACGCGGTCGCGCGCCGTTTTTCTCAAACATGCAATCGATACAAGAACGTCTCTATTCGATCATCTCCCGAGAATATGGAGACTGTCGACCATAGCGCAACGACGACTACGCGTAAAGGTCAACGGGCGCGTGATGCCTTCGCCAGTCGGACCGGCGATGGAGTAGGATCCATATCCTTCGCCCCCGCCGCCGTTGCCGGCGGTACTCGGTCCATTCTTGACGAAAATCGTCGTGTTGAGCAACTTGCCCATCTTCGTCATATTGACGACGTTATTCGAGTGGATGATCGCCGTATGATGGAAACCGTGTTCCATTTCATAAGCGCGCTGAATCGCCTCGTCCACGTTTCGACAACGGACAAAGGGAAGGAAGGGCATCATCTGCTCGACGGGAACAAACGGGTTTTCGTAATCCGTCTCGCCATAAAGCATTTCGACGTCGTTCGGAACGTTCTTCCCAATGCCGGCGGCGAGAACGGCCGCGTCTTTGCCGAGGAATTCTCGACTTGGCGCGTCGTGACGACGTTCCCCTTCGCCAACCTGCACGATTCCACGCTGCGTCATTGCGGCCGTCTCGGCGGCGTTCAAGCGAACCGCGCCCGCCCGTTCCATCGCGTCCATCATCTTATCGAAGACAGAATCGACGACGAAAACTTCTTTCTCGGCGAGGCAGAGAAGGTTGTTGTCATAGGCGCCGCCGAGAATAATAGAACGCGCGGCGCGATCCAGGTCGGCGGTCTCGTCGACGACCACCGGCGGATTGCCCGGTCCCGCGACAATCGCGCGTTTCGACTGCGCCATCGCCGCTTTAACGACGCCTTCGCCGCCCGTGACCACAAGAAGATTGATCTTCGGGTGTTTGAAGATAACGTCGGCGCTCTCAAGCGTCGGATTGGGAATGACGCACATCAGATTGTCGATTCCAAACTCCGCGTAGATCGCTTGGTTGAAACGCTTAACGCCCTCGGCCGCAATCTTGCAAGCATGAGGATGCGGATTGAAAACAACCGTATTGCCGGCGGCAATCATATTGATCGAGTTATTGGCGATAGTCGGAAGCGAGTGCGTGCTTGGAGTAATCGCGCCGATAACGCCAAACGGCGCGTGCTCAATAACGGTCAGGCCGTAGTCGCCGCTAAAAACTTCAGAACTTAACGCTTCGACTCCCTGCGCGTTGTAACCGACGTTCAGGAGTTTGTCAATTTTGTGCTCGAGCCGGCCGATTTTCGTCTCTTCGAGTTCTTTGGTCCCTAGTTCTACGCTTTGCTCGATGCAAATACGACGGATCACGTCGATCATCTTTTTGCGGTCGGCGATTTTACATCGTGAAAGTTGATCGTACGCGTCGTTTGCCGCCTCGATCGCTTCGTTCGGATCGTCAAAGAGACCATATCGTCCGACATAGCTCTTCGTAGCGCCGCCGCCTAACGCGCTGGTCGCCGACGCGGACCCGCCGAGACGAGACATAACTTCCTGAAGCACGCTTCGCACCAGAGCTTCACTAACTTCCGCCATTTTATTTTCACTCCTGTGAAAGAAGGAACGAGCGTCTCGAGCGTCGTCTTTATGAACGACCGACCGCCGTCGTACTCTCCTCGAACGTCGAGACGTCATTTCTTCTGTTAGTATTCTTTCAGTATTCGTTCGCCGCGCGAACGCGATCCGCTCATTCTAGGGGAACGTTTTTGCGATCAAGCGTCACCGTGTCGACGATGCCGATAATAGTGCAGTCCACCGGAAGCGTCTTCGTTTCCGGCGTCATTCGAGCGCTCGACCCCTGAACCACAAGAACAAACTCGCCCTCGCCTGCGCCGACAATATCGACCGCGACAAGGGAACGACTCGTCGTCTTAAAAGTGTCGCGCGTCTGAGGATCGACGACGTAAGGCTCGATCATCATCAGCTTCGACCCGACCATCGAATCCGTCTTCTGCGTCGACACCAACGAGCCGACTATTTTCGCGATAAACATCCTTCAGCCTTTTCTATAGCCGACGACGGCTTAAACGACTTTTATCTAATCTCTACTTGCCGTCAAAACTTTGTTTAACGTTTCTCCAGCAAGGCTTTCGTCTGGCGCCCGACGATAATTTCTTCGTTCGTCGGCGTCACCCAAATTTGAACGCGGCTATTCGGCGCGCTGATCTTCGCCTCAGTTCCCAACGTCTTGGCGTTCGCGTCAGGATCCATAACGATTCCAAGATCCTCAAGTCCTGAGAGAATCATCTCACGAACGTCGAAGCGATATTCGCCGATTCCTCCGGTGAAAGAAAGAACGTCCGCGCCGCCAAGTTCAACAAGAGACGCGCCAATATACCGACGAACGTCGCCGACGAAGACCTCGAGCGCAAGCTTCGCGCGTTCGGAGCCGGAGTCGCGCGCCTCGGCGATATCGCGAACGTCGCCGCTAATCCCGCTAACGCCCAGAAGTCCGCTCTTAGTCGCGAGAATCTTAAGAAGCTCGTCGAAGGATATGTTGAGCTTCTTTATGAGATAATTACACCAGAACGGGTCAAAATCGCCGCAGCGATTGTTGTTCATCAGACCAGTCTGAGGACTGCCGCCCATACTCGAAGCGCGACTTTGACCGTCGGCGATCGCGCAGACAGAACTCGAACCGCCAAGGTGACAGCTCACAATGCGCTTGTCTTCGCCGAAAATTTCTCGAAACCGCGTCGCAATGTAACGATGACTTGCGCCGTGAAAACCGTAACGACGAACGCCATATTGTTCCGCCCATTCAAAGGGAACGCCATAGTATCGGTTACGATTCGGAATATTCTCATGGAAACCGGTCTCAAAGGCAGCGACCAGAGGAATCTCAGGAAGCGCCTTACGGAGCATCCGCATAGCGCGCACGTACGGAGGATTGTGCGCGGGCAACACGGCGTTGAACTCCTCCATCGCTTCCAGAAGGTCTTCCGTCACAAATTGAACGCCAGAATACCCTTTCGCAAACACCGCCTTAAATCCAACGCCGGCAATCTCGGAAGCGCTTTTAATACACCCCGTCGTAGGATCGGCAAGCTGTCGGAGACACTCTCTAACCGCCACGCCATGATCGGGCGCCGAAACGTCTTCTTCCTTTTTAAAATCGCCGATAACGATTTGACACGGACTCGACTCTTCGCCAATACGCTCGACGCGACCTCGCGCCATAAGGCGCTCGTCGTCCATATCGTAAAGGCTATACTTAAAGCTCGTCGAACCTAAGTTTGCAACTAGGATTTTCATTTGACTTGGAAGCCCCGCTCAACCGCGACGGCGCCGTCTCAAAAGACGACGCTCAACGCGCCTATGAGAAGTTCGAAACGCCGAAAAAAGAACGCTTTAACCCGTTCGAATCTAATAAGATCAAGCGGTAAACGCTTCAATGAGTCCAGCGGAAGGACGCGGAATCACGTGAGCGGCCTTAAGTTCGCCACACGCCTCGGCAGCCGCCGCGCCGGCGTCGACAGCCGCGCGAACGCTTCCAACGTCGCCGCGAACGATCGTGGTCATAAAACCGCCGCCGATCTGAATACGCTTAACAATCTCAACGTCCGCAGCCTTCGCCATCGCGTCGGAAGCGCTAACAAGAGCCAAAACGCCTTTCGTTTCAATCAATCCAATAGCGTCGTTCATTGTAATATCCTTAAATCTAGCACTTTATTTTTTATTTCGTTCAACAATAGGTCCGACACGCCGTCGTCCCTAACGAACATTGAAATTCGTTTTCAGAATCTCACTTGCTCGCCGCCGCTTTTTTGATCTGCGGCAGGACCTTTTCAACGTCGTTATTCGGACGCGGGATGACCTGAACGCCGCTGATTTCGCCAATGCGAGACGCAGCCGCGACGCCAGCGTCGGTGGCGGCCTTAACAGCCGCGACGTCGCCCGTGACATACACGGTCACAATTCCGCTACCCGGCTTATCCCAGCCGAGGAACTGAACGTTCGCAGCCTTCATCATGGCGTCGACAGCCTCGAACAGGGTGACAAACCCTTTGCCTTCCAGAATACCCAGCGCTTGCATTATAAAATCTCCCAATACTGGTTGTGCGAAACGCCGCCGCGACGAGGAAAACGCAACCATTTAACGCGCCGCGTCCGGCTTTGCCTTGCTTTTTGGTTTACCTATTAATTGATCACGTCCGTGAAAATCGCGCACGCAATCCCTGCGTCGTTATTTAATCAGCTCAATCTTCGTCGCGTGTTCGAGGTCAACCGCGTTGCCCTCGTCAGTGTCGAGATGAACTTCTAATTTTATATTTTTGCCAATGCGAACAAGAACGTCCTCTAAGACGACGCTACACACGCCGGATTCGACGCGTAACTTCATCATCTCTTTATCTTTAACGCCATAATACGCGGCGTCTTCCGGCCCCATGTGAACATGTCGCGCCGCGCGAATTACGCCGCGCTTGAGTTCGACGACCCCTGCCGGTCCGACAAGAACACAGCCCGGCGTGTCGTCAAGTTTTCCGCTCTCGCGAACGGGAGGATCAATTCCGAGAGAAATAGCGTCGGTAAAAGAAAGCTCTACCTGCGATTCCTTACGCGTCGGTCCAAGAATACGAACGGAAGGAAGCATTCTCCGTCGAGGCCCTATCAGCATTACCGTTTCATTGGCGGCAAAGAATCCATCCTGATAGAGGTCCTTCATCTTCGTGAGCTTCGCGCCCTTGCCGAAGAGCGTTTCAACGTCTGCGTCGGTCAGGTGAATATGGCGCGCAGAAATACTAACGACAAGCTCCGATTTACGAGGCTTTACGGTCTCTACGGGAGCCGGCGCAGGAGTTGGAGCGGCGGCGCCGTCCGAAAACGCCGCGACGATAGCGTCGGCAACCCCCTCTTTAGAACCGTTCGTTTCACGAAGAAGTTGGCGAACAATCGCCTCGACCGTATTCCTGCTGACATTTCGAGAGGTCATAATCCTAGCCCTAAATTCTGCCGACACTTAAAAACGCTTGCACGACTGTCAAATCGCCGAGCACGACAAAATCTGACATTACGCCAGACCCGCGTCTTATCAAAACCGCGCATTTTCAACCTATTGTCAATTATAATCCCATTTCGCCCTAGTTGAAGTGTGTTCCGTAAAAAAACGTCTATTTCATCTACCGTTAATCCGAGTTATAACGATTCTAATAATATCCTTTCTTATCTTTACCGACATAATTCCCAAACGTCTTGCAGAGCGCGAGAGCCTCCTTAAAATCAAGGGAACAGGCTTTCTCTCGATAAGCTCTTAGGCGTTTAACACGCCTGCGAACCCCAAAGACGTCCTTTATGAAACTACTTTCATTCCTTATCAAAACGTTCCTAGTCGCAGGGCTCTTCTCCTACCTTTTTATCCGCGCTTCAAAAGGCGCCGCGTTTGACGAACTCCAAACCGGCAAGATATCGCCGAGTTTTCTCCTCGCTGGATTCTTTTTTAACTTTACCGCGACATGCGTTACGATCATTCGATGGCGCGCGCTCGTTCAGGCGCTTGACGCGCCTCTTTCACTTTCAAACGCTTTACGCTTCGGATTTATCGGCTTTATGTTCAATCTGTCTCCCATTGGAATAGCCGGGGGCGACGCTGTGAAAGTCTATCTATTGAACCATAAAATCAAAACGCCCCTAGATAAAGCGACGGCAAGCGTGCTGATGGATCGAGTCGTCGGTCTATACGCGATGTTTATCCTAGGTATTATCGCCGTCTTTTTCACAGGTTTTTATCGCAGATCAGAACCGCTGGCGCGCTTCACGACTCAGGGGCTAATCGCGCTCACGCTAGCCGCGACCGTATTCCTAGCGTTCGTCCTCACTCCGGAAAGTCAAAAGAACAGGCGGCATAAATTGGCAAAAAATATTCCCCTGATCGGGGGTTTTTTAAACAAACTTATAAACGCCACCCTTATATACAGACGCCGCAAAAAAATACTCTTCTGGTCTTTTATCGCCACGTTTGTCGTTCACTTAAACTTCGCCGTGTCGCTATTTTGCATTGCTTATGGACTCTTTCACGAAAGTCCGACGCTTTCCGAGCACATAATCTTATATTGTTCGGGAAACGTCGGCTCTATCATACCGCTCTCGGCCGGTCCGTTTGAATATTTTCTCGACGAGCTCTATCCTCTCTTCCCAATTCACGGAGAAGAAGCGTTTCAGCATGGTTATGGAATGATTATCGGCGTCGTTTACCGGTTAGCGACGGTGGGAGTCGCGTTGATCGGGGTTATCTACTATCTTATCTCTCGCGCCGACGTGAAAGAGGCTCTAAACGATTCTGTTCGACAATGAATAATGTTGATTTCTAATACATTTCTACACAACGTTTTAATCTAAATATTTAATCGCCAAATATCCCTTTCCTGGGGATATGGATAAATATTAATCAATATTGTTTACATATATAATGTTACGCCATTTAATTGACGTCACAATATGACGTAATATCAGTATCAATCAAAGGAAAAGAACAAAATCGAGTCCAAGAAACCTTTAATTTAGCGAATCGAGACTATTGTCTGCACGTTGTTTTTATATTCTCTTAATCATTATAGGACAATGATTTTTATATTATAAACCACGAAAATCTGCGTCTTCCGACAAACCAGAATGTTCTTTCGTTTTCTTTGAGGAATCGAAAACCCGAGAAAATTAATTCCATAAGATCCACTTGAAAACCTAAAAACCAGCGCCAAACTGGCGGTTAATATTCTGTCTATTATTTGTATCTGTTTTGTAAATAAAGAATATTTTTTAAAACATAGTTTTTTAAATATTCTTTTTATAAACATTATAGAAACGTTTTTACACATATAGAATACAACTAGAAAACAAGTTATTCATTAGGAGCTTTTAAAAAATAAACCCTTGTATTATCATGAGTTGTAATACATCAATATAGATTTGTCTACAAAATTTGATTTTACATTATTACTATTAATATAAATATATTTACATAATATATATTATTTATCTTTTTAGATCTCTATATTAAAGTATATTAGTTATATTTACTATGATATTTACTAGGTAGTAGACCTATTGTTTTGACTTGCTTTATCTGGTCAGAGAAATTACGCCTGGTCTCGAATAACGTGTTGTGGACGACGATTGCAACGAAGCTTTCAATTGCGAACATTGCCGCTAGATATAGGGTTGTAGACATTTGGAATTGCGTGGATATAATATATTGGGAATAGGTAAACTAGATCGTTTTTACGGTCGGTTAATCATTTTGACTAATATATAGATTCACGAGGGGCGTTATGAGAATTCATATTCAACGCGACAAGTTTGTGCCTCTGTTCACGCTAATATCAAACTTTACGTCTACAAACGATTTATATCCAGCGCGTCAGAATGTAAAACTTATTGCAAACGAGTCGACCGTTGTTTTGATGGCGACTGACGGCGAGATTAGCGCACGCGGCGAAATTGCCGTCGACGAGTCCTTCGTCATCGATCGAGTCGGCGAAGCGCTTCTCCCTGCTAAACTCTTAGGGAAGATTTTTTCAGAGACGACAGATTCGGATATCCTCTTAGATATTGAGGGAACGCGTCTAACTGTCAAAGGCGCGAAGTTTCGCTATCAACTTGGAATAATAGAAGACGTCGACTCTTTTCCGACTGTCGCGCCGTTCCAAGAGACGGATTGTTTTAAGCTTTCCGTCGCTTCGTTGAATCGTATGATCAGCCGAACCATTTACGCGACTGAGGCAAACAATACGCATTTCGAACTTCGCGGCGTTATGTTTCTCTTTGAACAGGAGCGAACGACGGCGGTCGCGACGGACGGAAGAAGACTTGCGCTTCAAGTCTGTTCCTCTGAATATGTCGCGAACGGCGAGGAACATGAATTTGAAGCGAAAAAGGCGATATTTCCTACAAGGGCGCTTAATTTGATAAAGCGTTCAAGTTCTGCGGCGTCTGACGCGCTAATTGCCGTTCGTGACGTAAACGCGCAGATTCAAATCGGAAACGTTGTGATTTCGACGACGTTGAACTCAGGGCGCTTTCCCGATTGGAAAGCGATTCTTCCAGATAAAACCAAAAAGAAGTATGTCGATTTCATCGTCGAAGAACTTGCGCGCGCCGTGCGTCAGGCGGATATTGTTTTGACGCAAGATAAACCTGGATTGGAGTTTTACTTTGAAACCGGAAAGGTTAGCGTGACGGCGGCCGGCGAGGCGACGGGAGAATCAAGCGTTGAGTTGCCAATCGCTTACGATGGCGAACCCGAGAAATTACGGTTTGATTCAAGATTTCTTAACGAGTTTTTCCGCGAAGCGCCGGCAGACGATACTGTTCGGTTTTATTTCTCGGTTCTTGGAGATCAAAAAAGCGACTATCGCGCGCTCTTTGAGACCAACGACGGATATCAGTATGTCGTCATGCAGCTGAGTTGATAAGACGCGTCGACGTAGAATCTATCCTTGAAAAAACGAATCGTTCGCCATCGTTGGAGGACGATTCGTTTTTCATCGGCGACGCGTCTACGAACCGAAATTAAGGAAAGACGTTATGATTCGTCGTTTGAATTTGACATGCGTTTTTTTACTGGCGCTCGTCTGTTACGCGCTTTGGTTTAGCGCGGCGTTTACGTTTGCCTGCGACTTAACTCGGTATGAGTTTAACGAGCAGAAAATGGGCGTTCCGATAAGCCTGATTCTCTATGCGCCTGACGATAAAAGCGCGGAAGAAGCCGCCGCGGTCGTATGGCGTAAGTTTGACGAACTCAACGCAATTCTTTCCGATTGGGATTCTGAAAGCGAAATCGTGCAGGTTTGCCGCCGTTCTGGCGAGACGGGCGACTTTACGCCGATTAGCGACGAATTAAGACACGCTTTGGAAGAATCGCGAAAATACTGCGAATTAACCGACGGCGCGTTTGATCCGACCGTTGGACCAATCGTAAAACTTTGGCGTAGAAGTCGGTATTTTCACGAGCTTCCGCCCGAAAGCGTGTTGGCTCCCGCTAAAAAGAACGTGGGTCTTCATGTTTGGACTCTCGACGAACGAGGCGTACGCGTTGAAAAGAACGTGCGGTTTGACGTAGGAGGGATTGCAAAGGGGATTGTTATGGACGAGGCGTTAGAGGAATTGAACGCCTTGGGAATTTCTTCCGCGCTTATAAACGCGAGCGGCGATCTAAGAATTGGCGACCCTCCGCCTGGAAAAAAAGGCTGGATCGTTGGAATTGCGTCGCTAAACGACGAACCGACATGTTATCGCGAGCTTGCCAACGTCGGCGTGGCGTCGTCTGGAGACGCGAATCGTTACGTAGAAATTAACGGAATTCGTTATTCTCATATCGTCGATCCCCGGACCTGCGAGCCGTTGACGCGACGCTGCGTCGCGACCGTGGTCGCGCCGACGGCGACGACTGCCGACGCCCTTGCGAGCGCGCTTTGCGTACTTGGCCTCCGTGAAGCGCCGGACGTCTTTGAAAAAATACGTCGCATGGGCATAGGCGACGGAAAAGAACTTTCGCCGTTCGAATATGTCCTGTTCATGGTTAAAGACGACGCCGAGCCTCCATATGAAGGCGATAAGGTCGACGTCTATGCCACAAGCTTTTTTCAAGACGATTCTTCGTTTAATCCCGACGTGCGCGAGGGACGTTGAAGTCCGTTTTTTATCAGTCGGCGTTTATGGTCTGGCATTAATTGATTGTTGAAGCTATAATTGCGTGTTGCTGAGAGGCGTTTTATTTTTAATCGATCCAATAAGAGCTTTTAAAAGGTCTTTGAGTATAGATAAACATTGAGGTTCGGCATGAATAGCGAACAAAAAGACCCCGCGCTTTCTATTCCAGATTTTCAGGCGCTGATACGCGCGATGTATGGCGAAAAGGACGTGGAACGCGGCGTCGCCGGCACGTTTATGTGGCTTATCGAAGAAGTTGGCGAACTCGCGACGGCCCTTCGTAGCGGTACGAAGGAAGAACAGGAAGGGGAGTTTGCCGACGTTCTTGCATGGCTAACGACGATCGCCAACGTTGTCGGCGTCGACCTCAATAAAGCGTTGATCGATAAATACGGCGCCGGATGTCCAGGGTGTGGCAAACTTGTCTGTGAATGTCCAGACTCAGAAAAGCCTTGACGTCGACTTTTTATCGCGCCTTTTGATTTTGTTTATTTAACATATCACGTCGCCGAGAGTTTGTACGGCCGGAAAGTAAGGAACATGACTCGAAGTCGAATAGAACGACGATTAACGTCGCGAGTGATTTTTCTAATGTTTCTTTTCGTGGCGTTCGGCGTTTTATTCGTTGAAACGTGTCGCGCCGACATTATTGAACCCCGTGATCGAGACTTGACGAAGAAGGAGTCTCAGGAGACAGGACGAAGCGTCGAAATTTTAGGACTGCATGTCGGAATCGCGGGAAAGTATAAAAACGGGTTTCAGACGCCGATTGTCGTTTTTTTTGAATCGACTGAATCTTCTGTGACGATCGAACTCGAGACGCGCGACGCCGACGGCGTTCCCTTTATTTTCCGCCATGACGCAACCTCGGAAGAAATAGCCGCGGGGCGCGCTGAAATTGGATTTATCCTTCCAAAAGCGTCTGGAAAATTGACTGTTCGACTGACGACTGGCGACGAAATTATCGACGAGCGAACGTTTGAACCGACGAACACGCGACACGACGAGGAAAATAACGTTTTATTCAATTTCCCTGCGAGCCCTGCTAAACCTATTTACTTGATTGTGGGCGACGCTAAAGCTGGTTTTTCCGAAGCGTTTGCGGAACTACGTCTAAAAGAAGAACGCCGTCCTGAGATTGTGTCCGTTGAATCGATCGAAGAGTTGCCGACAGATTTTCGATCGTTGGAAGTTGTCGATCGGGTTTTTCTCACGACGACCGACGTCTCTCTATACGACGGTTATAACGCTCAATCGCCGCAGTTTTCCTCAATTTACCGATGGGTAGAGAACGGGGGCCACGTCGTAATTTTCGCGGGCAAGAATTCCGTGAAACTTCTGAGCGACGGCGGCGCGTTTTTTGAACTTAGTCCGGGAAAAAAAGTCGATCCTAAAACGCATGAATTTCGCGTTGTTAACGCGCTTTCTAACGATCTTCAGAACGTCAAAAACCTCGCGATGACGGGCTCGCGATCGAATCCTTTTCTTCAAACCCCAGTTCTTTCCGAACTTAAGAGCGGTTCGACTGTCGAAATGCAAGAGGCTGAGACTCCGCTTTTAGTTTCTCGCGCAGTAGGACTTGGGTCTGTAATATTTTTTGCCGCAGATCTCGCGGACGCGCCGATCGCCAACTGGTCCGGTCGCGGACGCCTTATGCTGAGGATTTTGGGAATCGATCCAGACGCCCCGGCTCTGAAGAACGGCGCGTCGAACGTCGTGAGACGAGGGTATGTCGATTATTCCGGACAGATACGCAGCGCTCTCGATAAGTTCGACGGTGTTCGCCCCGTTCCTTTTGCGCTCGTCGTCGCGCTTCTTCTGGCGTATGTCGTCGTTATCGCGCCGATCGACTGGTTTCTCGCCAAAAAAGTTTTCAAAAGACCGATGGTAACTTGGGCGACGTTTCCGATATTTGTCGTGCTTTTTGGCGCGATCGCCGTCGCGATTTTTAAAGCGCGAACGCCTGACGAAGAGACCTTTAATCAGTTAGATTTACTTGACGTCGACATGACGTCCGGGGTCGTGCGCGACGTTTCGTGGTTTGGCGTTTATTCGCCGGTCGGCGGACGCTATGACGTCAGTTATAGTCCTGTTGTTTCCGGACTTGATCTTGCCGACGGCGCGACGAGCGTCGTATCGCCTTTGACGTTGTCTGGAACGGGATTAGGGGGCGCCGAGCAGAAAACGTTTATTCCAAGACAATGGGACGCGCCGTATCGGCTCGAATCAAAGTCGATTCGCGACGTCCCTATGGCGACGCGATCCAGTAAGAGTTTTGTCGCGAGCTGGCTTGGAACCGCGACTAATCTTCCTGAACCGCCGGAGCTTAGCGACGATGGATTGAGTCTTCGAGGTTCGATTGTTAATCCGTTTAACGCGCCGATTTATTCCGCGTGCCTAGTTTATAAAGGCGGCGCTTATTCGCTTGGCGTTCTTCCTCCCGGCGAAACTAAAATAGATCGCGGCGCCGCGCGGGTCGAGCCGATGCGGATCATTAATGAACAACGAAGTTCAATTCCTACGGATCGAGCCGCGACGTGGGATTCGACGACTTATAACGCAGCATCGGAGCGTCTGCCGTATATTCTGCGTTCCGCGACGTTCTACGACTTCGCCGGCGGCGTCGATAATTTTGGAATAGAGAAGCGGTTACAACGAGAAGTCGATCTCAGCGAATTGCTCCGTTGTGGTCGCGCCGTTGTTTTTGGCGTGATCGTCGACCCGGAATGTGAAAAATATCGACCGACCGAGGATTTGTCCCGACTTTCGTTCGACTCGATGGAACTTGAACGGCTTAATAAGAAACTTGCCGCGCAGAAGGGCGAGGATTACCACGACGTGAAAGCAGAAACGCTTGAAAAGTACGGTCTTTATGGCACTAGTCCTGAATTCGAGTCGTCGTGCGCGTCCCTTTCACGTTCTCGCGTCGCCGACGGTTCAGAGCGTCGCGCCTCAAGACGTACCGTCGTAACTCGACTGATTCTCCCGATTCGTTTAGGATCGCACGCCGTAAACGATAAGCAATAACTTGACGTTTCCTAACGTTTGCTCTTGAAAATCCGATGATTAAAACAGAAGAATTAACTAAACAATACGGCAAACTCTTCGCGTTGAAGAACCTTACGCTTGAACTCAACGAAGGCGATCTTTTCGGATTCATCGGTCCTAATGGATCCGGTAAGACGACGACAATGAAAATGCTTGCGACGCTGCTGCAACCTACCTGGGGCGAAGCGTACGTATGCGGCATGTCGATTTACACTAAGCCTAAAGAAATTCGTCGTATAATAGGTTTTATGCCTGATTTTTTCGGCGTTTACGACGATATGAAGGTGATCGAGTATCTCGAATTCTTCGCCGCCGCTTATCGAGTTCGCGGCGAAGCGCGTCGCCGTGTGTGCAACGAAGTGTTAGAACTTGTCGATTTGGGGTATAAGCGCGAGGCGCTCGTAACCAGCCTTAGTCGTGGAATGACGCAGCGTCTTGGGCTTGCGCGCGTTCTCCTCCACGATCCTCAAGTCCTCCTTTTAGACGAGCCTGCTAGCGGTCTTGACCCGCGCGCGCGAATAGAGATTCGCGAACTTTTAAAACGTCTTGGCGGCAAAGGGAAGACGATTATGGTTTCGAGCCATATTCTTCCAGAGCTCGCCGACGTTTGCAATAAAGTCGGCATTATTGAGCGCGGAGAGTTGCTCGTAGACGCGAAAGTTGAAGACGTTATGCGTCGCGTACGCGATCAAATTGCCGTTCTCGTCGAACTTGCGGAACCTGACCCAGAAACAAACAAGAAGAAGACCGAGGAATGCATGAAGTTCCTCTCAGACGACGCCGTCGTCGACAACGTAGAACTAGATCGGTCTGGCGCGATTCGCGTTTTTATCAAAAAGGGATTAGGACTTGACGACTATTCCGCGCTTCTTACGCGACTTATTGAACGTAGATTTCGCGTGAAATCCTTCCGTGAAGAAGAAATTAACCTTGAAACGGCTTTCATGACGTTGACGCGCGGCGTTACCGCTTGACGTACGTGAAGACGTCGTATTTTGAATCCGGAGGAACTGTGAAAAGAACGATTGTGTTCGCCGCGTTATTGTGTTCGTGTCTTTTTTTCAATTCCTCTCTCGCCGTCGAGGTAAAGTTACGCTCCCCGGAAACTCGACAAGAGAATCCCGAGCGTCCCGTTCAGAACGTTGAACAAGCGTCGCGAACGACTTCGAAAAACGGCGAGTCTCAGGTTCAATCAGAGAAAAACAGGCCCAAAACGTCTTCTGATTTAGATCGAGATTCTTCAAAAAAGAAAGCGTCTGACGGAGTTCCGAAGAAGGAAAACGTTTCCAGGGAGAATCAAGAAACAGAAAAATCTAAAAAAGGCTCGCTGGAAAAGAAAAACGCCCGGCCTTCTTCTTCCTTAGCGCCTCTTTCGGTCGAGGAATGGGAAAAACGTTATCCCAAAGATCTAGGCGCGACGCGCATGACCGTCGAGGCGCTCATTCCGACAAAAAAACTTTACGACGTTCGCGTTCTTCGCGTCTTTACGCGCGTTCCGAGAGTGGAGTTTCTTCCGAGGAAGCAACGCGACGCCGCCTATAAAGACGCTGAAGTTTTGCTTGACGACGGATTTCACGAGTTTCGTCCCTTTGACCTTGCGTTTGCCGTAGAAGCGCTTGACCTTCAAAAGGACGACCGGGTTCTGATCGTTGAAACGGGAAGCGGTTATCCGGCCGCAATTTTAAGCGGACTTGCCGCGGAAGTTTACGGCGTCGGCTCTGATCGCGGCGCTGTAAAACACGCCGCCGACGTCTGTAAAAAGTTACGTTACACAAACGTTTTTCTTCAAGAAGGAAATCCCTCGGAAGGGCGACCGGACTTCGCTCCTTTTGATAAAATTCTCGTAACGCGCGCTATTGAAGAGGTTCCTTCGTCGTTGGTCGAACAGCTCAAAGACGGGGGAAAAATCGTCGCGCCGGTGGGAGATAATTTTCGCCAATTGTTTGTTCTTGGCGAAAAAATGGAGGACGGAACGCTGAACGAGACGCCTCTCATCCCGACGCGCATCGAGCCGTTAAACAACGAGGCGTCGCCGCGGTCTTTGTCCTCGCCTTCAATTATAGGCGGCGGCTTCGAGGAGCTAGATCCCGCGCCTCTTCTCAAAAACGCCGCCGGCGTGAATTCAGGCGCCGCGGCGGAACGGACGGCGGAAGACGAAAAAATCTCTTCTCAAGCGATTTCTCCAACGCCTAAAGGATGGTATGACGCTTGGAATTTTAGAGTCGTCGATCAAGTCGGCTCTTTCGAAGGGACGAAGGCTTGCCTATTTGAAAACGCGTCGATTGCGCTCAATCACGCGAAGCAGGATCGAAATGAAGAACGGATAAGGGCGGCGACGCTTCCTGAAGAGCGCGTGGAAATAACGGAAGAGGGCGAAGCGGTTAAAAACAATCAACGGGAGCGCGAATTGCGTTGTCAGATGAGTCAGAGTTTTGCCGTCGACGGTTCGACGGTAAAAAAACTCGCCGTTTCAGGAGCGTACCGTATATCTTCGTTAGAATCCCGAAAAGGTCGCATGACGGCGGAACTTGTTCGAATAGATTTTTTTGATCACAGTCGTAAATCAGTAGGGTCGGCGGTAGTCGTCGACGTTCCCTTGGCGCCGTGCGCATGGGAAGAGTTTTCAAACGACGTTTCAGTTCCAGCCCGCGCTAAGGAAGCGACAATAACGATTGGACTGCTCGACAGCGTCGGCGCGATTGAATTTGACGGACTTGAAGCGCGGGATAAATTCGAGAAAGCTTCGCGTAACCGTCGAGACGTCGATTGACTGTCGTTATGTTGGTAAAAATGAGTTTCAGCAAAGAGTTTGGTTCGGGACCATTAAGCGAGCGTTATGACGCGGCGCTGAAATTTGCCGCGGACGCGCATCGTCCGCAGCTTCGTAAAAACGGCGCCGTTCCGTATCTGTCGCACCTACTGCGCGTTTCGGGACTGACGCTCGATTACGGCGCTTCGGAAGACGTCGCGATTGCCGCGCTTCTACATGACGTCGTGGAGGATTGCGGCGGGATTCCGACGCTTGAACGTGTTAGAGAAGCGTTTGGCGACACGGTCGCGAGAATTGTTCTGGACGTTTCTGATTCAACGGCTAGCGACTCGACGCGCAAAGCGCCCTGGCGCGAACGGAAAGAAGCGTATTTAGAACGATTGAAAGACGTCGAGCCCGACACGCTTCTTGTCGCCGCGTGCGATAAACTCGACAACGTAACGTCGCTCCTGCGAAGTCTAAGGCTTGTCGACGCCGACGTCGTTTTGTCGAAATTTAAGGCGAATCCTGACGCTCAGACGTGGTTTTACGATTCCTTCTTAGGAATTCTAACCCGAAGAAAACTGCCAATAGCAGTCGAGCTTTCGGACGCTATAGAGAAACTGAAATATGTTTTGACGAATCGAGACGCCTGAAATGAAATAGAACGTATCTCGTTGTAATTTCATTAGTTAGAATGTAAAATATTTTTTTGATTCGATTTTGTCCCTAGAGTAATATTTGCGTTACGTTGGCCAGAAAACCTTTAACGATATTGAAAGACCAATAAAAAAGCATATCTATCTTACCTAGTTTACACAATATGTAGCGTTTTAAAAATAGGACGGCATAAGATAGCAAGAATATGTAGAATTTCTCTAAAAATAGCTAACAGTATATTGATTTTTTTGAAGCGGCATATAGAATTGATGAAAAGTGGGTGGGGGTCTTCCTGCGTGCTTGTTCGGCTAAAGGCGTGTTACACGCAAAATTTGAAGGATAATGGTGGTACCATGAAAAAAATCATTGCTACGATCGTCTGCGTTGCTGTTTTGGCGTTCATCGCCGTCGCTCAGGCGAATCAGGTTCGTTTCCTCTCTCGTACTTCCGACGGCGTCGCTCCGTCTCAGGACATTCACTACACCGTGATGGACCTCAACGGCAATAAAGTCGCTGAAGACACCGTCAACGCTCCTGAGGGCGAAGGCGTCACGATCGACAATCTCCCGGCTGGAACCTACTTCATTTCCGCCGAACAAGAGTCGACCGGCTATTTCGGCTCCATCACGACGGAAGTCGTTTCGCAAGAAGCTCAGCAGGGCGACAATGAAGGCGCCGCTCCTGTCGACCTTGAACTTGGTCCCGATGGACTTCGTGTTTACAACCCTGAAGCCGCCGCTCAGCCGGTCGCTCCTGCGAGCAACGCCGCTACTCCGAATTATCTCGCCTCGACTCCTACGACCACGTCCACGAATACCGCGGGCATGATTCCCGGTTATTATGACGGCGCTTATGGCGGATATGGTTATGGCCAAGGCGTTGGCGGCAGAAGATTTGGTCTTCTTGGCGCTCTTGGGCTTGCCGGCGGTATCGCTGGTCTCGCTGTCGCGCTTGCCACTGCCAGTAAAACCGCTGAATGAGTCTCCTTCGCTCCTCAGCCGAACGGGGACTGAGCTTAGGCTCAAGACAGGAATAAAATGAGCGTCGAGGGGAACAGTTTTCCTGTTCCTCTCTTCGTTCGTTTTTTGTTGTAAGAAGCGTATAGCGTAGCGACGTCGTCTTAGTTGACGAACTGCTATGTTATTGCGCCTTTTTCTATTTCTTGACGTAATGCTATAATTCTTATACGGGCTGACGCCTGTTTGTCGACGTCGTATCTCGATTTCTGCAAAATTACCTACGTCGATTGACGTTTTCTCAGTCTATAGCGAAGAACGAAGCGGATTGCATTTTTTAAAGCGCCGCATATGAAAAACTGAGGAAAGCTTTTGCTCAGCGCTTAATCTGTCATCCGTGGCGTTCGATAACCGCCTCGTAGAAATGCGTTCTCTAACAAAACAGAGCTATGACGTTTTTATGGAT
>Ga0256407_10005848_pt1 | contig 19376 bp, 20 predicted proteins | sample RumenRJG_04DNA_FD_193489 | JGI IMG/M metagenome (GOLD analysis project Ga0256407, IMG submission 193489) | Bovine rumen microbial communities from Lethbridge, Alberta, Canada - RJG_04 | ecosystem: Host-associated > Mammals > Digestive system > Stomach > Rumen | place: Canada: Alberta... | reverse complement strand
TATATAAATATTTCGAGAATTAACTCCTCATATTTATTTTAAAAAGTCGTTTAAATATATTAATCTAAGTTGGTTAAAAACCCATGCTGGAATAAATCATCATAAATCCAGTCTGGTTTTACTTTAGCTCCATTATAATGAGTATAAAAAGGAAAAGGAATATTTTCAAAATCTTGTTTATCTGTTAGAAATCTACGACAAATTTCTTCACAGTCTGGATTAAGTTCTCTATTAAGAGCTCTTTGTAATCTTATTTTATCTTCACAAACTATATATATAGGAGTAATATCTAATCTATTATCTTTTAATAAACATTCTATTCCTTGAATATTAAATACACCTACGTTTATTTTATTTTCATTTAAAGCTTCAATAGGAGTTCCATAGAACCAATCGCGGAAAGAAGTTGCTTCTAGCATACTCCCATCTAAAACTTTTTCAGCAAATTGTTCATTTGTTAGAAAATAATAGTCAACACCTTCTTGTTCATATTCTCTCATTGGTCTAGTTGTACAACTAATAATTTCATAAATACCTTCCTTTTCTGTTAAAGCTTTGGCGAGAGTATCTTTACCACTTCCGCTTTGTCCAAATAAAGCTATAATTTTAATCTTCTTCATCTTTAGTATCTTTCCTTGACAAAGTGATTCCGTCATTTTCATTTGCTATTAAAGTATAGGTAATTGTTGTATCACCTTGTTTAAATGGATTTTCAAAATAAGGAATTGTTATATGAGCTCCGCATTCTGGGCATATAACTTTATAAGTAGGAATAGTATAAGAATAATAACCATCATTATAACCATAAAAATTATTTTTTAATACATCTTCCCATTCATATGAAAAGCGGCAGCCGCATGATGAGCATTTAGCTTCCATATGATATTTATATCCATGTTCAATTATTTTAATCATTTTCTAGACCTCCTCTTTCATGTTCTAGTTTCATATTTCCGCCATCAATATCTGTTATTTTATAAAGCTGATGAGTTCTTGTTCTAGTATAGGTTTTTGCTACAAAAGTATCATCTCTTCTAAAGCCTGTAACCATTACTTTTGTTCCTCTTGTAAACCAGCCTTTTTCAGTAATATGTTTAGTTCCATCTTCCCTTTGTTCACTTAGTTGTCTATTAAACATTGCAAAATATTCTTTTGTAAACTTAACAGGAACTACGCCTGTTGTTGTTAATATTGTTATAGAACTTCTATTATCATTTTTATTTATTACAGTTCCTATAATTTTATGTGTCTTAAATATAGGAATATCTTTACCATTTCTTTTGAATAATGTTTCGACTTCAGGTTGAGTTGGTAGTTTAAAGAAATCATCAATACCATATTTTATTACATTAACATGAGATAATTCATGTTCATGATAATAGAAACATAATGATTCCATTTCCCATGCAGAAATATTTCCCTGTGCATATTTATTCCATGCTTCTTTAAATAAAACTGTATTAAATTTTTTTAGCATTTCTTCTTGATTATTTTGTAACCAAGTGCGGGCTTCCGCCATTACATTTTTATATATATTGTCCCATCTAGTTTGTAAAATACAAGTATAACCATTTATAACTTCTAGCTGGTCTAAATCAAAAAATTGATTATAAAACTCTTCACAAGCATTATTAAATACATAATATTTACCAACTTTTTGATTTGCTTTTAAATATTTATTAAATACAAAAGTTCTTTTTTGAAATTCTAATTCTTTAGGAATTAATTCATGTTGCAATAAACCATTAAAGTTTTGTAAAGTTAATCTTTTCTTTGCATCACAAGTTTTGCTTAAATAATAAGCCATAACCCAAACTCTTGTTTCAACTCCTGCATCTAATGCGGCCGCCGCATCTAACTTATCAAATGCTCCTGCTTTAATTAAACTAATCATAGCACTTTTATTTAATGGACATCTTGCCATAAAATCTGCAATTCCATCATATGGACGACCAGCTTTAATTTGTTCAATAACTGGACCTCCTACATTACTTAATGCTTTCATTCCAAATAATATCTCATTACTATCTGTATCTGGTTCGAAACTATAATCTGACTTATTAATATCTACTAAACTAACTTTAATACCTCTTGATATAATATCTCCAAGAGCTTTTGCAATTTTTGCATAATCAGTTGATTTTTCTTTTTTTTCAACAACATATCCATCTTCATCTTCTTCAAAATCACTATCTTCTTCAAGGCTTCCACTATTCACAACTAAACATGCCGCATTCCAATATATTGGATTCCATCTAGTTGCTATATACATTGTTTGAAAACCTATAAATGAATATGCTAATGCGTGAATTACTGAGAATGAATATCCCATTTGAGGTCCAACTCCGCATGTCCATATATAATTTCCCATACAAGGACTTGATGCTTGGTCTAATACTTTTTGTCTTAATGCAGGAATTCTACTCATTTGTTTCTTACCAACTATTTTTCTTGCATCATTTGCTTCTGCTAATGTGAAATGACATATCTTTTCATCCATTAGCATTCTCATTAACTGTTCTTGTGATGGAGGTACACCATGTGAACTTTTAAAATATGGTTCTAAGACTTTTTGTTCTTCTTTTGTTAATCCATATCTATCCATTTCTTTATACCATAAATCAATGTTATTTTTAAATCTAATATATTTATCCATTGGAGATTCTTGCCCTTTTTCTGCAGTCATAAGACGCATTAAACCATTAGCATCCGCCATCTCTAATATATTAGTTGGTTTAATTTTCTTTGCTGCTTGCCCTCCAATATCACTATCGAATTGGAATATATTTAATACACTATTTTCTTGTAATACTTTCCAATATTTATCTTCTTCAATAGGTAAAACATTTGGATGAAAATATTTATCATAAACTTCTCTTAAAGTTAAATCACTTTCTATTTCACCATAATCTTGTAACATTCTTATAGCCTCTGCTAATTTATCTTGAACTTCTGTTACTAAGAAATCATATTTTGTCATACCACAAGCTTCACACATATGTAAATCAAAAGCTGTAATGACTTCTCCTCTTGGAGTTTTCATGAAAGAACCAAATTCATATGGGTCTTCATCAAATAGTATTACTCCTGAGGCATGTGAACTTCTCTTATTAACCAATCCTTCAATTCCTTGCATTATTTCTAATAAACCTGGGAATTGACTAACTTCATTTATAAAAGTTTTAATAGGTTTTCTTCCTTTGTCTTCATTTCCATTTATAACATCACTTAATGGCCATAAGAATCCACGTTCTGCTGGGATTAATGATGATAAGTATTGAGCTGTATCAACATCTATACCATCTGGAAAATCTTCACTACGATATCCGCGGCAGGCTGTTAAGATTGTTGACCTTGTTCCTTCAGTTCCAAATGTCGCTATTAATGTACAACCAAGATTCTTTCTTGAAACATCGTCGATTTCCGCAATAAAATTTTGTCCTCTTTCTTTTTTAATTTCATTTAAAATTTTAGGACGTTTACTTGGACATAAATCCAAATCAATATCTCCTAATTCTACACGCTCTTTATTTAAATAACGCCAGAATGGTAAGTTCCATTTAATAGGGTCTAATTGAGTTATTCCTAAAAGATAATGATTTAATCCTGAACAACTTGAACCACGTCCAGCTCCAACGATACTTCCGCATTCCCAGAATAGGTTAACATAATGTTCCAAAGTTACTGGATAACTAAACATATTAGTTCCTAATTTTTCACTTATTGTTCTTTTGATATCTGCTTCTTCTTCAAGTCTACTTAAATATGTATCATTTTGTAAATCTAAATCTTTTAATTTTTTAAGACATTTATTTACCCAATATCTTTCTACTTTATTATCTGACATTTCCATACTATATAATATTGGATATTTATTTATAAAGTCTTGACTTTCAACATCTGGCTTTGGATAGTCTTTAACTTCTACTTTTGGAATAGTTTGAGCATGGCTAACATCAAATTTTTCTATATTTTCATATATACCATAACTATTTTTAAACATTTCATCTATGAAATCATCACTAAAATCTGATGCATGTAAATTCTCAATTATTTCATCATTAGTTTGAAGATATGCAAATTCATAAAACTCATCTACTTCACGTTCTCCAAATTTACTATTTAAATAACTTTTATGAACATATCTATCTTCTTTTTTAAGATAATGTGCATCTGATCCAATTACCATTTTTAATTCAAATGCTTTTGCAATAGCAGGAAATCTTTTATTAACTAATATCTGGTCACGACTAGCACCTGGCGCACATTCTATAAAAAAGTTTCCATCACCAAAGACTTCCTTACACCATAATAGGAAGTTTACTATATTATTATGTGCGGTTGCCGCGCCAGCTTCGTCACCAGTTTTTTCACATTCAATTAATTTTAATGTATTAACTGATAATTCTCCCCCTAAACATGCTGTTGTACCAACAACGCTATTAGGATATTTTTTTAATATTCTTTCTAAATCTTCTTTCAAAGTTGGAACTCTTTCCATACCTCTATCCCAATAACTATTCATCCAAGCTATTGAAGATAATTCTCTTAAAGCTCTCCAACCTTGTTTATTTTTAGCAATTAAAATAAAGTGATAATATCTTTGTCCACTATCACGTGTATCTGTTAAATATATTTCATTACCTAGGGCTATTTTAAAATCAGGATGTTCTTTTTCAATTTCTTTTTGATAAAAATTAATTTCTGGATGACAACATACTGCTTCATGGTCAGTGATTGCTATTCCTGCTAACCCTAAATCTATTGCTCTATTAATTAAATCCTTTGGTCTATTAATACAGTCAAAGTAAACGAAGATTTGAATACATTGTATGTGAATGCACTTCAAAACGTTTATTCATACTTCTTCCCTCCCTTATTATAATATATTCTCTAAAAAATAATCAGAAGATGTATGAGTTCTTTTTTTAAACTCTTGCCATTCTTCCCATGTCATGTCTCTTTTAGCTAAATTTTCAAAAACTGTTAAAAACTGAAAATTGGTATAGTTTTCTTCTCCTCCCCTAGATTTAGGGATAATATGATCTAGGCTAGGTTTTGCTAAATCATAGAAAGTTTTATCTTTATCTTTATTATTTAACCAAAAATTATAAATTTTTTCAAATTGCTTATTATAATAAAAATATTTTATGTCATGTTCATAATCTTTTTGGTTATACTTATAATTACGAGTTCCTTCATTGTGAGTTAATTGTTTATGTAAAAATAGATATTTTTCAAAATCATCAAATTGATTAATAAAATCTTCATTAGTTTTTGCATTTGTAGTAGTTAAAAAAGCTTTCTTTTTTCTATCGCACCCACAACTTGTTTGTGTATAATTTCCATTTCCTGTTAAATAAGAAGTTGGAACCATAATATCCTTATTTCCACAGTCACAATCACAGTACCAATAATTCCCATGCGTTTGAGTTGGTCTTAACTCTTTAGGAACTAAAGTTTTTACTAATAGTTTTCCAACTTTTTTATTTTCTAAATTATATTTATAAGCCATATTCATACTCCTTTTCAGTTTTATATAAAGAAATAACAATATAGTCTAACAATTTATGACCAGAAAAATTTTTTAGATTATTTTCATTTCCTTATCTATATATATTATATAATAAATTTATTAAAATTTCAATTCAATCTATTGTATCGGGTAATCTAATTCCTTGCATTCTACACCATGTCTATTAAAATAATCTATTAAAGATTGACGTTCACTACAAGGATTATCTGGAGACTCATAAACTATTAAAACTGCAATAGGTTCTTCCTTTATTTTTTCTTTTTTACAATATTCATTACAAAAAGTTTCCATAGCTCGATACATCTTTGGAAAATCTATTAATTCTAATTCAAAACGATAGTCTTTTAAAAATCTACATTGGCTTGGATCTTTTGTTTCACAAGGGCATCCGCATTCTCCATGGCCGCCTTGAACTATTATTGTATTTAAACGAAGACCATTAAGAATTCCACGCTTATCTTTGAATAAATATCCTGAACCACGAAAATCGTGATACCATTTTGGGTCACTAATACATGTAGACATTGGAATCATATTAGATTTAAAGTTTCGTATTTGATAAAAATATGATAGTCTAACTTTCATTTTACTCCTCCTTTATAATGTTAGGTAGTAAACAAGTTTGCATCGCCTTATGCGGCTGCACGCAATAAAAAATCGCGGTTAAGCTTACTTTGAGCTACGGTCGCCGCGATTAAAGAAAATAGGCTTCTTTTTATAAAAATTACTAATTAAATTACTAAGGATTAATCTATCACTTTCATCTTGAGATTGACCTTTTCTAGCTTTATATCTAATTCCAATTCTAGCATTTTTTGCATTTTTATATAAATCATATACTTTATAAGCACCTAGTTTATTTCCAGCATTTTCAAATTCTTTATACCAAATTGCCCATCTATCATCTCTTAATTCTTTAAATTTGTATTTCATTAATTAGCCTCCTTTTTTTCTTTTTTCATTAATTGTTCAACAAGTCTTTCTAACCATTCGATTTGACTATTTTTAGCATCTAATTGAGTTAATAAACTTTGAATTACATCGTTTTCCATATAATATTACCCCTTTCTTATAATAACTAATTTTTTTGCAGCTCTTGTTGCACATGTATATAACCAACGCATATGTTCTTCTTTATCAAATGGGAATCCTTCTTCTATAACTAAAACATTATCCCATTCTGAACCTTGGCTTTTATGTCCTGTAATAGCATATCCATAAGTAAAACTTAATGGAATACTATTCATATAATTTTTATTTTTTCCTAATTTAAAATTTTCTTTCCAAGTTAAAGTTGGTTCTCCTTCTAAAATCATCTTTTTATCCATTGTTAAATTATTAAATTCAGTAATTTCATCATCTGATTTAAAATTAGCTACAACAGTATCTATTTGAGTTAATCTTCCTCCGCTAATATATGCAGGAATTCTTAAAAAACTATTGAAACTATTATGAAGAGTTCCTATTGTACCATTAACAAGTGGCTGTCCATCTTCACTGCAAACTTCCCAATAATTTCTTAAACAAATAACTTTATCTCCATCTTCAGGACTTTCTCCTCGTCCTAAAAGGTTTCTCATTTGATTGTTTAAAGCCACTCTAGTTGCATTTGTGGAACATATAATTTGGTCTGCCCACATTAACATTCCTGTTGTAAGTTCTTCTTTATCTAATATTTGAACTTCTTTACCTTGAAAATGATTTAAAGGTTTTCCAGCTCTTATATCCATAGTTAATTTTATAATTTCACTTTCTTCTTCTTGTCTCATAATTTCATCTAAAAATACATGAGGGACATCTAATAGGTGATTATCGTCTTCTTTATTTATAGGTGGTAACTGACCAGGGTCACCTAAACATATAATATGTACTGGATATGCTGCTAATCTTTTTAATAAATCTTTTGGTACCATGCTACATTCATCTACTATAACAATTTTATAGTCAATAGATGAAACTGGTCTACGATAAAAAGTCCCATCAGGTCGAGGAAAATGTTCAAATAAAAGTTTGTGTAAGGTGCTTACATTTTTATTTCCCTTTTTCTGCAATACCTGAGTTGCTTTTCCTGTAAAAGATGTGTATACGACATCTTCATCTGGATTTATTCCATCATCGGCTAATGCGGCAATGATGAATTTAACAAGAGTTGATTTTCCAGTTCCAGCATATCCTGCAATAATAGTTGTTTTTTCCCCAGCTCTATAACGAGCTACAGCCAAATCCAATCCTTCTAACTGTTTTTCGTTTAATTCAATCATGCCAAGCCTCCTTAAATACTTTCTATATTATTATCATTGTCTTCGTCATCATCATCATTTCCCCACGCCCATTGGCAAAGGTCTATTAGAATAGCGAAAATTGCACAAACTAATGCTCCTATTAATATGAACTTCCAAAAGAAAATCATCATAACAACTAAAGCACAAAACATTAATGTAATTAATAAAAATTGAGCTATATCTCTTAACATTTTCTTTCCTCCTTAAATATCTCTATTTATATTATAATATATTTTTAATAGATTATCAATTAGAAGTTATATTTACTTTGTCCTATAATTTCATAATCTTCTATTAATAATTGAGGGGTAATATTCCCCATCCATTCATTGGCATTACATCTACCAACAACATTTATTTCTACATAACCATCTGTTAATAATTTTTGATATTCTTCTTGTGAACTACCAAATTTAATTAAACTTAATTTATTTGGTAAAGTAATTTTTAAAGTAGGTTTTTTATCAGGTGACATCAATGTTAAGTTTTCTTTTGTTATTTTTAAATTTTCAACAACAATTAAACTTTCATCAACATCTTGCCCCCATAAGTCTGATAAATTAGCAATATCTAAGATAGTCTCAGCCTTTACATCGACACCTTTAAATATATAATCAACATAATATAGAGGTTCACTTTGTAAATCTTTTAAAGCTTCATCTGTTAATTCAATAAATTTACTAACATTTTCAGGTTTAATTCCTAGACCAAATGCATTTTGATGTCCTTCTGCATATTCAACTAATCCAGTTTCTTGACATATGTCTTTAAAATTTTCAATACCAGATTTAGAATATCCACGAGCACTTCCTGCATAAATCCCATTATGTTTTGTTAACATTAATACGGGTCTTTGATATTTAGCCATTATTTTATTTGCTATTAATCCAGCTATATTAGTGTCTATTTGACCTGGCTCTAGTAGGAATAATAATATTTTATGTTCCATTAAATTAAATTCTTCTATTTGTTTTTCCACTAGTTCCATTCCTGCGTCTTGAGCACGAGTTTGCCTATTTTTTACATTAGTAGCAGTTCTTAAAGCCTGGTCAATTAGACGTTCAGTTTCTCCTAATTTATGTCCTCTTTTATTTGATAAGATAGTTTCAAAAGCTTCACTTTTTAACATTGATTTAAATAGCAATTCTTTCTCTTCTAAAGTTCCGCTCCTAACCATACTATTCACAAAAGGTACTATGTAAAAGGCTGCTCCAATTGGGGTTATTTTCCCTCCTAATGAATAACTATTTTTATCAGCCATTCCATATATAAACGGATTTTTAATATTTTCATCACGAAAGCCTTTAGTTATAATATGTTTAGTTTCAATTGATTTAAGACTCATCATATCTCCACAATTTCCTAAAGCTGCTAAATCTATATATTCTTCAGCTTTATTTATTCCTAATAATTTGTCTAAATATCTACAAAATTGCCATACTACTCCAGCTCCTGACAATTGTTTATTTGGATAATCTGATAATTGATTATTTATTACAATAGCATCAGGTGAAACATATGGAGCTTCATGGTGGTCTAGTATAATGATTTTTCTACCCTCTTCCATAAGTTTGTGATGATACTCATAATCATTACTTGCTGCATCAGGTATAATAATTAATTTAAAATCATTACTTTCTATATAGTCTATACAATCACTAAGTCCATGAGTTTTATCTTCATGTAAATAATATTTTAAATGATTTTTTACAAAAGATGGAAATAAGTCATATAAGTAATTTATCATAATTGCGGCAGATGTATATCCATCGCAATCGCAATCTACTAATACTAAAGTTTTTTCATCATTTTGGATAGCCTGGATAAGTGCGGCTGCAGCTAGCTTCATGACATTTGAACCGAACATCTCCGCATTCGCTATATCTTTATCTGTTGTATTTAAGTAGTGATGTATTTCATTAAAATTAATTCCCCTATTAGTTAATACTTGTTGAATAGGACTATAACTAGGGTCTATATCTTTTATTAATTTATATCTCATTTTTATCTTCTCCTCATTATATTTTAATTTATACTAAATCTTTTGTCAAATAATTCTAAAAAAGTCTCTTTTCCACAATCAATAGGAGAGTCTTTGTATCCTAGTAAGCCCCATTTATCAAACATATAGCTTATTTTAATATATTTACTATATTTTTTATCTATGTCTTTAAGCTTCTTAACCCATCCTAAATGTTCTTTATCACCGAGTTCTTTAAACTGTTTATCAAAAGCTATTATCATTTCGTCTATTCCTAAATCTAATAATAATTTAACTTGATAACTAGATAATGAGCTTCCGCATACAGCCACTGTTATATCATTTTCTTGACCAAAATAAGAAGCAAATAATAATGGGCTTTTTTCTCCTTCAAATATAATTACTTTTTTAGTTCTTTTTATATTTTCTTTACTAAAATTAATATTATATAAATTGAATCCTAAAGGATGATTATACATAGTTCTATTAAGATACATTGGTCTATACTTTCCATATATTTCATTTTCTTTTATTAAAGTTCTTTCCCTGATTCCAACTAAACTTCCATCTATATCATAATGAGGGATAACAATTCCTTGAGCTGAACCATCATAACATATATTATGATAGTCCATTACCTCTTTAGTTATGCCCTCTTTTTCCCATGGAAGAATGTGAGGTCGAGGAAGGTTTTTTAAAACTGTATCATCATAAATTTTCATTTCTACTCTTCTTGTATTAGGCTCATTATTTAATATTTTGTCATATCTATTAAAAATTTGCCAATCTTGTAGTTTATCTTTCTCATCAGGAAAATTTTTATTTTCTATATCTAAATTAAAATAAGTTATTACATAATTTAAAGCTCGCGGTAATGAATAAGTATCCCCGCCTTGGCTTTGTATCTTAACAATTAGTTCAAATATATCAAAAGTATCAGAACATTCTGTATAACATCTAAACAATTTTGTATTATCATAATAATATAATTTATGACTGTCTCCACCATGACAGATTGTTCTACATACTATATAATCACCTTTAGGTACTGGATCGCCGCCTAGAGAGATTAATATATCTGTTATTTGGTCTATTGTCAAATTATTTTTTATTTCTTCTAATCTTTCTTTATCATCCATACGGCAATCCCTCCTTTATCCTAAAATGCACTTGCGCTTATATTAGGATTAATTTTTATTTTTAAATCAGGTAAATCTACTATTTCATATTTATAATCAGTTGCAAATAAAGGTTCAATTCTACAAGTTCCTCTATCAGCTTTACACCATAAAAGAATATCTTTGTATTGACCACGTCTATTTTTATATACAGACATTTTTATTTCAGGTATTGGTAAATTTTGTTTTGCTAACAATGGCTTTAGTGCATCTTTATCTTCTTGAGATGTTTGTAACATAATTGCACCATAGTCAATTTTATCAGCAATAGATTTTGCACCTCTTAATAAATTTTGGTCATATTGTTGAGCTGTTGTATACTCAGCATTCAATTGAGTTGCTGTCATTATAAAGACTCCATATTCATTACATATATCTTTAAGTCTTATTGCTATCATAAATAGGACATTATCTTCTCTTAGACCTTTTATTCCAGCCTTTGAAGAAACTTCTCCTAAGATTTTTAATGAAGTATGTAGATAATCAAAGAATACATATCTAACTCCCCATTCATGAATACCAAATTTAATTGCATTTTCAATATCCTGTAAACTAAAATCTGGCAACCTTTTAATATGAAGTGGAGATGATTTTATTAATTTAGCTGCATATATAACACGGTCTAATTCGCCTTCTTCATATTTATTATATATAATATGAGCTTCATTGACTCCGCTTAAGAATGCTAACATCATTGTTTGTATTTCATCAACTTCTTGTTCTGTTGTTATAAATAAAGTAGGCTCTTTAGTTCCATTAACTTCCCATTTATTAGTTTCTAAATTATATAACTCATCACAGGCTATATTACAAGCGTCTGCTATCATAGCACGAGTTTTACCTACACCGGTTGCCGCACTACGAAGATATAATTTTTTTAATCTTGCTCCACGGGTTACTGTATTAATAAGAGGCCCATATAAAGGATATCCTATTTCTGGATTTTTTTGCAATCTATCTATAAGTTCATCAATATTTTCTCCTGCTTGAACGTATTCCTCATTAGTGCCATCTACATATTTTAATCTAATTTCTTCAATTCTTCTATTAATAGTATCTGCCATTGTCTCAAGAGATGTATTATCAAACCAATCTTCTTGAGCTTGTTTTTTCTTACTATCTAGTATATTATCAGGGTCATATAACCATTTTAAATCCATTCCTATCTTATCATATTCTCTTAATAAAGTCATTTTTTTCATTCTATTATAATAATAATCAAAAGTAGATAATTGGACTTCAGTAGATAATTTTTGTAAATATTCATTTCCTTTGTTATTTTGATATATACCATAAGAAGTTGGTCTATTATATAAATAGTCTTCAATAGCATTAATTGTTATTTCTTTAGCTCCCATCATATATAAGTTATATATACTACCAAATATTATTCTATGAAAATCATTTGAAAAATCTTCTTCATTAAAACTATATTTTTCATTATCTAATAATTTTGGATTATTATATATATTACCTATAACTTGAACTACTGATGGGATATCTTCATATTTACTCATTTTCTTCCTCCTCTATTTTAAATAATCGTGGCGGCTGCACATAGACTTGAGGTGGAGCTATCTCAACCTCTTCAACCTTAGTGACGATTTGTTTACCTTGATTCGCCATTTGCGCAATATAAAGACCATAATAATAAGTTTTTGCGTCATTATAGATATAGGGTAAAATTCCTATTCCACCATTAGTTCCTTCTATTGTATTCTTTTTTACATCAAACCACCATATAAGAGCCTTTAACATTCCACTGTAAGTAAAATCATATTGTCTTTTATAATCAGTTATTTGTCTACTTATTTTTGATGGAATTGTTGAATATCCGAATATTCGTTTAATATAATTAGTAAGTGCTTCATAATCTTTTTCTTCTTGCGTTTTATTTGATTGCGCTTTTTCATGACAAGTTTTATGAGCATAGCGTCTACTATTAATAGCAACAAACTCTTCTACATTTCTATCAAACTGTAAACCGCAATAATAACATTTAGCCATTAGTTTAGCCATTGCCGCACCTCCTATTCTTAAACTTCTTTTTTATATTATACTATTTATTTAAAGAAAAATCAAAAAGACGCTCTTAGAGCGCCATCGCAAATTAAATTTCAAGTTTTTCAAGTTCTTTTAAATCTTCTACAATTAAAGATAAAGCTTCTACTTGTTCTCTTGAGCATTGACTAACTTTATTTCCACGACCTAAGTATTTTTCAGTTATTTGAGTAATTCTTGGTGTATATTCACTTGAAAACCTATCTTCATTATTAACTTTTTTAATAATTCTATTTATACAATCTTGGAATTCATTCATTAATTTATCAAAGTCTAATTCTTCATCTTTAGGAATATATAAATTACTTCTTTCATCAGTAAAATAATCGCTTCCTTCAGTTTTGCTTTGCTCATCAATTGCATTTGCTATTGCATTTGTTAAATTTTCATAAGAGAATTCTATATAATCTGGAGTATATTTAAATCTAGACCCAGCCATATATCTATTAGTTCCTCTCATAAATAACATTGTTTTATCTCCTTCATCAGTAGTAACTACTCTTGAGTATCCTATAATATCAGCCATACGAGATACAATATTAGTTGCTCTTTTATCTAAAGTTGGAACTATTTGATTATATTCTTCTCCGCTTTCATTTTTAAAAGTTTTATCAGTAGCATGACTTATTAATACTAGACCATAGTCCATTTGAACGATACTTCTTAAACATTCATCAAATTCTTGACTAACTTGTCCATATCCTTTACCAAATGGAATGTCGCTAATAGAGTCAACTCCAAATCCACCATCTGGTCTTTTTGCATTATCGCAAATATATTTAGTACAATAGTCATATGCAATATCAGCTGTATCAATAACTATTGTTGAAAATTTTTCTTTTACTTCTTGTTTCTTTAACTCTCTTAAAGTTTGTCTAAACTCAGACCATGAATTAATAGGTTGAGCTATAATTCCTGGAATAGCATTATAACCTTTTTCAAAAGCTAATAATAGAGCTTCTGGAAAATGAGCGGCAGTAGTTGTTTTACCACTTTTTGGTTCTCCATAAAAGAAAACAGAGTATCCGCGTAGGTCACGACTAACTTTATGAGGTTGTAAACTCATTAAATCTATAGCCATCTAAAACTCTCCTTTTCTTAATATATTATCGTTAAGAAAGCTGAATTAGAAAGTAAATTCAGCTGTCTTAGTAGCAGTTGTAGTAGCTTGTGTAGCAGGTGCTGGTATGTTTCCAGCTGCTCTACTAGCTTTATATTCATCTGCTCTTTGTTTAACTTCTGCTAAATAAGTTTGTCTATCTTGACTAGCTTTTGTTAATTCTTCAGCAGTTAATACATTTTCATCTCCGAAGTCATATGGTACTTTTGCAGTTCCTGTAATAACCCATTCTTTATTTGTGCTTTTATAAGTTCTTACAGCAGCTTCTCCAAATGCACTTTCAACTTCTTGAGTAGTTGTACTAGTTTCAGATACTATTTTACCCCAAACCTTTGTATATACAGGTTCAGCATTTGTAGCTCCTAAATCTTCAAAATATTTCATACCATCTGCACTTTTTACTTTAAAGTCAACAGGTAATAAAGCATTTCTAAAATTAAAGATAGCTCCTCTAACTACAGAGTGTTCTTCAATATTTTTTTCATCATCAGCATCTTTGTGTTCAACATTAGTTATAACCATATCAACTGAGAATGTATTTCTTTCTTTTTCTTCTCCTAATTCATTGATGAAAGTTACAAATCCGCCTTCGTTAGTTTTTGCTGATACTAATTCATCATTATTATTATAAAAGTCATTTAATGCTAATGCAGTGTTAACTCTTACTTTCATAGCATTATCTTTTCCATCAGCAACCCAAGTTTTTCCTTCTTCAATAATTTTCTTTAAGTTAGTATAAGTATTATTTTTAGTTCCTTTACTTGTAGTTTCAGTTACATAAGTAAAATGAACTTTAATAACATTTAAACCTTCTTCATCAGTAGCTATTTCTAAGTTACCGTTAATGAAGTCTTTACCAAAGTTTGCAGAGTCTTTGTTTTGAACTTGTTTTACTGCTAAATCATGTTGATAAATTCTTCCTTCAATTCTTTCTGTGTTTTGTGGTTTTCTCATAATATTTTCTTCTCCTTTTCTAAATATTCTTTTCTTTTAAAAATAATTTAATTCATTCTTTTATCTCATGATTTAATTATTTCTAATATTATTATACTAAAAAATTTCATTGGTGTCAAACCTTTAGTACGGCACTCCCAGGTGTTATTTCTTTAAAATTCTTTATATAAATATTATAATTAAAAAATAAGAGTTTATCAATTAACTCTTATTTATTCCTGAATTTGAATTATAGCCATATTGATCTGATTGATATAATGAAATATAGAATTTTTCTTTTTCATTAAGCTCATCACGGCTGCATTCCTCTAAAACTTCAAATGAAAAACTTTCAAGTCCATCTTCCATCATTGCTTTATATAATTTATTATTAGCTGGAGTATCTATTCCTAAACCAGCTTTCGCATGATTTTTCCAACGGGTTGCAATATCAACAGCTTGACCTATATAAACTAAATTATTTTTTTGATTTGTTATTTTATATATTCCACATTTAGTTGCGGTTGCCGCACCTAGTACATTTGCGCACACTTGATTTATTGGTTTTTGATAAAAACTTTGCCATATAAGCATTCTTAATATACGAGGATTATTTAATTTATATTCTATATCACGAAGAGTTTTAGCATCTTTAAGCTCATCTTGTGGAACTTGAGGACAGTAAAAAGATTGTTTATCTTTTATCTCTTGTTCTTTTAATTGAGCTTTCATTGCGGCTGCACGTGTTGATGTAATTTTATCTAGGTCTTTTTGAACATCTTTAATTTTTAACATTAATATATCTTGTAAATTATCATAAGCTATTCTTAACCCATCTATAGCTTGGTCATGCTCTTGTTCAATCTTCTCATAGTCTGTATTTAATAAATCTTGGTATTGAGTATAGGCATCATAGGCTGTTGTCTTCATGTTTTTAGCAATATCTTCTGTGGCTTTTATAGCCATTTGTTTTAATTCCAATTGATGGTCTAAACTTTCTAATTCTTTTACTTTTACTAATCTATCAATTTCTAATTTATTATTTTCTTCTTTTATATTATTATTTATTTCATTGTTTTTATATTTTTTAAAAATAACTATACAAAATAATATAATACAACAAACAAATAAAAATAAAGTAATAAAATTTTGCATATCTTATTCCTTTCCAAAAATAAAAGAGCTAGGTTAAACCCAGCTCCTCCTTTTTTATTCTTTAAAATTATTCAGCGTCTTCTGTAGCTTCTGGATCGAATGCTCTACCTTCATCAGTTAATTTGATGAATTTAACTTTATCGTGAGAACCATCTTCTAATTCGATTTCATGTTCTTCTCTAACCATTAATCCTTTTCTTTGGAATGCTGATGTAACGATTCCGTTAACACTTCTTACTGGTAATCCAGTTGCTTCAGCTATCATAGCAGCTGTAATTCCATTAGCTTCATTTTCTTTTACATATTCAAATACGATTTTACTATTTGGTTTTAACATAATTCTCTTATCTCCTTTTCTATTTTATTTATTATGTTTTCCTATAAGTATTATAACTAAAATTTTTTATCTTTTCAATAAATTATTACTTAGTATATACTCATCAACTGCGAGTAGCTCTTCAAATGAAAGACTCTCAGTTAATTGTTGCATCCTCTCTAAATATTTATTTAAGTTATTTTTATCAGTTAAACACAACTTTTCGAGGTCAACAATTTTTTGTGCTACTCTTTTAATTTTCTTTTTATCTTTCATATATATATTATATCTGAAAATTTTTAATTCATCAATCTAATTAAACATTAACTGCAATTCTTCCTCTGTAATAATTGGAATCCCTGCTTTTTGTGCGGCGATATTTTTACTTGAAGTACTAGTATTATCATTATTAATTAAATAATTTACATTTCCTGACATACTACCTACTACTTTTCCGCCTCTACTTTCTATATCAGCTTTTAATTCATTTCTATTTTTATATATATGAACTTTTCCTGTTACACAGAAAGTAATTCCTTCTAATGATTGAGAATTATTATTCTCTTCAGCCTCCTCTATTTCAAGCGCATAATCAACTACATCATCAATTTCTTTATAGTCAAAATTTAATAAAGCAGCAGCCATAGTTTCTCCAAAACCATCATATACTGTAAAATCAAAACCTGTTTCTATTTTATATCTAAAATCTTCATAAGTTTTTATATATTTTGTTAATTCTTTAGCCACTGTTCTTCCTATTAATGGTATCCCTGCTGCCGCAATAACTGCACTTAAAGTAGTTTTTCTACTCATGTTTATGGCTTCCAAGATCCTCTCTACTGACTTTTCACCAAAACCAGCTTTGTTTTTCCATTCTTTTGAGAAGTTTTCTAATTTATATATATCTATAAAACTAGAAACCCAACCCCAGTCTATAAGTTTCTCGAGAGTTGCCTTTGAAAGCCCTTTTATATCTAAACCTTTTTCTCCACAAAAATGGTCTAAACGATTTATAAGTTTCCCTTGACATTGCGGATTGCCGCAATATAAAGTTACTACTCCATCATTATCTTTAAGTTCAGTTTCACTTCCGCATAAAGGGCATACATTAGGAGTTATTAAATAATCTTCAATAGGATAATCAAATCCCATACCTAATACCTCTTTTAATTCAGGTTTTTCTGCTCTTGATATTTGAGGAATTATCATATTGGCTTTATATACCCATATAGGCTGTCCAATAAAAGGTTTACCTAAAATATCAGATAAAACACTTACATTATGAAGACTTGCTTTTGATACTTCTGTTCCATCAATTTCAATAGTATCAAATATAGCTACTGGAGTTAATACTCCAGTTCTACCCATAGTCCATTGTATATCTCGAAGTTTAGTTTCATATTCTTCATCATAAAATTTATAAGCCAAACCACCTTTAAAATGATGGTCAGTTCTACCTGCAGCATTATATTCATCACATTGATTAAGTTTAAATACAACTCCATCAATTGGATAACTTAATGCTTTTGATTTTAGTTTGATTTGGTCTATTGCTGTTTGAATATTTTTAGTTCCAAAATACATTGGTACAACTGTAAATCCTAAATCTGCTAGATATTCTAACTTACCTACTAAAGTATCTTGGTCATTTTCTAAACCTTTGATACAATCCCAAACTACAAAAGTAAGTCTACGCATAGCACTTTCTTTACTATCTAATAATCTTATACTACCAGAAGCAAAGTTTCTTGGATTTTTATATTCATCTTCATAATATTTAAAATCTTCATAAGTACAAATAATTTCTCCATCTATAATTAACTCTTTCTTAAAGTTAATTTTATTAGGAATATTTTTAACTTGTAAAGCATTGTGAAGGATATCTTCTCCAATAGTCCCATTACCGCGAGTTTCCGCAGAGATTAATTTACCATCTAAATAGCGTAATGAACAAGTAAGTCCATCCATTTTAGCCATAGCAACATAATCTTTGTTAGCAACAAAAGCAGATATGCTATCTATTTCTTTTGTCTTATCTAATGATAACATTGGATGATTATGTTCTACTTTATTTAATTTATTAATTACTTGATAATTAACTCTTTGAGTAGGACTATCTTCGCAATAAGTATGATATTTATTTTCTAATTTTTGTAGTTGAAAATACATATCATCCCATTCTTGGTCTGATATTTCTGGTTTTCCTTCATCATATTTTTTTGTATAATAGTTTAACTTATCTATTAATGTTCTTATTTCAGTTATATTATTATCTATCATACTTATCCCTTCCTTTCATTTACAATTATATTATATAATAAATTTTAATAATGTTCAAAAAGAGGCTTTAAACCTCTTTACGAAACTTATTAATATATTCTAATTGAAGTTGAGCATCACCATAAGGTAAAATCATAATTATACCTATCCTACTCTTTTCCTCATCATGTGAATTGTATTTCAAAATAATATGGTTTTCATCAAGCATGCCTTCAGTCCATTCTTTATTAGAATCTTTTACTAACATATTATAAGCGTTATCATATTTTAATATATCATCCGCAATGGTTTTCATTTCTTCAAAAGTCCCCTCAACATATGGTAAACGGAAAGATACTACTTCATTATTCTCTATAGAAAAATTTACTAAACAATATTCTCTTTTCATTCTATTTTCTCCTTTTTTCATTATTATTATATAATATTTTAAATAAAAAATCAATATAAATATAATTTGCGGTAGCCGGTTATTGCATATTTTTATCGCGCTTTAGGATTAAACAACGGCTGCCGCGCATAAAAAAAGAATGTTGT
>Ga0256407_10005844_pt1 | contig 19382 bp, 19 predicted proteins | sample RumenRJG_04DNA_FD_193489 | JGI IMG/M metagenome (GOLD analysis project Ga0256407, IMG submission 193489) | Bovine rumen microbial communities from Lethbridge, Alberta, Canada - RJG_04 | ecosystem: Host-associated > Mammals > Digestive system > Stomach > Rumen | place: Canada: Alberta... | reverse complement strand
ATATAAACCTTTTTACTAAGACTGTTTATGCTTTACTTAAATAACCTAACTGTTTCAGCCATTTTTCCCTTTTTCATGTTGTACGGGATGTTGTACCTCGGGTGCGTCGGATCTTGAAATCCTTGCTGTTACTGCGTTCCGTCCTTCAAGGACTTCATCGTGGGGAACAGCAGCACATCCCTTATCGCGGCACTGTTGGTGAGCAGCATCACAAGCCTGTCTATGCCATAACCTATTCCGCCGGTAGGCGGCATGCCATTTTCAAGCGCAAGGAGGAAGTCCTCGTCGGTGTGTTCCGCCTCTTCGTCGCCTGCTGCCGCTGCCGCGTCCTGGGCTGCGAAGCGCTCCCTCTGGTCGATTGGGTCATTTAATTCTGAATATGCATTGCACATTTCCCAACCGTTGATGAAAAGCTCAAATCGCTCAACCTTTGTTGGATCATCAGGCTTTTTCTTTGTAAGCGGCGAGATCTCGATTGGATGATCCATCACGAATGTTGGCTGAATAAGCTCCTTCTCGCAATATTCCTCAAAGAAGAGATTTACGATATCGCCCTTTTTGTGACGCTCCTCAAATGCGATATTGTGCTCTTTTGCGATCTTCTTTGCCTCCTCGTCGTCCTTTACCGTGTCAAAGTCAATGCCTGCGTACTTTTTCACGGCATCTGTCATTGTAAGGCGCTCAAAGGGCTTTCCAAAATCAAGTTCAACATCGCCGTACATGAACTTCGTTGTGCCAAGGACCTTTTCCGCAAGATAACGGAACATCGATTCCGTAAGCTCCATCATCCCGTAATAATCCGTATATGCCTGATACAGCTCCATCAGCGTAAATTCGGGATTGTGGCGGGTATCGACGCCTTCGTTCCGGAAGACTCTTCCGATCTCGTAAACCCTCTCAAGACCGCCTACTATCAGCCTCTTCAGATAAAGCTCAAGTGAGATTCGAAGCTTCACATCTTCATCGAGAGCATTGTAATGCGAAAAGAAAGGTCTTGCGGCTGCGCCTCCTGCGTTCTGGACCAGGATCGGGGTCTCGACCTCCATGAAATTGCGTCCGTCAAGGAAGTTTCTTATTTCTTTTATTATCTTCGATCTTTTGACAAATACCTCGCGGGAATCCGGATTCATGATGAGATCCACATAGCGCTGGCGGTATCTCATATCGGTATCTGTAAGGCCGTGGAATTTCTCGGGCAGGATCTGAAGGCTCTTTGAAAGTAATGTCATTTCCGTGGCGTGGATCGATATCTCTCCCGTCATCGTACGGAAAACAAAGCCTTTCGCCCCGTATATATCGCCAATATCAGATTTTTTGAAATCAGAATAAACCTCGTCTCCAAGAGCGTCCTTTGAAGCATAGATCTGGATATCGCCTTTGAGATCGCGGATATTGGCAAAAGAAGCCTTTCCCATTACCCTTTTGAACATCATGCGGCCGGCAATGGAGACCGTGACGGCATCCTTGTCAAGGATCTCGCGGCGCGCTTCGTAAGCGGCCTTGTTAGCCTGCCGAAATGCCGCTTCCTTCTCCTTGTTTTCGGGGTCGGCATCAAAAGCCGCCTTTAAATCAGAAAGCTCCGAAGTCTCATGATAGTCCTTCAGAAGCTCCCTCTCACGCTCTTCATAGAGCCTTTTCACCTCATCAGTGTGATGAGTCTGGTCGTATTTCGTGATCCTGAAAGGATCCTTCCCTGCCTCCTGAAGTGATGCGAGCTTTTCGCGGCGTACCTTCAGCAGGGAGGAAAGGTCCTCATTATTCTCATTCGAAGCCATATATGATCCTTAACTGTTCTTAATACTCAAAACCTTGAATTCAAGGAGTCCTGCAGGTGTCTCGACCGAAACCGTATCACCCTTCTTTGCACCGATGAGCGCCTTTCCGACGGGGGATTCATTTGACATCTTGCCTTCCTCGATGCTCGCCTCGGTTGCTCCGACTATCTGATAGGTGAGTTCCTCGTTCATCTCAACATCAAGGATCTTCACTGTAGAGCCGACGCTGACGTGTCCCTTTTTCATGTCGTCCTCGTCAACGACCTCAACATGCTTGAGAAGGTTCTCTATCTCCTTGATCCGGCCTTCGATCTTTGCCTGCTCTTCCTTTGCTGCGTCATACTCGGCATTTTCAGAAAGATCTCCCTGCTCACGGGCTTCCTTGATCTTCTGCGCGATCTCTGAGCGCCTTACGACCGTCAGATCCTCAAGCTCTTCCTGAAGCTTCTTGAGACCCTTGTAGGTAATGATGCTGTTGGGTGTTGAATTGTTTGCTGTGTCCATTTTCAGACCCTCCTATTAAAATAATCTTTCCGATTATAATGATGTGACTAAAAATTGTCAACCCACGCTGTCATTGCCTCTGTAAGCTCAGAAAGCGTGCAGCAGCTGTTTATACGGCTCCGAAGAGCGGACGAATCAGGCAGTCCCGCTGTATAAAAAGAGGCATGTTTTCGCATCTCCTGTATGGCCCTTCTTTCGCCTCTTTCATTTGAAAGCTCGCGGGCGTGCCGAAGTACCATGGCAGAGATCTCTTCAACTGTGGGGCGTGGGAGCTTTTCATTATTTATGATAATGCTCTCGATCTCTCTGAATATCCACGGATTTCCTCTTGCGCCGCGGCCTATCGCAAAGCCGTCGCAGCCCGTCTCCAGGAACATGCGCTTCACATCTTCCGCTCCTTTGAGATCGCCGTTTCCGATGACCGGAATGGAAAGCACTTCCTTTACCTTCCTGATAACGGAATAATCCGCCAGCCCGCGGTACATATCCTCCCTGGTCCTGCCGTGGACAGTGACTGCAGCTGCTCCGGCCTCTTCAAGGGCGAGCGCGACCTCGGGAGCATTGATGTGGGCTTTGTCAAAGCCCGCGCGGATCTTTACTGTGACAGGAATGTCCTTCCCTGATCTTTTTACGCCGCGTATCACAGCAGCTGCGATCCTTCCGGCCTTTGCCGGGTCCTTCATAAGTGCGGATCCGTCGCCGTTTTTTACAACCTTTTCCACGGGACAGCCCATATTGATGTCTATGATATCAAAGGGGTAATTTGATACAAACTCCGCAGCCTCCTCCATTGAATCCTCTTCGCTTCCGAAAAGCTGTACGGCCACAGGGCGTTCGGCTTCATCCGTCTTCAAAAGTTCGACTGTATTTTTGTTCTTGAAGGTAATGGCTTTTGCGCTCACCATCTCACTCACTACAAGACCGGCACCGAATTCTGACGCAATACGTCGAAATGGCAGGTCGTTTACACCTGCCATTGGAGCGAGAAAAAGATTGTTTTTGAGAGAAACAGAGCCTATCTCAATTGGATGAATTTCTTTCATAGATGAAGCGCATTCCCTCAAGAGTGAGAGTTGGATTGTAAACATCTATCATCTTCGTGTTCTGGCTTATAAGCCCGCCAAGACCACCTGTAGCTATGACCTTGATATCCTTCAGGCCGGTTTCCTCTTTCATTTTTGTGATGATATATTCAGTCTGCCCGATCTGCCCAAACACAAGACCTGCCTGCATTGAGGAAATAGTCTCCGTTGCGAGGATAGACTTTGGCTTGATGATCTCGACCTCCGGCAGCTTTGCTGTATCAGACCAGAGGGCCTTTGCGCACATCCGGATGCCGGGAGCGGTGACGGCCGCGGAAAAGGACCCGTCCTTTGAAATGAAGTCATATGTAGTAGCCGTACCAAAATCAATAACTATGAGTGGGCCGCCGTACAGCCCGTATGCACCCGCAAGATCCACGATCCTGTCCGCACCGACCTGCTTCGGATTTTCGGTCACGATCCTGATGCCTGTCTTGATCCCGGCTTCCACTATGAGGGGGCGAACCCCGAAATACTTGATTATCGCAGATGTAAGCGAATGCATGACGGCGGGAACAACCGATGCGATGATACAATGGGTGATCTCTTTTCTTCCCTCCGTTGCATAGGTCTTCGGGAGCACAGGATCAAATTCGTCATTGATATTTGACCCGTCATCGGTATGGATACGGTGGCGGTGGTGGATATCGTCCTGATTCAATATACTCCTGATAGTCATCCCGTACTCATCAGAAGTCCTCGGTATCGCAGTTGTGAGACGATAATCACCCAACAAACGATCGCCGTCAAATACGCCAAGTGTGATATTGGTATTTCCTACATCTATGGCAAGAAGCATATTATTTTCCTTTCAAATATCGCCGGAAAGCGGCTGATGGAGGGCCACTACTTTGAAATAGGTTTCTATCGATTCAAGCAGCTCGGCCTTTTCGTTCCGGAGCGACTTGACCTCAAGATCAGCGCCTATCTCGTCATAGGCCGCGTCAAAATCCGCTGCCCCTGTCTCTATCAAAAGATTTCCGTCTGTATCAAAGAAAAAGGTAATGATACCACCGACACGTTCCGTAAAAACAACGGCTGTGATATTGAGCTCCCTTTGAACCATCTCGGGGAGCCCGGAAAACAAGGGATTGAGGAAATATTTTTTTGTATAGGCACTTGCCGCGCAAAGAACTATCCTGTCACTGTTTTCTTCAGACATAACCAAGTATCCCCCTGATGCTCACTTCACCGGAATCGATGAAATCTATCTTTTCATCTTTTTCTATCATAAGGCGCCCTCGTTCATCTATCCCAAGGGCTTTTGCCTCGTATTCCCCCTTCGGGTCCAGAACCTTCACGATACGCCCGATATTGATGAGGCGCTTTTCGTACTTCTCCTTCACAAGCGAAAGATCGCCGGTCTTTTGGAAGAGATCGTAATAAGCCAAAAAATTTTCCCAGATATCTTCTATGATCTCTTTCTTTGAAAAAGCATCTTCAAGCTTTGTCTCGATCCAAAGAGAGGTCGCTGTTTCACTGATATCGGCGGGAAAGGACTTTTGAAAAACATTTACCCCGATCCCCACAACCACGTATTTTTCCTTGTTGGGTAAAAAACAAAGCTCTGTCAGTATCCCGGAAAGCTTCTTTTGATTCAAGAGGACATCATTTGGCCATTTGATCTTTACATCCCCTGCTGCCACCTTGAAATATGCCTTTTCCACCGCATTTGCAACCGAAAGCGCCGAAAGGATAGTGATCTCCGGCAGCCTTTCAGGCTCGATGCCTTTTGGGTAAATAAGCATTGATGTGGATATCGATGTCCCGGGCGGAGACTGCCAGACATGACCGCTCCTGCCGCGCCCGGCAGTCTGCTCTGAGGCGGAAACCACGGTAAACTCCTGTGCGCCGCCTTCCGCAAGCCTTTTTATCTCATTGTTGGTTGAATCGATTTTTTCAAGATAAATGTAATTTATAATGCCGGCCCTCCAAGAGTTTCATACATCACAGCCTTGATCGTGTGCATACGGTTCTCGGCCTCGTCAAAAACCACAGAGCGCGGGCCTTCAAAGACTTCGTTTGTGACCTCCATCTCGGAAAGTCCGTACTTTTCATGAACCTTTCTCCCGATCTCAGTTCCAAGATCATGGAAGGCGGGCAGGCAGTGCATGAAGATGGCATTATCTTTTGCAAATGAGAAGGCCTTTTCATTGACCTGATAAGCCTGAAGGTCCTTTATCCTCTCCTCCCAGACCTCGTCCGGCTCGCCCATGGATACCCAGACATCCGTATATATGACATCAGCGTCTTTGCACCCTTCCGAAACATCAGAGGTAAGGGTCACGGAGCCGCCGCTTTCCTTTGCAAGCTCTTTGCACTTTTCAACGAGTTTTTCGTCGGGATAATATTTCGTATCTGTGCAAGCTACATAGTGCATCCCAAGCTTCGCGCAGGTCACCATGAGTGAATTTCCCATATTGTAGCGGGCGTCACCCATATATACAAAACGAATGCCCTTTAATTTCCCGAATTTTTCCTTCACGGTCAGCATGTCAGCGATCATCTGGGTGGGATGGGACTCATTTGTAAGTCCGTTCCAAACCACAACCCCTGAGTATTTCGCGAGGTCTTCAACTATATCCTGTCCATAGCCCCTGTATTCGATCCCGTCATACATCCGCCCAAGGACTCGGGCAGTATCGGCGATCGACTCCTTTTTCCCGATCTGAGAGCCGCCCGCAAGGTATGTGGTCTGCATTCCAAGGTCGTGTGCAGCCACTTCAAAGCTGCAATAGGTGCGGGTTGAGGTTTTTTCAAAGATAAGGGCGATGTTCTTTCCCTCAAATACCCTGTGGGGCTTTCCCTCTTTTTTCAATTTCTTAAGCTTCTCAGCGGTATCGATGAACTTCATTATCTCTTCTGCAGAGAAATCAAGCATCTTCAGAAAATTTCTGTTTTTAAGATCAGACATAATATCATTCCTTCCTGTCCTTCAGTAATTCCCCGATCGTTGTCGTAAGGCCTGCCACGCCCTGAAGATTGCTTGGGATGATGATCTTTGTTGCTTTTCCGTCAGAGGCTTTTGCAAAGGCCTCAAGGGACTTGAGTGTAAGCACAGCCTCGTCTGCCGCTGCCTCCTTTATGAGTCTGATACCTTCAGCATTTGCCTTCTGGACGGTAACGGTAGCCTGGGCCTCGCCCTCTGCCTCTCTGATCTGGGCTTCCTTCTTTGCTTCCGCGCGAAGGATCTGGGACTGCTTTTCCGCCTCTGCGTTCAGGATCGCTGATTCCTTCTGGCCTTCAGCGATAAGGATCGCTGACCTCTTCTGACCTTCAGCGATCGTAACCTGTTCACGGCGCTCACGCTCAGCCTTCATCTGCTTCTCCATCGCGACGCGGATCGCTTCGGGCGGGATGATGTTCTTGAGCTCGACACGGTTGATCTTGATGCCCCAGGGGTCGGTCGCGACATCAAGGGAGGAGCGCATCTTTGAATTGATGGTCTCTCTTGAGGTCAGCGTCTCATCGAGTTCAAGATCACCGATGACATTTCGAAGTGTGGTCGCTGTCAGGTTTTCTATAGCGATTATGGGATTTTCAACACCATAGCAGAACATCCTGGGATCCGTGATCTGGAAGAAGATTACGGTGTCGATCTGCATTGTGACATTATCTTTGGTGATAACGGGCTGGGGCGGGAAGTCAACGACCTGCTCCTTCAGATTCACGTTCCGCGCGACCTTGTCGAAGATCGGGACCTTGATATGAAGTCCGACATCCCAGGTCGTAAGATAAGCACCGAGACGCTCTATAACAAAGGCGTGCGCCTGCGGGACCACCCTGATATTCGGCAGGATGATGAGGAGCGCTATTACTATGAGCACTATTATCACTATGACTTGAATTGGCATTGCTTTTCCCTCCTATCGTAATATTATTTTTTGCAACTCAAACCATTTTATTTGATAGAAACCCGTCCGGCAAGGATATCCTGATAATCCGCGTAATTCTTTTTGAGGAGACCTGGAGTGTCAAGCTCATAAGGGCACCTTGAAACGCACTGCCTGCAGCCTATGCAGTCTTCTATCTTTTTCATGTCAAGCTGCTTTTCCTCTGAAAGCCACTTGTCAGATGGCGCACGCCTTATCATAAGGGACATCCTGGCGCAGTCGTTTATCTTGATCCCCATCGGGCAGGGAAGGCAGTAGCCGCAGCCTCTGCAAAAGTCTCCGGTAAGGGACTCTCTTTCCTTTTCGATAAAGGACCTGATCTCATCATCCATTTCAGGCGGATTGTCCATATAGGATAGAAATTCGTCAAGCTCCTTCTCGCGCTGTATCCCCCAGATCGGGACGAGGCCGTCAAACTGTGTCATATAGGCCTGCGCCGCGCGGGAATTTGTGATAAGCCCGCCTGCCAGCGCTTTCATACAGATGAAGCCCATGTCGGCTGCATGACATTTTTTTACGAGGGAAAGCTCGCGGTCCGACGCAAGATATGAAAAAGGATATTGGAGAGTCTCGTAAAGACCTGATTCTACTATCTCTTCGGCAACGCCTACTTTGTGTGTCGTGATCCCGATGTGCCTTATCAGCCCCTTTTCTCTTGCTTCAAGCATGGCTTCATAAAGCCCCGTCCCGTCCCCGGGCTTAAAGCACTGCGGAACGCAGTGAAGCTGGTAGATGTCAAGATAGCCGCAATTAAGCAATCTCAGGGATTCGTTCAGATGGCTCCAGAACGTCTCAACATCTTTTGCTGTAGTCTTTGACGCGATGATGATATCCCCGCGCTTAAGATATGGCCCGCCGTAGTTTTCCTCGTCTGTTCCGAAGAAAGCCTTTCCTATCTTCTCTTCGCTGTCCGTATAAGCGCGGGCGGTATCAAAAAAGGTCATCCCGCCGTCCCAGGCCTTCCTGAGAAGCTTTACTGCAACATCAACAGTGTCTCGCTGTATGGGAAGGCAGCCGAAGGCGTTCTCCTTTGTTCTGATATTTGTTTTCCCAAGTGTTACTTCTCTCATAATAATCCCCGTTCTGTTTCTGGGCCGATCGTCTTTGTATTATAACAGATTAATGTGTATAATATGCAATGTTATGAAAGATACTGTGATCTTTTCCGGCGGAAGGACAGACCTTGTCTTTGCGGCGGAATTCATGAAAGACAAAAAAAATGCGTTTCTCATCGCAGCGGACAGAGGACTTGAAGCCATGATGTCGCTTGGATTTAAGCCAAATGCCGTGATCGGTGACTTTGATTCCGCGTCAAAGGAAACGATCGATCAGGTCAACTCATTTGAAAAAGAAGATGACATTACTGTCATAAGGCTGAATCCCGTAAAGGATGACACCGATACCGAGGCCGCGGTCCGTTTCGCTCTTGAGAATAATAAAGAACCCGGTGACATTTATATCCTCGGCGGGACAGGAAGCCGCATAGATCATATATTGGGTAATATTTCAGTACTCGGTCTCGGACGGCAGTTTGGGAAAAAAATCATCCTCCTTGATGAAAATAATAAGATCGAGCTTTTGTTTGAAGGGCGTAAACTCAAAAAACATGATGCTTTTGGAGATTTTGTATCACTGGTACCTTTCGGTGACAAGGTGACGGGGCTTACATTAAAGGGCTTCAAATACCCCCTGAAAAACGCGGCTATGTGCGGCTTCAATTCTCTTGGGATATCAAATGAGATCGTATCAGATGTAGCAGAAATCTCCTTTGATTCGGGCATTCTCATAATGGTGGAGTCGAAGGATTGAAAGGATATGATTGATGGCAACGGTACAGGATTATCTTTACTGGAGGGGCGGAGACACATTTGATGACCGCCCCTTCTCGATCGAGGACGCTTTCGTGTTCGCGATACTTGCTTATCTCGATCTTGATGAAGCGCTTTCAAAAACACCTGATGCGCCATTTTCTGAACTTGCGGCTGTACTTGACCGGGAAAAGCGACTTACAGTCCGGACCGTAGACGGCGAGAAGGAATATGCGCGATATGAAAAGCTGTTTCGAACAGTCGCGTCCTCAAAACGTTTTTCAAATGTGCGTGTCCTTGATCTTGAAAATACCTATGACGAAAAAAAGACTCAGTTTGCAGCAATGCGCTTCACAGTGCCAGGGCATTTCTCCTTCATAGCCTTCCGCGGTACGGATGAGACTATCACAGGCTGGAAGGAGGACTTCATAGCTACCTTCACGAAGACCTACGCGCAGGAGCGGGCTTCACATTATCTTTCAGAGGTGCTTTCAAGGATCCCTGAAGGTGAGGTCATATACGCCGGAGGACATTCAAAGGGCGGAAACCTCGCGATGATAGGCACTGCGCAATTGTCTTCCCCTGAGATCAGGCGTTTTTCACATATATACAGCTTAGACGGACCGGGAATAGCTGAAGATGTGATCGACAACTCGATACTTGCAAAAATACAGGACCGCTTCACGGAGGTGGTTCCGGAATTTTGCATCATCGGGCGCCTTTTCACAAAAAAGATCGTAAACTGCAAAATAGTAAAGAGCGATTCCACAGGCCTTTCGCAGCATAATGTATCCAGCTGGAGCATAGGACCGGACGGTCCCGTATATACTGATGACTTTGATCCGGCAAGCGTAAAGCTCGCGGACACGATAGACGACTGGATCTTTGACGCTGACCTTGAACAACGAAAAAACTTCGTTGATATGTTCTTTGATTCCATGAGATCCTTCGGCTCCTCAAAATTCAATGAGATCGGACATCAGGGACCTGCTGAGATCGAGAGCATCCTTGTTTCGATGGCATCATTCGGAAAAGGGAATCTCGAGATGGCGATGTCCTTTCCGAAGAAGGCATTGTTCGGAAATAAAAGCTCGCCCTTTGACCGCTTAAAAGAAAAGGTCAAGAGCGAAAAGAAAGAGATCCTTCCGATGCTCGTGATAATCGCCATAGGGATATTGTTCCTGGTACTGCCCCTGAACGGACTCGCCTTGTTTGTCGGGATCGTAATGCTCATTCCCGTGGCTTACGAGGTCATCACCACACTGAAGGCTCTTAAAACCGATAAATGGAATTTCAAGGAACAGCGCACCCGGGTGAACATCTGCCTCATCATAATAGGTGTCTATCTCGTCGTTATGTTCAAGGAAGGTGCGCTGCCCTTCATCTTCAGCACGGCACTCGGGATCATCTTTCTGATCTTTTCATACAGAGGGCTTTCTGACTCCAGGAAGTTTTACAAGATCCATAATGCGAGGATGGTGTTCTTCGCCCTTGAATCTGCGGCGATGATCGTTCTCTCCATCCTTACCTTTGCGATACCGGAACAGGCGCTTTCGTGGTATGTGAATTACATCGGGATCGCGATGATTGCCGACGGGGCTTTTCGACTTATAATGTCACTGACGGCGCCCAAGGAATTATGATTGAGGTGGTGACGCGGGGACGGGTGGTACTGCGCCTCTTTCTTCCTTTCATTTGGTCTTCGCCCTTTTATAAAATATAAGCCACATCACAAGGAAACCTACAAGTCCTGAGCCAATGCCTATTATCATTCCAAAGAGGACATCGCTCGGATAATGAACGCAGCGGATGATCCTTGTGGCCCCCACAACGAGCGGGATGATCATAAGGAAGATCCATGTCCACTTTTTCCTGACCTTCAAAAGGACTGCGGTAAGAGCCGTGAAGATCGCAAAATTCAATGATGTATGACCGGACGGGAAGGAGAGGTCGTCTTCAAAATGTGCGCCCGCGTTCATCCAGTGTGTATAGTAGGTATCTCCGAAGGGAGTTTCGAGCAGCGTGACATAGGGCCGCAGTCTTCCGACTCCGGGCTTGACCATTACATTTACAATGAGAAGAGCCACAAAGAATGCAACGAGCATTGCAACTCCCGCTTTCCGGGTTTTCTTCGGGATGATAAGGAGCACTGATACCGCAAATGCAACGATGAAGGCTATCGTATCCCCCATATGCTGGCAGACATCAGCGAGTCCGATGGTAAACGGATTCTGGAAATTCCAGAAAAACTGATAAACCGCTGTATCAAATCCATAGAATGCTGTATCAAGTACTGAACCAAGCTGTCCGGGCATTTCTTATACCTCCCTGCATATGTATCGCCCCCTGCTGTTGCTTCGCAACCCCTTGCCGGGGCGGCACCATACTACTTCGTGGCATGGTCTGCGTCACCTTCTAATGTCATAAGGAATCCACCACTTCGTGGTACCCCTTATGACGAAATTCGGCGGCACTTCGGTAGCTGAGAACGAATGCTATTATATCACATCACGAACATCAGGGGAAAGCAGGGGAAGGTTTCCTTTTTCGATTTTCAAGATACCGCTGACTCTTGACATCGAAGAGGCCTTTTAGTAAAATACTTGTTGCGCTTTGAGTCAGCAGCAAGGCGTAAGTTGCGTTTATTTGAGGAGAAGTACTCAAGTTGGCTGAAGAGGCGCCCCTGCTAAGGGTGTAGGTCGGTAATCCCGGCGCGAGGGTTCAAATCCCTCCTTCTCCGTGACAATTTTTGTTGTCAAACAATATGATATGGCGCCATAGCCAAGCGGTAAGGCAAAGGTCTGCAAAACCTCTATGCACCAGTTCAAATCTGGTTGGCGCCTTAAAAAAAGAGACACCGGAAATCCGGTGTCTCTTTTCTATCTTTTTTAGGGCAGGTCTCAGACCTTGAAGAATCCGAGTTCCTCCTCCAGCTTTGTCGCAAGGTCGTTCAGGTTCTTTGCGGAATCCGCAAGGAGGTTGACTGTCGCGTTGAGCTCCTGCATTGAAGCCGAGGTCTCTTCGGTGGAAGCCGCATTCTCTTCGGATATAGCCGAGAGCGAATCCATAGCGTCCACGATGATGGTCTTGCTCGCGGCGCTCTCCTGTGAAAGCCCGGATATCGTCGTTACGCCGTCTACCGTGGTTCCTACTCCGCCGATGAGCTCGTTGATCTTGTTTACGGTGTCGTTCAATACGTTGTTGAAGTCGCCGCTCTTTTCGGTAACCTCCGCGGTCTTTTTCATCGCGTTCTGTGACTGTTTCAGAAGCTTTGCCATCTCGCCCCTGATCTCTTCCGCTGTCTGGGCTGACTCCGTAGCAAGCTTTCCGATCTCCTCGGCAACTACCGCGAAGCCTCTTCCTGCCTCGCCTGCGCGCGCTGCCTCGATCGAAGCGTTCAGTGCAAGGAGGTTCGTCTGGGAAGCGATCGAAGTGATGCCGTCAACCTTTTCATTGACACCCTGAACGGCTGAATTTGTAGCGCTCATGCCTTCCGAAATCTCGTTCATGGCTTCCATCATGGATTCCATATTGGATGAGAGAGACCTCAAGGCCTCAGCAGAGGACATACTGGAGTCGTTCATTGATGTAGCGGTAGAAGCAAGGCCCTCGGCATTGTTTGCCACGTCCTGAATAGCGTCTGAGAGGCTGTTGATATTGTCAGTAGCCTTCTGAACGGTCTCAGCCTGGTCTGTAGCGCCTCTTGCGATACCCTCTACTGCCTCTGATACATCATCAGCAGTCTGGCTGATCTGGCCTGCGGTATCAGCAAGGGAGGTTGAGGACTCGCCAAGATTTGTCATGACGTCCTTGATATTCATGACAACTGCCTTGATCTTGTCGATCACCGCATTTGTCGCGTTTATCATATCTCCGAACTCGTCCTTGCGGTCCGTGAACTTCCTGTTTTTCACCTCTGTAAACTTTCCTTCGGAAAGGTCGGCAAGGGAATCGTTCAGCGCCGCAACCGGTCTCTCATAGGATCTTGCCACAATGAAGGCTATGATAAGTCCTGCCACTATAAAGGAAATACCCATGGCAAGGAGGATAATGATCATATGTGTGACATGCGCAAGAGCTACGGACTCAACTCTGCAGGAGGCTGCAACCCAGCCTGTATGCGCTTCCTTTACCCAGGAAACCATCCATGTATCTCCCGCGAACTTTGTGGTATAATCTCCGCTTGTCTTGTCGCCTCTTGAATCCGTATAGAAAGGATTTCCTGACTGATCCTCGGGGTTGTCTGCAGTGATCTCGTGACCGGAGTGCGCGATAACAGAGCCTGTGCGGTCTATCATCACTATCTCCTGCTTGTCCTCGACGATCTCCTCTTTGAGAAGATCGTGGAAATCCGCAAGGTCATAATTTCTGTGGATTATACCAATGATCTTTGACTTTGCCTCGTTGTAAACCGGAGCCGAGATGCAGACGATCCTTGAACCATTCGTCTTTGAGACCTGAATATCGGACACATAGGTCTTTCCTTCCATGGCCTTCTTGAAATATTCTCTTTCCGAAATATCTACAAGGTTGTCGCCTACGGAGCGGACAAGCTGCATACCGTCAGCGCCGGTAAGAACTGTGGAATTTCCGTCCGCGAGATTGTTGTCAATATCCTGGAGCTGAAGCTTGATGTCAGCTGCAAGAGATCTGTTCCCTTCAAGGAACTCTATCGTAGAAGGCGCGTTCGCGACTGTAAGTATCGTCTGAACGTTCTGATTCAGTATATTTTCTATGCTCTCCTCTATGAAACGCGCCTGAACATCATTGATCTCCATTGCGCTTTCGATCCCGTCCCTTCTTGTCAGGACCATACTGATGATGATCGAGAGGGCAACAGGTATCGCTACCAGAAGGCCCATTATCGTCATGAGCTGGGCCTTGATCCCCATCCGTCCCTTCACCTTTTTCTTTTTTGAACCTGCGCCACTTTGTGCCATTTGAAAAACCCTCCTAAAAAATTAATAATAAATTATATCATCTAAGGCTGTTCAGCCCGTTGTTCAGTTGATTCAAAATATTGTTGAGATCGTTCAGACTGTCGTTTCCTCTGCTCCCGCCGTAGTTGTGGATGATATTGTTAAGACCTCCGTTGCCGAGGAAATCAAGCCCGCCGTTTCCGAAGAGGTTGATCCCGCTTCCTATGATGCTCCCTGCGATCGAGAATGCCATTACCAATACGACAATAGTGAATATCAGAAGAATGATGGAAAGAATAAGACCTATGATAGAGCAGATAAACCCTGCTGTACGAACTCCCGACTGATTGCCCCTCTTCTTTGCCATAGAGGCAAGTACCAGACCTATTATCGCGCAGATGATACCGCCGATAGAGAAAAAGAGGCCAAGGGGAATGCTGATGATCCCAAGTATCAGTGACGCGATGGCAAGACCGCCGGCAGGCTGCTGCGGATAGGGCTGCTGGGGATAAGGCTGTTGATACGCACCCGAAGGTCCATAAGCCTGCTGTCCATACGGTTCCTGATACTGTCCGTATGAATTGCCCTGTGCAGAATAGCCTCCATCAGGCCCGCTGCCTGCATTCTGACCGTAGGAAGTGCTGTTACCTTGCGCTATAGAGTCAGAACCCTGCTGAACTACGCTCTGCACCTCGTTTTGAACCTGATCAGTCGTCTCAGGTACTTTTTTTCCCAGTTCGTCCATTGTCTCCTCCATATGATAAAATATGTCTAAACTTACAAAAGTTTAAACCTTATCCTCAAAACTGTCAAGAAACATTGATTTTTTGGGGATTTTTCGCCCTCCCCTTATAAAATAGCAGGACGAAACCTATGACAAGATTGATGATGCTGAAAAATTGCGAGGTAGAGAGCGGTCCTATAAATCCGCGGTTCATATCTCCCCTGAAGAATTCGTCTATAAAGCGAAGCGTGCCGTAAGAGAGCAGATAGGCAGCAAAAAGCTTTTCCGCAGGCACGCGTTTTTTTCGAAGAATGATGATAAAGATAAAAATAATGAAATTTCCAAGAGCCTCATATAGCTGCACGGGAACGAGAGGAACATCCGGCGGGGCAAATTCGGATGTGTGGAATACGACATAAGGCTGACTGTGGGTCTCCACTCCATAGCAGCAGCCAACGGAAAAACAGCCGAGACGGCCGATGGCATGCCCTATCGGAAGTGCCGGAAGTATCGCGTATATTATCTTTGAAAGGCTGAAATGACCGAATTTGGAATAAAAAAGAATGCTTATGACTGCGCCGTAAAATCCCCCAAAAAAGACGAAGCCGGCATTCATATAGGCGGTGATGAATAGTTGAAAATTCTCCCTTCCAACTGTGTTGAAGTCGGAAATGAATTGGGGGAAAACCGTTATTATATATAATACCTTTGAACCAATGAGCGCTCCGAGAAGGCCAAAGAGAACCGAGCAGACATAATCGGGCTGTTCTTTTTTGTCCATCGGAAGGCGCTTTAAATAAAGCAGGATCACGGCCAAAGCGACCGCGATCCCTGCTGCTGTAAACAATCCGTATGTGGAGATCTCAAATCCGAATATGCTTGTACGCGGAAACATCTGCCCGGATCAGTTGAGATATCTTAACATATTCAAGAGATTGCCGCCTGCGCTGTAAAGTGAAGCTACACAAGCAATTGCAATGACAATGGAGATACCGCAGATGATGAGGCCGATGATCGACATCACGAGTCCGCCTGTTCTCATTCCGGAATTGTTGCCCTGCTTCTTTGCCAACGACGCAAGGATAAGACCTACTATACCGGCGATCACACCGCCGAGAGCAAAGAAGAATACAAATACTATACTGGCTATACCGCAAATAAGAGCACCGATGGCAAGTCCGCTCCCGGGCTGCTGTCCTGCAGGCTGATAGCCATAAGGGGGCTGGCCGTAAGGCTGCTGACCATAAGGCTGCTGATAGCCACCCTGCTGATAACCCTGCTGTGCATTGGGATCCTGATACTGCTGGTATCCCTGCTGAGCGTTTGGATCCTGATAAGGCTGACCGTAAGGCTGCTGTCCGCCCTGCTGATAGCCACCCTGCTGGTAGCCACCCTGCTGATTCTGATTATCCATAGCTTTTTCCTCCTCGAAAAAAAACTGTCCCGGGTGATAAGTACACACCCGTTTCAAAGTTTACTTGTTATAGGAAACGGTGTCAAGAAACTTTGCACAGCAGTCCGAAAGATAACGTACTTCTCTTATGCTCCATTTCCAAGGCAATCAACCGCATACAATGGTATTGTAAAAATACCATCCGCTTCACCAAAATTATCCTTTGAAAGCTTTATAGCACGCTTTGGAGCATATTTCCTGCAATAATTCTTCAGACTTGTAGATCTGCGATGCCGCGACGCTTTTATCTCTATCGGCTGCAAGCCATACTCTTCAACATTGTCCAGAAACAGGTCGATTTCCATACTTTCATCCGGCTTGTAATAGTGCAGGTCATATCCCATAGCCGCCATCTGCTGAACAACATAATTCTCCGTGATAGCGCCGCGAAAAATATTGGGTTCATTACTTCCTATGACTCTTCGGCTTATCCCTGCCCTGTGGCTGAGTATTCCAACGTCTGACATGTACAGCTTGTACGCGTTCTCGTCTTCATATACTTTCAAGGGCGATTGGGGAATTTTGACATTATTTACGCGGTACACGAGACCGGATGCACAAAGCCAATCCACAGCGGTTCTGTAGTCCCTTTTGTTTGCATTTTCGCGCACAGCTTTGTACATAAATTTGGGATTTTCTCTGGCAAGCTGTCCGGGAACTGACTGGTATACCCTTCCTATCCGCACTCCCTCCGCGCTACTTTGAGTATACTTTGTCATATCGGCCTGATACGCGAGGGCGATATTATCATAAAAGAGATCATCCACCAATTCCGTATTCTTGTCTTCTGAGATATATACCTTAACCGCCTCAGGCATCCCTCCTACAAAAAGATAATCCTCAAAACAGCTTAATGCTTTTTCATGAATGCCTTGAATTAAGGGATTTCGCTCCATATAGGATTCATGTATGGAATTGATTAAGATATCTTCACCACATGCCAAAAGAAATTCTTCAAAATCCATTGGATACATATTCCGGATCTCAACTTTCCCCACGGGAAATGATGTTTCAAAGCGGTTGATCTTTATACCGAGAAGGCTGCCGGCACCTATGATCTTGTATTCATGAGCGTCTTCGCAAAAATACTTTAAGGATGTGATCGCTCTCTCGCTTTGCTGGATCTCGTCAATAAAGATCGTAGCACCTGCATTTATACGTCTTCCGGAAAGCTGTTCCATAAGACGAATGATGATCCCGGGATCCAGTGTTTTTTCAAATATTTCCAGGTACCCGCTTTGCTTTTCCAGATTGATATACAGCCAATCTTTGTAGTTTTCTTTACAAAACTGACGGATGGTCCATGTCTTTCCAACCTGTCTGGCGCCCGCTACCAATAGAGGTTTTCTTCCGGGGTCTTTATCCCATACGCGAAGTACTTCTTCAAATTTTCGATACATAGTCGGCTCCTTTTCATACGATTATAGCCCGTTATTTCAAGGAGCGCAAGCTAACTACACGAAAAAGATGAAAAGTTTCAATTTTTTCGTACGAAAAATCTGAAACTTTTCAATTTTTTCGCATTTGGACCATTGGGACGGAAGAATTTTCCGAGCCTGGCAGATAAAAAAGCTTCCGGAGAATTACAAGGATATAGATGATTTCGAGTTTTTGAAGGTACTGTTCCCCATTGTTCCGCAGAGTGCGTTTTCTGTGCGTTTCATCCCGCCGAAAACCCAGATATTTCAAGGCTTTCCGCTGTTTTTCCTTGAAGCAACGGGGCTTTCCGGCTTCGGCTCGTATGCGGTCGAAATCACGTTTTTGGAAAGAACTGCGGAAAGAACGGAAAGAACTACATTCAAAAGGCAATACACAGGCAGGTTCGAACACCGACAAATCCATTTTGAGGTGTATTGCTATGAACAACATCAACTGGGGCAATGTCCCCGACGAGCTGACCATGGAGCAGTTTTACAAGCTCTGCCACGTCAGCAAAAAGACCGCCCGGTATCTCCTGCGCAGCGGCAAGATCCCCTGCAAGTATAGCGGCAAGCGGACCCATTCTTATACCATCCGAAAAGATGACGTGATCGCTTTTCTGAAAGACCGAGAGCAGTACCCGGAGGCGTATAAGGCCCCGCCGGGCTGGTACTCCGGCGGCTACGATCCCCGCAGCCATCACGATATTCCGCCCATCGTCCTGAAGGATATGCACGTTTATTACGAAGAGCTGCTTGCCAAACAGCCCGATGCCATGACCGCCAAAGACGTCGAAGCCCTCACCGGCTACGCTGTGTCCTCGGTGAACAACTGGATCCGGCGCGGGTATCTGAAAGCCTTCCGCAAGGGCTCCATCTACCTGATCCCGAAGCTCTATCTGGTGGAGTTTTTCTGCTCGGTCCCATTCCGCACTATCACCCGCAAAACCCCGTGGCACGTCCAGACACTGAAAAACTTCCCCGGCTGGGATCAGTGCAGGGCGCTCCTGAAGAACGAAGGAGGTGCGGAGTGATGGCGAACTTCATTGAAGAGCTGTACTACGGCAACATCGATCCGCAGGCCCGTGGCTATCGACCGAAAAGCCCTGTCAAGAAGGTTTCCGACTCGCTGAACGCTCTGGAGGAAAAGCTCACGGAACAGCTCGCCGGTGAGAACAAAGAGCTGTTCCTTCGCTTCTGCAACGCCTACGCCGAGTTCATGGGCGAATGTGAGCTGGACACCTTCATCACCGGCTTCCGCCTCGGCGCACGATTCATGTTGGATACGTTTTTGAGCGACGACGCGCCGTTCGAGAGCTTTCTGGAGAGGAGCAGCGGTAGAATTTGAAAAGTGTGTTTTTGCAGATTATTTTTCTGTTGAAATGTGCGATCCGCTGCTTCTGCAACTGAAAATTCGCCGAATATTCACCGAAAATTCGCTTTATTCGCTCGCCGAGGGTGAATAAAGCGAATTTTTCAAGGTAAGTCAGCTTGCTTTCACTTTATTTACAACTATCATGTTATTATTTCGTACCCTATTTGCTGTCCGGTGGTGTTAACAAACTTCGCAATACTGTTTTCAATTACTGTCTGATCGATACCCTCTGTAATATGAATATACAAATCTTCGATTGCCCTGTTTTTTCGAGTATTGCTGCGCAATTCCTGAAAGGATTAGCTAAACACAATAATTCGGTTTTTTAGGTATGCACCAGCGCCTGTACAGTCGGCACGGTGTTCAGTAGCTTAAAAAGTTCACTCTGTTTCTTCAGCAGATTGCATACCACCCAAGTATTGTGCCGCTTG